>Ga0182015_10001340_pt1 | contig 32687 bp, 31 predicted proteins | sample 712P3MmetaG_FD_120478 | JGI IMG/M metagenome (GOLD analysis project Ga0182015, IMG submission 120478) | Permafrost microbial communities from Stordalen Mire, Sweden - 712P3M metaG | ecosystem: Environmental > Terrestrial > Soil > Wetlands > Permafrost | place: Sweden: Stordalen | collected...
GAATGATTCAGGTCAGGCATCGGTCTCACGCGACGTACTCTCGCCAACCCCGCCAGGTCCGGAAGGAAGCAACGGTAACGGGCTCTTGCGTGTGCAGTGGGTCCCCGGTGCCTGGCTTATTTTCTGCTCCGTAGCCAAACCCACCTTTACACATCCTTTACAAGTCTCTGTGCAAGAAATGCATCCCCGCCCCGTCACCAGTAGTCAGTTGTAGTAACAACACGGTGAAAGGTGTCGAGGAAAAATATGCGCAATCTTCCATCGCAATCAGTGTCCCCAACCGTTACCATTCGCGTCTCCGGCCGTTTGTCTCAAGGCCATCTTTCGTACCTCGACCAACTCATCACCTCGGCGATTGACTGCGTTTTATGGCCTTTGCTCGACCTGGCTCAACTAGAGGAGTTGGACCGCGTCGCCCTGATGTATCTCATCGGCGGGGAGGGCCGTGATTTCGGTATTATCGGCTGCCCGAATTTCATCCGCGAATGGATGCAGCACGAAAAGGAGCGTTGCGCGGCTTGAGGAGAAAAACCGCGCGCGCAACCGACCTGAGTTAGACATTCCGGCCTCAATCGTTCAAAATACTGGTTCTATTTCCTGAGGAGCCATAATTGACCGAACTGAGGCAACCCCTGCGCGCGCGCGACAAGATCGGAGTGAAGATCAGTGCCCTCGGTACTTATGTACCGCCCCGCCTTCTCACCAATGCCGACCTCGAGAAGATGGTCGACACCACGAATGACTGGATCCTCAGCCGCGTCGGCATCCGCGAACGCCATATTGTGGAAAAAGGCGTAGCCACCAGCGACCTCGCGGTCGAGGCCGCCAGGAAAGCGCTCGCCCAGCGCGGCCTGGCGCCCAGCGATCTCGACGCCATCATCGTCGGCACAGTTACGCCGGACATGCTTTTTCCCTCCACCGCGTGCCTTGTCCAGCATAAGCTGGGCGCCGAGGGCGTTTGGGGATTCGATCTCTCCGCCGCCTGCTCCGCTTTTATTTTTGCAGTCCAGACGGGGGCCCAATTCATCGCCTCCGGCGCGCATAAGCGAGTCCTGGTGATCGGCGCGGACGTAATGTCCTCGATCATCGATTACACGGATCGCGCCACCTGTGTGATCTTTGGCGATGGCGCTGGTGCCGTGATCCTCGAGCCCGCCGAAGACGATTCTGTTGGCCTCATCGATTTCATCCATGAAATCGACGGCTCCGGCGGATGCTTCCTTCAAATGCCCGGCGGTGGCAGTCTGAATCCGCCAAGCCATGAAACCGTCGACAAGAAGATGCACTACGTTCACCAGGACGGCCAGCAGGTCTTCAAGTTCGCGGTGCGCAAGCAGACCGAGGCGTGCCTGAAGTTACTCGAACGCAACGGCCTGAAAGGCTCGGATATTGATGCATTCATTCCCCATCAAGCCAACCTGCGCATCATCAACGCCACTGCCGAACGTCTGGGTCTGCGTCCGGAAAGCGTGATCGTCAACATCGAGCGCTTCGGCAACACGACCGCCGGCACCATTCCTTTGGCGATGAACACGGCGATCGAACAGGGCAAACTCAAGAAGGGAAGTCTGGTGTTGATGGCCTCGGTGGGTGCGGGCTTCACCGTAGGCGCCGCACTGCTGCGCTGGGCCTTCTAGAAAGTAGCATGGGTAGGATAGTAGCGCCGGGCGTCCCGCCGGCTTCGCTGGCTAGCCAAGCTTGCTTTTGGGTGACCCAGCGTTTCAGAGCTGAGATAAGTCATCTCACATAGTTGCGTAGTTGCGGGCTTCAGCCCCTGAGATGCTTGAGGAAAGCATTGCCACGCTCTGTTTTCCATGACGTTCGTAACGCCGCCGCGAGCATTTCTATAGCGCTCACCAGCCATCCGCTGCTATCTTTTCGCAGCGTTCGCCCCACGTGGGGATGTGGCGGACGAGTAAGACCATGCTACGTTCTACGTGTTGCTGTCTCTTGCTGGGCCTCGTGTCTATGGGGCAGGTAACCGCCCAGAAAGCAAGAGACGACTCTCAGGAAACCAAGCTGCTGGTAATGGAACACCTGTGGAATGAAGCCCAGGTAAATCGCGATGCCCGCGCGCTCGATGGCATGATCGGCGCCAGCTTCATAAACACCGAGTACGATGGCGAGGTTAGCGACAAATCGAAATTCCTGGCCGACATCAAAGATCCGCAGTTTAACCTCAGCACTCTGACCATCCAGAATCTCAAGGTCAGCATGTATGCCGAATCCGCCGTGGTGGTTGGCACCTATCACACCAAGGGAACCTATCAAGGCAAGCCCTATGAGCACGCCGGCCGCTTCACCGACACATGGGTATTCACCGAAGGCCGCTGGCAATGCGTCGCCAGCCACACCAGCCTGCTGAAGAAATAAACTCCAGCGAACGAGTAGAACGATTGGTGCGATAGAAATTTTTCATGCGTGGAAATGCTTCCACGGATGACAAGCGTCGATCCAACCTAAGATGTCGATTCAACTAAGATAGGTGTTAGTTCGTCCACAACGACACGGAAAACTGCACATGGAAACGGTGACTCGTCCACCTCGATGGAAGACTGTGTTGGCCTTTGCCATCATCTATCTGGTTTGGGGTTCCACGTTTCTCGCGATCCGCGTGGGTGTGCGAGAAGTGCCGCCGTTCCTGCTTGCTGGGATGCGGTTCTTTGTCGCTGGAATTGTGCTTTACGCCTGGATGCGCGCAAGGGGAACGCCATCACCGACTCGCCGAGAGTGGGCGGCGGCTTCGTTGCTGGCGGTGCTGATCTTCGTGTTGGACTACGGTTTGCTTTTCTGGGCGGAACAGCGTGTGGCTTCAGGCATTGCGGCGGTCATGATGGCGACCATCCCAGCGTTCATGGCGCTTGCGGAAATTCTTTTCCTGCGTACGCAGAGACTTACGCTCTGGCTGGGATTCGCGCTCTTGGTGGGGATCGGCGGCGTCGGCGTGCTCGTTGGCCGCTCGGCAAGTTTTGGCGAAGGTCCGATTGACACTCCCGGCGCGATTGCCCTGGTGGTGGCCGCAATCAGTTGGTCGCTGGCTGCAGCTCTCACCCGCAAGCTGCCCTTGCCCGCGTCGAAAGTCATGAGTTCGGGATCTCAGATGCTTGCCGGCGGAATCCTGCTCACCCTGACCGCAGCGATGCTGGGAGAGTTCAAAGGCTTCCATGTGCAGGCAGTCTCTTTTGGTGCGTGGCTCGCGCTGGCCTATCTGATCGTCGCTGGTTCGATCGTTGGGTTCACGGCCTATGTCTGGCTCATTCACCACGAGTCTCCCACCAAAGTTGGCACCTACGCGTATGTGAATCCAGTGGTAGCAGTTCTGGTCGGATACTTCCTGGGCGGAGAGCCGCTCGGTGCGAGGACGGTACTGGGAACGCTACTGGTGCTGGTGAGTGTGATCGTGATTACGACCACGCCGAAGGAGGCGAAGTCCGCAAGGCTGACTCAGGAACCCGAACTGGCCGAGCCGTAGTATGCGGAGGGGGTGAGCCGGAGCGGGCTCGGGAAGGGCACGAATTTATTCGTGCCGTTAAGCCGTCGAAAACGTGTCCGCGCTTCAGCGCCTCTTCTATCCGATCATCACACTTATCGCTTCACGCTTGCCTTGAGTCCCAGGTTTGTGATATCGGTATCGCACAAGTAAGAAGGAGGTTCCTATGTGCACCGGTAATGTTGGCGTCGCGAGGCGCATTGACTTGGAAAGCATCTCGGAGGACATCGCAAAGCTTGTGAAAGAACTCGACAACGAGGTCGAAGGTGAAGTCAAAGTGCATGAGTTGAAAAACATCGACACCAAGCTGCAGAAGATTATCAAGGGTTAGCCTCGTTTCCTCGATTGTGCCCGTAATTGCGCGGATAGAATAGATGATCAATCCTTAGAGGGAGGTCTGTGTCGTGATTGCCTCTCTGCCACTGGATCAGGAACAGCGCGTAGGCGAGCTGGTCGCCCATCCTTGGCCGCACCTCATCATCGACGACTTCCTGCCCAGCGCCGTACTGGCGCAGGCTCTTGCCGAAATCAGCGCCGGCACCTACAACTTTGATATAGAGCAGCGTGGGACGGGGCGAATTGAATACTCGCTCCTGAAGAGCGAGACCATGTGGCGGGCGATTTACTCCAGGCGAATGGTTTCTATATTGGCTTCGGCGTTTGCGGTCAGGGTGAAATTAAACAAACATAACATGCTCCAACTGCGGCGAATGAATGACGATACTCCGGCGTTCCCCCTGCACCATGATTTCACATCCAATCACGATGCAATCGCCTCATTCTTATACTTAAGCAGTGGATGGTCAGGTAAGTGCGGTGGACGTCTCCACCTATATGAATCGGGTACAGATAGCGCACCGTCGGCTTCGGTAGATCCTATCAAGAACAGATTTGTCGCCTTTCAGAGCAAGCCTTCGCACTGGCACTCCGTGGAGAGAGTTTATGGGTGGGAAAGAATAAGTGTGCTTTCTCTGTGGAACGTAGACGACCCGGCAGGCTACTGAATCCTGCGCTCCGCCTGATTTTGAAAGGAGGCGGGCCCGCCCGTTCCCAAATACTCGGGCGGGTGGCCATTCAAGCCTGAGTGGGACAGTTCCTGTTCAAGTTTCTCACCCATTCTGTAACTCATTCAGTGCTTCTGCCTGAGACTGGAAGTCCAAGTAAACCATCTCCGCCATCCAATCCAAAACCTGCAAGAGATGATCAAATTTCTCACCGAATGCAATCACGTTGAAGCCAAGATGATGTGGCAGTGTGGCTTTCTGGCCGCTGGTGTCCACTGGATAACGAAATGAATAGGAGCGAGGATCGTACTGCTCCAATTCTCCGATGATCTTCTCTACGTCGCGGAAAGAATCAAAGTGTGAATCGCCCCAACCGTCCAGCTGCTTCCTCAACTTCAAAATAGGCTTAACGCTTTTGAGGAGCACACCAAGGCGGTGCTCCTGAAAGATATTCTTGTGGGCCACGACTGATCTGCTGTTTATCCGAAGGAGCATGTTTCCCCAATGAACAATTGCTTTCAGGTACAGCTCTACGGCATGACGATAGAGGAACACAATTGGGCAGGCGTCAGGGTCTCGATAATGCCGCGATCCCATAGATGCCACTAGACTATTGGCGGCTTCATGGTAGGACCGACCGTAGGCGGCGAATTCACCCTTGGGAAACCGCGTGAAGTTTAGCACGACATTGCCGTGAAACGCCTTGCCCCTGAATGTTTCCCACACCTTGCCTTTTAAGGCTCTCTTGCTAAGGGCGATCATCTTGCTGGCAAGTTTGCCTCATTTCTGAACGCCTTACAAGACTCCGAAATTCGGAGAAACACGGGCCCAGACGGGACGTTCCCAGCAACTAGTTCGAATCGCAACCCAGAGAGAAGCGCAGAGCAGCACACACTTCATTCATTCGTGCGGAACTAAGCTGAGCCACACGTTTCCCCAGGCGCTATTGTGACACGGTAACTGCATTGTGCAGGTTCACCGCGCACGGGGACTTCCCATCGCTCAAGGAATTCCGCAGACCCACTGTGACATCTAACCTTGTCCACAGCCCATCCCATGCGCGATGATGGTCGAGGCCGTGACGGTTGGCAGAAGCCAATCCGCAGCACCCCGAAGTCCTTTGTTTCACGGATTTTAGTATCTAAGTTCTTTGACAACCGGATTTTGCAGGGAATTTCCTGCTAACGCGATGATTCCAAGATGGGAGGGGGGAGGGGGGATACCCCTGATCTTCAGCCTGGGAGCGAGCTATCCAACGCTAGCCGTAACGACGCCCCAAACTTTATTTTCGGACCGAAATCCACTACGGCCGCGTCATCCTCTCCGGCCTTACCAGCAGATCAAATTCCTCTCCCGTGAGATAGCCAAGTTTCAGCGCCGCCTCGCGCAAGCTGCTGTGCTCCACGTGCGCGGTGTGAGCGATCTGGGCGGCCTTGTCGTATCCCACCTTCGGCGCCAGTGCCGTCACCAGCATCAGAGAGTTCTTCACATACCAGTCGACCTTGGCGCGGTCTACCTCAATGCCTTTGACCATGTATTCGACGTATCCGTGGCAGGCGTCGGCAATCAGCGTAACCGAGTGCAGGAAGTTGTAAATGATCACCGGCTTGAACACATTGAGCTCGAAGTTGCCTTGAGAACCTGCGAATCCGACGGCGGCAGTTGCCCCATGCACCTGCACGCAGACCATGGTCATCGCCTCGCACTGCGTCGGATTCACTTTGCCCGGCATGATGGAAGATCCAGGTTCATTCTCGGGAATGGAAAGTTCGCCCAGCCCGCAACGCGGCCCGGAAGCCAGCCAGCGGATGTCATTTGAGATCTTCATCAACGAGGCCGCCAATGTTTCCATCGCACCCTGCGCGAAGACGATTTCATCGTGCGCGGAAAGTGCAGCGAACTTGTTGCCATGGGAGCGAAAGGGAAGTCCGGTGAGTTCGGCAATCTCTTTCGCGGCACGTTCCGCGAATTCGGGATGCGCATTCAGCCCCGTGCCCACGGCGGTTCCCCCGATGGCCAGATCGTATAGGCCGTCCAGCACCTGTTCCAGACGGTGGATGTCGCGCTGCAACAAACTGGCCCAGCCACCAAACTCCTGCCCAAACGTCAACGGCACCGCATCCTGCAGATGCGTGCGGCCGATCTTAACGACATCATGAAATTCCTTCGCCTTGGCCGCGATCGCATCATGCACGCTCCTGATGGCGGGAATCAGAGTGTTCTTCACCCGCTCCGCAGCCGCGATGTGCATCGCCGCGGGAAACGTGTCGTTCGACGACTGCGACATATTCACGTCGTCATTGGGATGGACCGGCTTCTTCGATCCCATCTCGCCGCCCGATATTTCAATGGCGCGGTTTGAAATGACCTCATTCACGTTCATGTTGGTCTGCGTGCCGCTGCCCGTCTGCCAGATGCGCAGCGGAAACTGGTCGTTCAGCTTGCCCGAAATCACCTCGTCGGCAGCCTTCACGATCAGGTTGGTTTTGTCGGCCGGTAACTTGCCCAGATCCTGGTTCACCAGCGCGCACGCTTTCTTGAGAGTGCCAAACGCGCGGATCAGTTCCGGCGGCATGGTGTCGCGCCCAATGTTGAAGTGCAGCAGAGAGCGCTGCGTCTGCGCTCCCCAATAGACGTTGCCCGGGACTTCGATTTGCCCCATGCTGTCGGATTCGGTACGGGTGTTTCCTTGGGACTGGGTGGCGCGTTCGGTAAGAGTTGACATGATCGGATCTCCTGTGCGTCGGACCGGAGCGGCCAAGCCCTTCGGCGGGGATTGGGAACCAACGATTATACGGCGAGGTGTTAAGAGCGATACAAAACGTCCCGTCTCGGCCAAAGTTCCTGATTAGGCTGCGTCGGATTTCGATAGTGGCAGGTCCTCAACTCCGAACCAACCGATGGGCACGGCCTCGTCGCTACGCGTGCGCCTCCTGGAGCCCATGCTGACGGCGGACCTTGATTTTGCTTTCGTCTTTTCGGGCTTGTGCGAGATCATAGGCAATCTGCATCCGCAACCACGTTTCCGGCGTGCTGCCAAACGCCTTCGAGAGCCGGATCGCCATCTCGGGGCTGATCCCCGACTTGCCGTTGACGACGTTGTTGAGCGTTTGCCGGGTGACGCCAAGAACCCCCGCTCCCTCCGTGACGGATAGGCCCAAAGGTTCAAGACAAGCGGCCCGGATACTGCGTCCGGGGTGCGGCGGGTTTTTCATCGGCATGGTGTTGTGCTCCTCGTTGGTTGCTTGCCTAGTGATAGTCAGTCAGTTCAATGTCAAACGAATCCGGGCCCTCAAAGCGGAAGATAATACGCCAATTTGCCCGTACAGTGACCGCCCAAAAACCCTTCAAGCCGCCCTTCAACGGGTGGAGGCGATAACCGGGAAGGTTCATCGCCTGCGGTGTCTCAGCTTCGTCGAGCCGGGCGAGAATGTCTTCCACAGTGTCGAGCAAGTCGGGGCGTATCCCGCTACGGTCTCCGCGTTCATAAAGTCGCTTGAGGCCGCGATGCTTGAAACTCCTAATCATTAGGGTATACCGTAAAGTGTACATTGTCACTTGTCAAGATTGCGCAGCAATCTGCTGCCGACTACCTCACCGTTCTTCCAGACTTCCTTCCCAGACGCACAGGAGGGTACTTTCAAGCTTCCTCGTTTCCCGCATGCTAAAATCATCGGCTCTGACTGTGCCTGCGATCCATTGCGAGCACAATCGTCACGGAATCCATGCTCGACCTTCTCATCGCTGAGGATGTTGAAACTCTGGCCAAGGCCAAGGTTCGTCTGCAACCGGAGGTCCGCACCGATGTCTTGGTGATCGGAGCCGGTCCTACTGGCCTGGCCTGCGCCATTGAAGCCCAGAAACTCGGGCTTCGCGTCATCGTCGTCGATAAGGGCTGCTTGGTGAATTCGCTTTTTCACTATCCCGCGAACATGTTGTTTTTTACCACGCCTGAGTTGCTCGAAATTGGCGATATCCCTTTCACCACCGCGCAGCAAAAACCCAACCGTGAAGAAGCTCTCGAGTATTACCGCAAGGTCGCCGAGCATTACCATCTCGATATTCGCCAGTACGAGTGGGTTAAGACGGTCATGGGCGAGGATGGAAACTTCAGCATCACGGCGACCGACCGTGCCGGCCGACCCCACGACTACATCACTCGCAAGGTGATCGTTTCCACCGGTTACTACGATCTGGCCAATCAACTGTGCCTTCCCGGCGAAGATCTGCCTAAGGTCTCGCACTACTACGGCGAGCCCCATCCTTACTACGACAGCGATGTGCTGGTGATCGGTGGCAAGAACTCCGCTGCCATCGCGGCTCTCGATCTGTGGCGGCACGGCGCGCGTGTCACGCTGGTTTATCGTGGCACGCAACTGCATCACCACGTCAAATACTGGATCAAGCCCGATCTCGAGAATCGCATCAAGAACAACGAGATCACGGCATACTTCAACAGCACGGTACAGGAAATCGGCGTGGACCACGCGGTCGTCAACACTCCGCGTGGTCCCATCCGCCTGAAAAACGACTTTGTGCTGGCCTTGATTGGCTACCATCCTGACTATGACTTTCTGCGCAGCATGGGCATCGAACTCTCGCCCGATCAGCATCGCCCGGTGTGCGATCCAGTCTCGCTCGAAAGCAATGTGCCTGGAATTTATGTTGCGGGGGTAATCGTTGCCGGATCGCGCACCAACGAAATATTTATCGAGAATGGCCGCTTTCACGGCCGGCAGATCGCCGCAGACTTGAAGAGAAAGCTGCGTCCCGCCGCGTAGTCGCGTTTCCGCGGAATCTGCGCAAGCGTGATTGTAGCCGCCTACTGAATCCAATTCCCAAACTCCATCTCCAGCGGTTACCCTAGCCATTCGCATGGAACCCCAACCAGAACGCGTGGCTCCATCCATTTCGCTCGCGTCGTACCTGCGGCTGGTGCGCGGTAATCGCAACTTCCGCCGGCTCTGGCTGGCGCAGATTGTCAGCGAAATTGGCGACTGGTTCTACACACTCTCCATTTACACGCTGCTGCTGCAGTTGACCGGGCACGCCAGTTCGGTGGCGTTGGCGCTGGTTTTGCAAGTTCTTCCGCAGACCTTTATTGGTCCGACGGCGGGAGTGGTGAATGACCGCTTGCGCCGCAAGCACGTGATGATCGCTGCCGACCTGGTCCGCGTCCTAGTGGTGCTGGCCATGCTGCTGGTGCGTTCGCGCTCCATGGTATGGCTCGTCTATCCGTTACTGCTGGCAGAGACCATTATGGCGGCGTTTTTCGAGCCGGCGCGTAGTTCGGTGATCCCGAACATCGCTGCTAAGGGAGAAGTGCTCATCGCAAACACGCTCTCCTCAGCTACGTGGTCGGTGAACCTGCTGATTGGCGCTTCGGTTGGCGGAGTGGTCGCAGCCTTCTTTGGACGAGACGCGGTATTCATCCTGAACGCATTGTCGTTCCTGGCCTCAGCCATGCTCATCGCGGGCATGCACTTCGCCGAGCCGCACGCGGAATCGGCAGCACCGCTGCGTCCGCGCGATCTGGCCGACTTCTCTCCTGTGCTGGAAGGCATCCGCTACGTGCGCAATCACCGCACGCTATTACCGACGGTCTTCGCGAAGGCCGGAGAACTCATGATTGGTCCAAGTTGGGTGATCTTCACCGTGATGGGAGCGCATGAGTTCGCGGTGCACTGGCACAATGTCGATGCCGCACGCGGAGCGATGCTGGGAATGAGCATCCTGCTTGGCGGACGTGGCCTGGGAGCGCTCGTCGGCCCGCTCGTCTCGGCCCGCTGGGCGGGGCGCAGCGACCGGCGGCTGCGACTCGGCATTCTTATTGGTTACGTTGTTACCGCGATTGGCTACGGAACTCTCGGCAGTTGCCGAACGGTATGGATGGCCAGCGCGTGCGCCATGCTCGCGCACATGGGAGGGTCAACGGTATGGGTATTTTCCACTACGCTGCTGCAGCTTCATACCGACGACCGTTTCCGCGGCCGCGTCTTCTCAGCCGACCTTGGCTTCTCGATGTTCACGATCGCCACCGGTGCTTATTTGTGTGGACGCCTACTCGATGCGGGCGTCTCCGCTCGCACAGTCGCGACCTGGACGGGACTGGTCATGCTGATTCCCGCAGCATTGTGGGCGCTGGCAATGCGAGCCGACAAGGAGCGGAGCGCAGAGGTTTCTACCGCATCAGAGCGGTAGTTCGCCTGCGGCCAAGAGCTGAGGATTCCACGCTCTCAGCGGGTCACAAATTTCCACGCGACAACAACAGCAAAAATGATTATTCCGGCGCATAAGCCCACATGCGTCCCTTTTGTAGCTTTTCATGATCTATCACGATGCACCTCGGTGTAGCCGGTCGATCTTAGCCGCCATAATGAAATCGCTTTCGGTGAGGCCGTCGATCTTATGCGTCCAGAGCGTGATTTCGGCCTTGCCCCACGCGAGCACAATGTCGGGATGGTGTCCTTGTTCCTCGGCCAGCGCGCCCACGCGATTCACAAAATCGAGCGCCTGCTTGAAGTCAGGAAAGGTGAACACACGAGTGATGTGGTGCTCGTTGATCACATTCCACTGGGGGACGATCTTGTGCAGTGCGTCGAGCTCCTTGCCCTTGAGTGGAGGCACTCCGCCGCGGCAGGGGACGCATTTCTTGTCGGCTAGTTGTTCGGTCATGGGGACCCTCATTGGGAACTCAGTTTATTGTACGACCGTAATCCAATTCGTACTGTGCCCGGGCGGATGGCATAATGTCGCCTTCCGTGCGGCATGGATGAATCCACCTCGTCAAGCAGGAGATCGATCTGCATGAGCCGGTTTACGGTAGCAGAATCCGCAGACGGGGAGAAGACAGATGAACTTCACGACATGGGCCATCGCAACCGCCAGGTTTGCCGACAAGATAGTCGGGATGGGCGGGAGGCGGTCTGTAGCCGCTTTTCGGAAATTCTGAAACGCTGTACGCGTTCGCCAAGAGTGCGTAATCAGGCCACGGACCTTCTGCCGCTTCATATGCCGGCACGCCCACGACAACATGAAGGCCCTTGCCGGAGACAAGACCCTCTCGACTACTCGCGCCGTAATTTGCTCGGGACGCACGCCAGCGAGTATGAAGGAGTGAAGAGCATTTAGCCGATTTAGCTCAATGAAGAACTCAAGGTTTCGAAAAAAGAAATCCTTCCACGAAATTTCTAGCATGCACGCGGCATCCATGCAGTTGCCGCCTAGTTAAGGAGCGCGGTGGAGGGATCAGTCAAGGCAATCAACTTGCCCAGAGGATATTCTTCTTCTGAAAGCGGAATCTCAGGTTCTGGGTTGACGATAGTTAGTACTTCGCCGCTATGAATTCCCCTTACCAGCAGTCGATCGCTCTCGACGCCGACGACCCGGTATTTCTCGTCGAAAATTGACATAGCAGAAATTATTTCCCTTTACGAGTTGGATGCGGAATTCTGCATCGACGATTCCGGGTAAAACTGCCGATGTTTACTCGAAGGCTCCCAAAAGGGAACCATTGCTTAATGCGGTAACAGCCCCCGTTTGGATTTGTTCTTTGAAAGGGAACTCAGGCGTGCGTGGAGACATTCTCTCGGCCAAGAAAAGGTTCGGGACTAGGTTCAATCCTGTAGCCTTCCGGGTTGTCTCCTGCTGGGAGCGGCGGCTTCGGGCGAGCAGATCGCGATAGACGAGTTCGTCGTGGAGGCTATCAAATTGCGGGAAGATTTCGATAAAGAGCAGCCCTCCATCTGTTTCAGCCGGGTGAGCGTCTGGTTCGGGCGGCCTCACCTCGACCAGCGTGGGGAGGGCGTCTTTCCAGAGAGGGAGAAAAGCTTGAATCGCCGATTTGAGCCTGGTTACTGTGGCAGACCGACTTTGCGCACCAGCTCAGCAAACCGCGGATCAGAACGCAGAGGGTCGAGTTGAAAGTAAGTGTTCAAACCCATTAGTAGCCAATCGTGTTCCTGATAGGCGATGTTGAGCCAATGGAAAGCCTGATCTTTGTTTCCCATGTCGGCGTAGAACCGAGCAATGAACAACGCAGAGGAGTAGCCAGTCTGGCGCCGTGTTTCTAGGATTTCAATGCCTTTGGTGAGTGCGCCTTTCCATCCTGCTGAACGAGATCCTTGTTCCATGCCGGCCGCGAGTTTAGACATGTCCCGGTCGCCGGAGAGCTGGCCATAAGCTTTCCATTCTTCAATAACTTGCGGGTACATGCGTTTTCCCCAATAGGCATAGCCTAAGCAATCGTGCGCCACCGCGAATGCCGGGTTCTCATTCTCCACCTTCCGGCAAATCGCGAGGGCTTCGTCGTACTGCCGCGCCGAAACCCGCACGCTTGCGGCCACCCTGCTGACAACAGGAGACAGCGGATCGAGTTCATGAGCAAGATTGATTTCCGCAAGCGCTTCTTGTTCTCTGCCCCCAATCATCCCAATATCGTCCGCGTACCACTGATGCGCAGTGGCATCGTTGGGGTCGAGTTCGAAAGATTTCTTGAACTCAGCCTCTCCCCCCGCAAAATCCCAGTCGTACTGCATCTCGTTGCTGCCCAGAATGGCATGAGGATGAGCCAGGGTCGCGTCCAACTCCAGCGCCTTGCGGGCGGCGCGGTTCGATTTGGGATAGTCCTCGCTCGGATTGCCCCCAAAGTCAGGCAGGACCGAATAAACATCGGCCAGACCCGAATACGCCAGAGCGTAGCCTGGATCTTTCGTGATGGCTTGATCGAAATAGGAGATTGCCTTCCCGAGCTCACTTGCCGTCCGATTGCTCCAGGCGTAACGCCCCTTCAAATACAGCTCATAGGCCTCTGGATTCTGCGTGCCTTGCCTGGTGACTTGCTGCTTTTCTAAACTGCTGAGACTTGAACGCAATCTTACCGCGATATCTCCTGCGATCTGCTGCTGTAACGCGATGATATCCGTGGCTTTGTCACTGTAGTGGTGCTCCCAGATTTCGGTGTTGTCCCGGACATCGATAATCTCGGCACTCACATCGATGCTATCCCCCCGCGCCGTCACTCGTCCCGTCACCAGCGCCGATACGCCCAGCTCATTACCCGCTTTTTGCGCGTCCACATCTTTGCCTTTGTAGTGGAAGACAGAGCTGCGGGACTTTTCCTTGAGCAGGGGTACATGTGCCAGATTGCCAATCAAGGATTCCGTGATGCCGTCGCTGAGATAGTCGCTACTAGCATCGCCATCGCCATTGGTGAAGGGAAGTACAGCGATGGAATCGGCGCCGGGGCGGCGATAAAGGAGCGCCAGACTGAAAGCCCCCAAGGCGAAGGCGGCGGCCACCACCAGTCCGGTGATCTTCCAACGATGGCTGGTCGAAGGCGCGACGAATGTGGGCCCTTCCACGGGACGCTGTCTGGTTGTGATCGGGAGCCACGGGCTTTCGGGTTCGGGGGCTAGCTGCGCGGGTGGCTCTTGTCGAGGCAAAGTGGTTCCCGGGTTCGGGGGCGCTGCCAGCCAATCAGAGAGTTCTTCGCTATAGGCGTAGACCCTCCCCTTGGTTCCCGGCAAACGATGAATGGGCAGGCCGAGTTCTTTTTCCCAACGATTGACGGTGCGCTCGTCGCGGCCGAAAAAGGACGCAATCTCTTTCCATGAATCCAATCGCTGACGGTCGTTTGGTGGGTTGATCGCAGACATTTGTCGTGAAATGCCGGGTTGTGTCGGGTAATATCTGTTGCCGCAGGGGACGGCGGGCCTCAGTATATGCGAGCCGGAAGAGGTTTGCCACCCCACTTTCGGGCGGTTGCACGGTCCAGATGTGGCGGAGTCAGGATCCTATAAAAACTTGCGAATCAGTGGCTTTGAGGAGAATTTCGAATGAAGCTTAGCAACCTGAAATCGTCTCGCATGATCGCGGCATTAATCGCCGCAGTAGCCGTACTCACGATCACCGTTGCGATCCCTGCCTCGGCGCAGACTTTCAACATACTGTACGACTTCAACTACACAGACGGCCTTAACCCCAGTGGGCAAATGGTCCAAGCCAGCAACGGGATCCTCTACGGGACAACCGGAGGCGACTTGATCAACAGCGATGGGACGATCTTCGAAATCACGGCAGGCGGAGCTCTGAGCACGATTACTTACTTCGGCGGGACGGTCGGCGAAGTTCCGTATGCAGGACTGATCCAAGCCACCAATGGGGATCTCTACGGCACGACGTATGATGGCGGGACGAACGGCGATGGGACAGTCTTCGAAATCACCCCGAGCGGGACACTGACCACGCTGCACGAATTCGACGGGACGGACGGCTCCGAAGCCGTCGGCAGACTGGTCCAAAGCACTAATGGGGACTTCTACGGGACAACCCAGATTGGCGGAGCCAACAGCTATGGGACGGTATTCGGCATGACCGCAGGCGGCGCGCTGACCACGCTTCACAGTTTCACTGCAGGTACGGACGGCGCCAATCCCTACGGCGGGGTAGTACAGGGCACCGATGGGAACTTCTACGGGACGACACAGCATGGAGGGGCTTACGGTTACGGGGTGGTCTACAAAATGACGCCAAGCGGCACGCTGACCACGCTTTACAACTCTCAGTACAATGACACGAACGGCGGCAACCCTCGCGGAGAACTGGTCCAAGGCTCCAATGGAGATTTTTATGGGACAACCTACAGCTTCGGGGTTAACGAAAGTGGCACGATCTACAAAATCACCACGAGCGGCACGCTGAGCCTGGTCTATACCTTCTGCTCCCAAACCAGTTGCACGGACGGCGGTCTACCCTGGGCAGGACTTATCCAAGGCAGCGACGGGAACTTCTACGGGACAACTTACGGCGGCGGGATCAACGGCGGCAATGGAACGATCTTCAAAGTCACCCCAAGCGGCACGTTTACCAACCTTTACAGCTTTACCGGAAGCGCGGGCGGCAGCTTCCCCGAAGGCACCCTGGTCCAAGCTACAAATGGGACTTTCTATGGGACAACCGTTAGCGGCGGGACGGGTAGAACTGGCACGGTCTTCAGCCTGTCTACGGGTCTGGGGAGATTTGTGAGTCTCGTATCCACTTCGGGCAAGGAGGGCGCGAAGATCGGCATCCTCGGGCAGGGCTTCAGTAGTTCGTCCGTGGTGAAGTTCGACGGTGTGCAAGCTACGACCGTGGCGCGCACCGGAAGCACGTTTCTGTCGGCGACGGTGCCGGCTGGGGCGCTGAGTGGAGCGGTAACGGTGACGACCGGCGCGACCACGCTGACCAGCAGCAATACGTTCCGGGTCACGCCGACGGTCACTTCGTTTTCTCCGCCCAGCGGTCCGGTGGAGACGTTGGTTACGATCAACGGCACTGGCCTGACGCAGGCGACGGAGGTTGCGTTCAATGGCAAACTTGCCGCCTTCACGGTGGTCTCGGACATCGAGATTACGGCCACGGTGCCCACGGGCGCGACGACGGGAAAGGTTGGTGTCGCGACCAAGGGCGGGAGTGCTGCAAGTGCGACGAGCTTCGCGGTCAATTAACTTAGTCTAAAAATCACATTGGAGAGCGGAGCGCCGCTCTCCAATCCAATGTGAAACTGAAGGCTTGTTGTGGATTCTGGCGCGCCGCTTATATCTGTTAGAGCAGTTTATCCAGGATGCGCTGCCAGTTCCTTCTCCGCGCCGCGAAAGAGCGCGCGCAACGCGCTGATTACGAAGCGAGCCATTACGACAATGATGACGACTAAGACAAGGACCAACGCCGCCGCCGTGTAAGGATGGCGCGTGGCCAGCCATGTGAGGGCTAAGGCGAGAACATCCTCGCCTAAACTCAGGGTGATGTTCGAAAAGGGCTCAGGCGAGGGCGTGACTGCGGCTCGCACGGCGGTTTTTCCTCCGTGGGCGGCGAGAGCGACGGCTGCTCCCAGCAAGGCTGCGAGCAGTTGCTGCGCTGGGGTGAGTTGGCGAGTGGCTCCGTAGGCGAGCAAGGCAGCCGCGGGCACGCGGACGAAAGTGTGCAGGGCGCTCCAGACCAGGTCGAATGCGGGGATCTTATCGACGAAGAACTCGACGGCAAAGAGGACTCCGCTGGCCGTGATTACAGGCCAGGTTTCCAGGATTTGCAGAGCCGGCGGGAGCGGTACGTGTCCGAAGCGGGCTAGTAGTCCGAGGGCGGCTACCGTGGCGTAGACATTCAGGCCGGCGGCGAAGGCTACGGCCGCCAGTAGGGCGAACAGCTCAGGCAGCGGGATTTGCAGCCAGTTGAGCATGAACAGGATCAATTCGCCGACCCGGAGTCTATGTCAGTCTTAGGTGTTAGATCTTAGGCTAAACTGTGCATCGCCGGAATCATTTCCACTTCCAAACTCAAATGGTAAAGGGTCGCTGGCAGCGACCCTTGAAAGTGCTTGGCAGATATGCGTTTACAGCGTGGACTCGATCTCGAATCCCCAGGCTTCAAGAAGGGGCTCGGGGATATATTTCGAATTCTTGTTGCGCCGCGCCCACTCCCGTAAACGAGTCGAGCGTAGATACTGGTCGGGGGTGAGCTTGTATTCGCGTACCACCTGTTCGAACTCTGTAATGGTGGGGACGACCGGCCCGATAGGCTCAGGCTTGCCCCAGTTTGGATTTCCGCGCCGCTTCGCCATGAAAAATACCTTTCGAAAAAATGGGGGATGAACTCCGTACTAAATGATCTATCTATATGATTCTCCGGGGACTCTTGGGATTCAAGGAAACGAAATCTGGTCCGGACGCCTAGACTTAGCCAGACATCCCAGCGATCCGAAAAGCTAATCGGAGACTCAGTATGTTAGGCGAAGGTCTGGTGGAAGTCAAACATAATTTGCGGCTTGCTTGCCCCGATGGATCGTCTCTAAGTGATTCTTTTTAGTACTCTTACAGCGTTTGCTGCGGTCTAAATCTATGCTGTCCGAACCTTCCCATTCTGGAAACGTCGCGGTAGGGTTTTTGGAAAGCGCGAACCAATAGAGCCAAACGAGGTTACAAGCGTAACCCCGTCGCGCAAGTGCGTTATTGATCGGGCTTTGGGGCAGGGTTACATTGAAAGCACACTTCTTCTGTCGCGGATCACCAGGAAAGCACGCAACTGTAAGTCAGCCGACGGAATGAAATATTGCCCATGCTGGAAAGAACCAAGACCTCGCTATGAATTTGAAGTCACTGCTGCTGTGCTCGGATGAAAAGATTGTGCGCGTGCTGCGCCGCACTCTGGGCGACTTGGACATCGGTGTCGAACATTGCACTGGTGCGGAAGACGCTCTCCGTCGTCTGACCCGAGAGCGGTTTGAGGCTATCATTGTGGATTGCGCCGGTCCAGGGGCGGCCGATGTGCTGCGCGCCGCCCGGAACGCGCCATGCAATAAGCGCGCGATCGCGGTGGCAATTCTGGATCCTGATACCGGCCTGCGTTCGGCGTTCGAAATCGGAGCGCATTTCATCCTTTATAAGCCGGTCACGGCCGAGCGCGCCAAGTCAAGCTTTCGTGCGGCGCGGGCCCTGATGAAGAAAGAACGACGGCGCAACACGCGAGTCGCGGTCCGCTTTCCCGTGGAAATGTCGAGTGTCGATTCCGACAACCGCCTCAAGGTACATACTACCGATGTGGGGGAAGGTGGTTTGGCGGTCAGCTTGCCGCGGCGCAGCAAGCTGCGAGGCCGCTGGCAGCTCATGTTCACCTTGCCGGGTTCTCAGACGCGACTCGAAGTGGCTGCGGAATTCGCATGGGAAGGAACCGGGATACAAGCTGGGTTGCGTTTTCAGGATGCGTCTCCGGAATTTGAGCGGCAGATGCGGGAATGGCTGGGGCGCAATTCTCCAGAAGGAGAAAAGGACGATCCGCCGGTGCGATGCCAGCTTACGGATTTGAGTTTGGGGGGCTGCTACCTCGATATTCCTTCGCCATTCCCGGTGTCGACACGTGTGACACTCTCGATGCGCGCCTCCGATGTGGAGTTGCGATCCGAAGGCGTAGTTCGCATCATGCATCCAGACAAAGGAATGGGCGTGGAGTTCACGCAAACGACGCCGGAACATCGGGGCTTGCTGGAAAAGTTCCTGGGCAGACTGGCGGAGAATCCCAATGTGTTGCCGGAGTTGCTGGTGGAACCCGAGGGTTTAGACACCGAGCCTGGGCAGCATTCCCGAACTGCAGCAGGATCGTGTGAAACAGGGGATCCGTTGCTTGATCTTTTCCGTAGTCATCTCGCACTGGGCGCCGATTCCTTTCTGCTGGAACTCCGCAAGCAGCGCGGAGGGACCGTTGCAGCCGCTGGCGCTTCCGCCTGATTCGCAGGAGTGTCTTGAACTATCCGCCTCGTGCAGTCTTTCCTTACTATGGAGAGAGAGCATCCTTCTGCTCATCCTCGTTTCCATGACATTTTTGATTGCCGTTTTTTTTGATCCATTGCAAAGGCTGCTGACGTGGCCGGCCAAGTTGGCAAAGCTGTAAGCTAAAATGATCGCAAGCCGGGATGGCGAAATTGGCAGACGCAGCGGACTTAAAATCCGCAGGTTCGAAAGGACTGTGGGGGTTCGATTCCCCCTCCCGGCACCAACCAATCCATTCCCCTCCGACCATTCAAGGAACTATTAGTTATCGCCGGGTACGGCGGTCGCGGTCCTTTTTCGGCTCGCCGATCCTTACGACATAGTTCTCTATTTGATCCTGTCGGATGCCTGCTGGAAGCTTCTAGTCAGGCAGCGCTTTGCCCCGGGTTTCGACCGCGAAGGGAATCACTAGTAGGCCGACCCCGAAGGCAATCGCGGTAAAGGCAACCGGCTTGCCAAGGGTTCCCATTCGGCTGACCAGAGCGCCCACTCCGAAGTTGACTCCCGCGGCAAGGAAGCGTCCGAACGACGTGGTGAAGGCAAACGCGGTCGCGCGCACTGTGGTGCCGTACTGCTCCGGCAGCCAGAGACTGAAGACGGCGAAGTTGCCGCCAAAAAAGCCCAGAAAGAACAACACCGCGATAAATGGACGAAGCCCCAGGGGCAGATAGAACGCCCAGCCAAAGCTGAGCAGGATACAGGCCGCCATCCCCACGTAATAAAAGGTGAGGGTTTGCTTGCGGCCAAAGCGTTCGGCCAATGGGGGAACGGCGAGGCATCCCAGGATGGTGCCGAGCGACAGCAGTCCCATGCCGAAAGAAGACATGCGCACGGCTTGCGGCTGCAACATGCCGGCGCGTTTTGCCAGGTTGATGATTGCCGTGGGAGCATAAACCGCAGCCGCCCATAGGCCGCAGATCGCCGAGGCCAGCAGAACGGTATTGACCAGCGTGCGTTGCGTGTAAGGAGCACTGAAGATTGTGCGCAGAGAAGAAAGTCCACCGGCAGCTTTCACCCTGGCCTTTTGTTGCCAGCGTTGGGGCTCCTTCACGCGGAATAGAACTATGAAGGCGACGATGACGGGCGTGAGGCCGCACCAGAACATGGCGCGCCAGCCATAATGCGGGGCGACCATGTAGTTGAGAGCCGAGGCCAGAAAAAAGCCCGCGTAATAACCCGTCTGCAGATATCCGGCGCCCATCTTGCGGCGGTCTTCGGGCCACGCTTCAGCGACGTAGGTGCCTGCCAGCGCCCATTCGCCGCCAATTCCGATGCCCGCGAGCAAGCGGAACAAAGCCAATTGCCACACCGTCTGCGACAATGCGGCAGCTCCGGTAAATATGGCATAGACAAAAATGGTGGCGGCGAGCACACGGCTGCGGCCAAACTTGTCGGCAATTGGTCCCCAAATCAACGAGAGTCCCCATCCCACGAGGAAGAGTGCAAACAGAGTGGATCCCGCAAAGCCTACATTGGCGGGTGTGGCTTTGATCCCCGACTTGGGAAGCAGTTCCGTAAGTGCGGGGCTGAGGACGAGTGCATAGATGACCGAATCCATGCCGTCCAGCGTCCAGCCGGCCCACGCGCCCCAGAATCCTGTGATTTGCTGGCGTGAGAGCTTGGTGTGAATCGCGGGTTGTGGGCGAGTCACTGCTTCATTGGCCATGGCGTCATCCGTTGTGGGCAGGAGCATAACACGGAGGGTCGAGGCATGGCAGACAGTTCTAGGTGATGCGCTCGCCCGCGCCTGCGGTTTGAAACAGCGCCGCCAGCGCGGGTTCATTACTTTCCCCATCGCAACGCGTTCGCCATGCCGCTGGGCATGAGCAATGAATGGAATACGACCGGCGCGCCTGATCACACGCAGACTTTACGTCCTCTCTCCTGCGTTGTCCACTTGGCCGGAAACTCTTCGTTCATTTGAGATCGAAGGCTTCTCCAGTTTTTTCCGTTGATATGAAGTTTAGGAGCATATTGTGCCTGCGCCTGCGCGACAGGTACTGATTTAGAACAGAAAATCCGATTCAGGTTCCCGCACCAGGAATCGCAAGAGCGACAGGCTTCGACCAACGCGTAACTTCATTGAGCAGAAGGAGAAGCACAGATGCGGGCAGTTTGGCAGCGATGGCAGGGTAAGTGCAATAGAGGGGGTGGCAGTGACTTCGATATGAAAGTTCTAACCGAACTTCGCTAAGCGGGGATAGCGAAGCTTCACTCGAATGGAAACGCAAACCATGCATACGGGTTGGGCAGCAGAACAAGAAGATATCCGTGAGCTGGCCGCGACGCCGGCTTTTTGTGCGAGCTGGTTTGCGGTCTATACCAGCTCACGTCATGAAAAAAATGTGGCCTTGCACTTTGCCGAGCGCCAGATCGAATCGTTCTTGCCGTTGTATGCAACGCGCCGCCGCTGGAAGAACCGCTGCGAAATGATGGTCGAACTGCCGCTGTTTCCAAATTATCTGTTTGTGCGCATTGCTTCGCGGGAGCGGGTACGGGTACTCGAAGTGCCAGGCGTGCTGTCGCTGGTCGGGTGTGGAAGAACTCCCGCTGCGCTACCTGATTTTGAAATCGAGGCGCTACGCTCCGGGTTGGGACGGCGAAAGATCGAACCCCATCCCTATCTGGTCGTGGGAGAGCGGGTCCGCATCAAGGCCGGACCGATGACGGGAATGGAAGGCGTGCTGGTGCGCAAGAAAAATAATTTTCGGGTCGTAATCGCGCTGGACGTGATCCTGCAGAGCATCGCGGTGGAGGTAGATGCCGACGATTTAGAACCGGCGCGAACGGCGTCGGGGCGCGGAACCTCGCCGGATTTCTCAGCCCAGCCCTTCCAGCAAACCAAGCAGTGCGGGCCCCGCTAGAGCATGCTTCCCCGGGGCAAATTCAAGAGGCATCTTTATTTTTACTCTTGCCGGCCGGTGATCGTGGCCGCGCTGGTGGTTGGGGCGGGGAGCATGAGCTGGGCATCCCAAACCGAAATTCACACACCCTGCAGCAGGCCAAAAATAGATAGCCATTCGGGCGCACCGTCCGGAGCGGTTCCCGCAGGAAGAAGTCGAATTGAAAAAACTGAGAAAAAAAGTGCAGCCGGTTTCTGTCTGCCGCCCTTGGCGAAGAGTTTTGCAGAGGATCAGAAAGCGATCTGGACCAGCCCGTTCCATCTCCATGACCAGGATACAAACTGGCTCGTGCCGGCGGGAGTGGGCACTCTCGGCTTGGTAGCAGCCGACAACCACATCATGCGGCACTTCGTAAGCACTCCCATTGCCCATAGCGACAGCTTCAGCAACTACGGACTGGCGACCACGATCGGCGGGGCTGCGAGCTTGTACCTGCTCGGGACGACTACCCATGACGACCACGCGCGTGAGACCGGATTTCTGGCGGGCGAAGCGGCGATGAACAGTTTGATAGTGGCGGAGAGCATGAAGCCGGTTTTCCAGAGAGCGCGTCCCAACGCCGCGAACGCGGGTAGCTTCGGAGCGGGAGGGTCGTCGTTCCCTTCAGAGCATGCCCTGGCCGCCTGGTCGATGGCCAGCGTGGTCGCTCACGAGTATCCCGGACCTTTGACCAAACTGCTGGCTTACGGCGCGGCCTCGGGAATCAGTCTGGCGCGGGTTGCGGCTCGGGAACACTTTCCCTCCGATGTGGTGGTGGGCAGCGCTCTCGGCTATCTGATCGGACGGTATGTATACCGGGCGCATCACGACCCGGAGTTGCCGGGTGCGAGCGCAAGTGAATTTGGGAAAGATCTCGCAGAGAAAGATGTCGCGGACAAAGATGTAGCTGAGAAAGAACCGCAGCGCCCGCGTCCTCCGTCCCGGTTCGCGTCGCCCTACGTTCCCCTGGACTCCTTGATTTATCCGGTATTTGACCGTCTGGCCGCACTGGGATATGCGCCCAGTGCCTTCGCCGATTTGCGCCCCTGGACACGCATGGAGTGTGCCCGGATCATCGCGTCCGCTGGCGAGGAGTTGAGCATCGACAACCAGGGCGCTGACGGCAAACCTCCATCGCAGGCGTACCGGCTCTACGCGGCGCTGGCAGCGGAGTTCCCGGCCGAACTCGAACGCCTCCGGGGGGCCGGGACTTCCGAGATCCGGGTGGACAGTATTTACAACCGTTACGCGGGTATCGCGGGCACGCCGCTCGACGACAGTTATCACTTTGGCCAGACTCTTATCGACGACTACGGCCGGCCCTACGGCCAAGGTTCGAACCTGGTCAGCGGGGCTTCGGCATGGGGTGCGACCGGGCCGGTGGCATTCTACGCGCGCGGCGAGTATCAGCACGCGGCGGCGCTTCCCGCATACAGCCAGTCGGTGCAGGATCTGATCGGCACCGTCGACGTGACGCCGCCTCAACTTCCGATCCACACCTCGGTCATCGATCAGTTTCGTCCGCTCGACACTTACGTCGCGTGGAACTTCAAGAGCATTCAGGCATCGGCCGGCTACCAGAGTTTGTGGTGGGGGCCGGGGCAGGGCGGGCCACCGATGTACAGCGACAACGCGATTCCCATGGACATGGTGCGTGACCAATCCGTCTCCCTGGAGACTGCCCAGCTTCCTAAGTTGGCTGGGCCCGATGCGCTGGGAATTCTTCGCCGGACTGATGGCCGGGCACCATTATCCGCCGAATCCGGCCATCGATGGTCAGAAGATCAGTCTCAAGCCCACGCCCAACCTGGAATTTGGATTCTCGCGCACCATCCTCTTCAAGCCGGTTACGGCCCGCATGTTCTGGAGAGGATTCATTAGTGTCGGGGACAATAGCGCCACGATACCCGGCAGTCCCGCGGATGTGGGCGACCGCCGAGGCGGTTTTGATTTCAGCTATCACATTCCCGGCCTGCGGAAATGGATGGTCCTCTATAACGATGGACTGACCGACGACGATCCTTCGCCGCTGTCGGCGCCGCAGCGCTCTTTGATGAATCCGGGCATTTACCTGCCGCAGATTCCGAAAATCCAGAGGCTTGATTTCCGCATTGAGGCGGTCTGGTCGGATCCTCCGGCGGTGGCCGAGCGGCAAGGCCAATTCTTCTATTACAACGGCGCTTACCACGATGCCTACACCAATGGCGGCCAACTGCTGGGTTCCTGGGTGGGCCGCGAGGGCCGTGGTCTGCAATTGTGGAGTACCTACTGGCTTTCTCCCCGCAGTCCGCTGCAACTGGGATATCGCAAAGCCCATGTCGACGGCAATTTTATTCCCGGGGGCGGCGATATTCAGGATTTCTTTGCGCGTGCGACTTTTCAACTGCGCCGTGAAGTAGAAGCGTCCACATTTCTCCAGTACGAACGTTGGAACTTCCCCGTCCTGTTGCCGCTGGCCGGACCGGACACCGTGGCCTCGGTGGAGATCACGTACCACCCCAAGTGGCGCAAGCTACGGAGCCCGCGATGAAGCCGGGGCTAACGGTGCCGGGAAGAACGGTCTGGGAAAAACCGGCTCCGGGAATCTGCATGCCGGCCACCCGCAAGCTCCTCTGGCTGGTAACGGCGCTGCTGGGTCTGCTGGTGTTGCCCGGTCTCGGAGCCGCTCAATCCATGCCGGGCACGCCGGCCTCCGACGATCCGCAATGTGTGGAGGACGACTGCGCGGCCATCCCCAGGAGCTCCGGAGACAACAATCCAGCCCCCGGCACGGTCGGGAATCAAGCGGCCACGGCGCAGCGTCCCGGCCGGGCTTCGCCCGACAAGAACGATCTTAACAACGACGAAGAACAGAACCAAACGGGAGAATCAGACCGCTCCGCGAGGCAGGTCTTCCCGGGGAAGAGGGAAGTAATTCCTGAGCCGCCGCCCAGCGAATTTGAGGAATTTGTCGCCAGCTCCGTTGGCCGCAGGCTGCCCATTTATGGGTACAGCCTGTTTGGTCGCGTCCCCACTACGTTCGCTCCCGTCGACCGGATTCCGGTGACCGACGATTACGAGATCGGACCGGGAGACGAGATCCTGATCCGGGCCTGGGGACAGATCGATCTGAACGGCAAGCTGGTGGTTGACCGTTCAGGAGAGGTCTTCCTGCCCAAGGTGGGCGCGCTTTCCGTGGCGGGATTGCAATACCAGCAACTGCCGGGGTATTTCAGGACCGCGATCGGGAGAGTGTTTCGTAATTTCGATTTGACGGTCAGCCTGGGACAGTTGCGATCGATTCAGGTGTTTGTCGTAGGACAAGCGCGGCGCCCCGGAAGCTACACCGTCAGTTCGCTCTGCACCCTGGTCAACGCGCTCTTCGCCTCGGGCGGACCTTCGAGCGCGGGCTCCATGCGGGAGATCCAACTGAAGCGGGAAAACCGCGTGGTCACGGAATTCGATCTCTATAACCTCTTGCTGCGAGGGGACAAATCCAAAGACGCGAGATTGCTGCCTGGGGACGTGATTTATATCCCGCCCACCGGGCCGTCCATTGCCATGGCGGGAAGCGTGAATGTGCCGGCGATCTACGAGCTGCGAGACGGGATGACTCTCGCGGGTGCCATTCAGATGGCGGGGGGCCTGACGACGACGGCGGATGGGCAAAAGGCGGTGGTCGAGCGCATCGAGAACCACGGTACCCGCCGGATCGAGGAATTTCCTCTTGACGGACAAGGTTTGGAGCGAGCCTTGAAGGACGGCGACGTGGTCCGCATCTTCTCGCTTTCTCCCCGTTTTCAAAACGCCGTGACCCTGCGGGGAAACGTCGCTCACCCCGGGCGAATGGAATGGCACAGGGGGATGCGTCTGAAGGATGTGATCCCGAATCAGGAGGCGCTAGTCACTCGCGATTACTGGCGCGCCACCAACTGGGTGGCGGGCGCAGGAGAGCGGGGGGAGCAACGGATCGATCGCGACTACTGGCGCGCCACCAACCCCCTCGCAAACCCGGGTAAGAGAGCCGCCCAGCCGGTTCCCCCCGATGACGGGCGCGATTCCAATCCGGCTCCGAACATGAGCGAGAGAGATAACGGGAGAGCTGGCGATCCCGGCGCCCCTCAATTCGACGGGCAACCGGCTTCGTCAAAAGCGGCGACCGAAACTACGACCGCGAAACTGAGAAACCAGATTGCGCGCAATGCTCCCGAGATCAACTGGGACTATGCGGTCATTCAGCGGCTGAACCCGAAGGACTTGACGACGCGGCTGATTCCTTTCAATTTGGGCAAACTCGTGCTGCAGGGAGATGAGCAAAACAACCTGGCGCTTGAGCCGGGCGATGTCATTACCATCTTCTCGCAGAACGATCTCGCGGTTCCGCTCGAGAAACAGAGCAAGTTCGTGCGCCTGGAGGGGGAGTTTCAAACCGCCGGTGTCTACCAGGCCGAACCCGGCGAGAGCGTTCGCCATCTGGTAGAGCGCGTCGGCGGATTCACGGCGAATGCCTATCTCTACGGCGCCGAATTTACCCGCGAATCGGTGCGCCTCGAGCAGCAGAAGGGACTGGATCAGCTGGTCGAGAAACTGGAGGAAGACATCTCCCGCAACGCCCTGGCGCCGTCTGGAGTCAACCCCGATGAAGCGGCCGACCAACGCGCCAAACTGGAAGCGCAGCGGCAACTGGTGGAGAAGTTGCGGGAAGTGAAGGCGACCGGACGCGTGGTCCTCGATCTGACACCGAGCTCCACGCAGGTGAACGACTTGCCCGAAATCGCACTCGAAGATGGCGACCGTTTCGTGGTCCCCTATCGTCCCTCGACGGTCGAGATGCTGGGCGCGGTTTACAACAAGAACTCTTTTCTCTACCGGCGGGACGAGCGGCTGGACGACTATCTGCAGCGGGCGGGCGGACCCACGCGCGACGCGGACCGGAGCCGCATGTTTGTGATTCGAGCCGACGGCTCGGTTCTCAGCAAGCAGTCGGTCAAGGGTTTGTGGAATGGAGGGTTCGGCTCGCTTCGCCTCATGCCGGGCGACGCCATCGTGGTGCCGGAGCGCCTGAACCAGGGAGCCTTTCTCAAAGGCCTGCGAGACTGGAGCCAGGTCTTTTCGCAATTTGCCCTGGGCGCGGCGGCCGTGAGGGTCATTCAATGAGATCTCCTGCCATGAACCGTAGGGCCAAGGCCGAACCTCGGACCATCGCGACTGAGGCTGGGGACCTGGACACGCTTGAGTCCGCAACGCTAGAGCCCGCCACTCGAGAGCTCACAACTCCGGATTTGCGACCGCCGTCGCGCGCTGCCAGTAGCGAGTCGGGCGAGGGCCGCATACTCGATTTGCTGATCGTTTTATCCCGGCGTAAGCGGCTTATCCTGTCAGCTACTTTGACCGCAGCCCTGCTTTCCGCCGCCGTTTCGCTGCTGTTACCGAATCGCTATACCGCCACCACCACCATTCTGCCCCCGCAGCAGAGCCAGTCCCTGGCCGCGTCGATGATCGGGCAACTGGGCGCTTTGGGGCCGATGGCGGCAATGGCCCAGAAAGATCTGGGGCTGAAGAATCCAAACGACCTTTACGTGGGGATGCTGCGCAGCCGCACAGCGGAAGATGGTTTGATCCGCCGCTTCGATTTACTCCGCATCTATCACGACAGGAAAATGTCGGATGCCCGCCGGGATTTAGAACGCGCGAGCAGCATTGCTGTCGGCAAAGAAGGTTTCGTCACCATCTCGGTTGAGGACAAAGGCCGCATCCGCGCGCCCCAGATCGCCAATGCCTATGTGGACGAGTTGCGCCAACTGACGCAAGATCTCGCGGTAACCGAAGCCGGACAGAGGCGCTTATTTTTCGAGCGGCAATTGGAGCTGGCCAAGAACAATCTGGCCGGCGCGGAACAGGCATTGAAAGAAACCGAGCAGAAGACCGGCCTGATCCAACTGGATGGCCAAGCCAAAGCGATCATCGACTCGGTGGTCAAGCTGCGGGCGCTCATCGCCGCGAAAGAAGTGGAGCTGCAAGGCATGCGGCTGTTTTCGACCGAGCAGAATCCTGACGTCAAGCTGGGCGAAGAGCAACTTTCCGGCCTGCGTACGCAACTGGCGCTGCTCGAAAGACAAAGCGGCGGCCCGGGCGACGTTCAGGTCCCGGCCGGCAGCGTTCCGGAAGCCGGGCTGCAGTACGCCCGCAAACTGCGCGATTTGAAGTACTCCGAGACCATCTTCGAGATGCTGGCGAAACAGTATGAAGCCGCGAGACTGGATGAAGCCAAGACCGCTGCCGTGATTCAGGTCCTCGATCCCGCGATCGAGCCGGACCGCAAGTCTTCGCCGAAGCGCGGCCTGATCTTCTTCGGCGCCATGGGGCTGGGATTTCTCGGAGCTGTGGGGTACACGATTGGGGCCGCAGCCTTGGCTGAAATACGTCTAGACCCGGGGACGCAATACCGCCTCGATGCGCTCAGCCGGCTGCTGAAAACATCCTCGAAGTCACCGGGTACAACGGCAAGGTAACTTTGCTCTCCATTTTTGCAATCACTCAATTTTCTTCGAAGGAGGCTTATGTTCGTAAAAAGAGCGCTGGTCTGTGGCGCGGGCGGTTTTATTGGCAGTCATTTGGTGAAGCGCCTGAAGCAGGGCGGCTATTGGGTTCGCGGCGTGGACCTGAAATATCCCGAATTCAGCCCGCCGGCCGCCGACGATTTTGTGATTGCCGATCTGTGCCGGCGCGAGAGCTGGGAAAAAATCCTCGACGTAGGTTTCGACGAAGCCTACCAGTTGGCAGCCGACATGGGGGGTGCGGGTTATATCTTCACCGGGAACAATGACTCGCACGTGATGCACGACTCGGCGATGATCAATCTGCACATGGCCGACTTTGGCATCAAGAAAAACGTCGGCAAGATTTTTTACTCGTCCTCGGCCTGCATGTATCCCGCCTACAACCAGGAGGATCCCAAGAATCCGAAGTGTGGAGAGTCCACGGCCTATCCGGCGGCCCCGGACAGCGAATACGGATGGGAGAAGCTGTTCAGCGAACGCCTCTACTCTGCGTACGCAAGGAACCATGGGTTGAACGTGCGCATAGCCCGCTTTCACAACATCTTCGGACCGGAGGGCACCTGGCAGGGAGGGCGGGAGAAAGCGCCCGCCGCGCTCTGCCGCAAAATTGCCGAGCAACCCGATGGCGGCGAGATTGAGATTTGGGGGGATGGCGAGCAGACGCGGTCTTTCCTGTATATCGACGAGTGCATCGAGGCGATGCGCCGCCTGATGGCGTCGGCCTTCCCGGGTCCGGTCAACGTCGGCTCGGAGGAGATGGTCACGATCAACCGGATGGCCGCGATGATCATGGAGATCGCGGGCAAGAAGCTCGTGATCAAGCACGTCCCCGGCCCCACCGGGGTGCGCGGCCGGAATTCCGACAATGCCCTGATCCGCGAGCAACTCGGCTGGGAACCGGAGATGCGGCTGCGGCAAGGGTTGACTAGAACCTACGCCTGGATTGAAGCCCAGGTCCGGTCTGCCCCCAGCGCCGTCCGGGAGAGCCCCATGAAAGCTCTGGCCGCCGTTCCACAAATATGAAAGCCAGTGCCCACGATCGACCGCCGTTGTTCGACCCACAGCTTAGCTAGTTGTCCCCTCTGTCTCCCGGAAATATCATTGTGAGCACTGCAACCTTGCGTTTGAAACTCGCATGCAACATGCGATGGTCGGCATTTGAAATGTCGACCCCGGAAGGGCGCGCGCAGGAACGGCAGCGCCGCGCCGCGCTCACCGGCGTAGCCGCAGTATTAGCCAGAATCGTCTCCGTTTCCACCGGTCTGGTTATGATTCCCGCTACATTGCGCTATCTAGGGGCGGAGCGCTTTGGATTGTGGATGACGATAAATTCGGTACTTGGGGTTCTGAGTTTTGCCGATTTTGGCATCGGCAATGGTCTGATGAATTCGATTGCCGACGTGCATGGCCGCCAGGATCAGGATGCGCTGCGGCAGGCGATCTCGAGTGGACTGGCCATGCTGTCGGTCGTGGGCCTGACGATCGCTACCGGGTTTGTCGCCGTTTATCCGCACATTGCCTGGGCGCGCCTGTTCAACGTCAAGACCGCGATTGCGGCGCATGAGGCGGGGCCGGCCTTGCTGGTTTTCGTGCTTTGTTTCGCCTTGAATGTGCCCCTCGGCGCGATGCAGCGGATCCAACTCGGATTGCAGCAGGGCTATTACGCGAATCTGTGGCAGTTGGGAGGCAGCTTGTGCGCTCTCGGCGGGGTGCTCGTTGGCGTTCAGCTCCGTCTGGCCCTCCCCTGGCTAATCCTTACGGTTTCTGCGGCGCCCGTCGCCGCTGCGGCGGGGAATGGTTTTTTGTTTTTTGGTTTCCTCCATCGCGACCTGCGTCCCTCGCAACATCACGTGTCGTTCGCGGCGGCGCGCCAGTTGGCCAGGATTGGCGGATTGTTTTTCTTTCTGCAGGTTGTGGTCGCCGCCGCGTTTTACTCGGATTCGTTCATCATCGCGCACGTTCTCGGCGCTGCCGCAGTGGCCGATTACGCCGTGGTGCAGCGCATGTTCATGATGATTCCGCTGTGTCTGGCGATGTTTACCGGGCCCCTTTGGCCGGCTTATGGGGAGGCGATCGCGAAAGGAGACTTCCCCTGGGTTAAAACGACGTTGCGCAATTCGCTGCTGGCGACGGCTGTGATTGCCGCAGCCATGTCGTTGGTTATGTTCCGCTCCGCCAACTTCATTATTAAGGTTTGGGTGCATGGCCTGTTGCACCCTGCGGCCGCATTGTTGGCCGGATTTGCGGTTTGGGCTGTCTTTGAAACCAGCGGCAGCGCGTTGGCCATGTTTCTAAACGGGGCCGCCATCATAAAGTTTCAAGTGATCGTTGCCAGTATCTTTGGCGCCGCTTGTGTCTCGGCCAAGCTCTACGGAGCCCGGAGATACGGCGTAGCCGCGATTCCATGGGCGACGGTTCTAACCTATTTCCTCTGCCATGTAATCCCCTGCATTTTATTCGTACCGGGAATCATTCACCGCGTTTGTCGAAGTCCCGCGGGTGACACCGCGAAGGGGTAAAAAATGAAAAGCGATAAGTGGATTGTGGTAACAACCATTCAGGCTCCGACCGAGTCCATCGAAGTTCTTTCTCGGTTAGGCGGCCAGGGCTGGTCCGTGGTCGTGGTCGGGGACACGAAAACGCCCGCTGACTGGGAAGCAAGTAATATTACTTATCTCTCCGTCGCAGAGCAGCATCGGGTCTTCGGGCATATTTCTCAACTGATCCCGGTCTGTCATTACTCGCGCAAGAATCTGGGCTATCTGTTCGCGATCCAAAACGGCGCCACGCTTATTCTTGAAACCGATGACGACAACATCGCGCGTGCCGATTTTGGTGTCGACCTGTTTCCCGTCGTCAACGGCGAGACGATTCCGCACCAGGGCTGGGTAAACATCTACAAATACTTCACCGATGCGCTGATCTGGCCGCGCGGGCTGCCGCTGACCGAGATCGAATCCGTTCCAGCGCTGGGCGCGGCCGAGTCGGCCGAGTGCCCAATTCAGTCTGCCCTGGCGGACGACGACCCCGACGTCGATGCCATTTACCGCCTCCTCTATAAGAATCGAACTCAGTTCGCCAGGCGGCGGCCGGTGATCCTCAATTCCGGAGCGTGGTGCCCTTTCAATTCGCAAAACACCGCCTTCTTCGAGCCCGCATTCGCGCTCTTGTATCTGCCTTGTTTCGTGAGCATCCGGATGACGGATATTTGGCGCTCCTTCGTCGCGCAAGCCGCATTGTGGAAGCATGGCTACCGGCTGTCATTCCATAGCGCCACCATGAAGCAGGTTCGCAACGACCACAACCTGATGCGTGATTTTGCCGATGAAATTCCGGGATATCTGGAGAACGATCGGATTGCCACAACGCTCCTGCACGCCATGGCAGAACTAGGCCCTTGCGACCTGCAGACGACCGCCCGCCACCTCTGGCAATCGCTGGTGGAGATAGGAGTTGTCCCGGAAAAGGAGCTTTTGGTGGTGGACCTGTGGCTCGATTGTTTAAGGGCGGTGGTGGCATGAAAATATCCCTGCTTACGGAAAACCTTTCCGTCCGCGGAGGTACGCACAAACAGGTTCTCCGGCTGGCCCAATATCTGGTGTCCTGTGGCGATCGGGTCGAAATCGTAACCGGCGAATACCGGCCCGATCAGTGCTACCAGGAATTCAGAGACTTTACCATTAAGACCGATTCGCACCCGCGCCACAGCCGGATGGGCAGAATCGCATCGGGACTCCGGCTGGCGCGCCTGATTGCCTCGGATTCCGACGTGCTTAATGTTCACGATCAGGCTTGCGACTTGATTACACTGCAGTCCTCTTTACAACGGCCGTGGCTTCCCATCGTGTGGCAGATCAACGATCTTCATCCCGCATATCGGGTTGGCCCCTATACCGGGCTGGATTCAAACTGGCTGCACCCTTTGCAAAGAGCCATCGGCCGCCTGGCTGCCCGAAGATGTAAAGCGCTGACGGTCAATGTCACAAAAAACGCTCGACGGGTGAAGGAGAATATGGGAGGAGAAGCGCACGTCATTTATCCCGGAGTGGATCAGGTCGCCTCGCTGCCGACGCCGCGGCGTTTGAGTATGCCGCTCCAAATCCTGTCCATCGGAGTGCTGTACGGCTACCGGAACTACGAGACCATCATCGAGTCGTTGGCCCTTCTCGCGAAAAACGATATAAGAGCGGAATTGACCATCGTGGGAACTACAAAGTTCCAGCCCGAATACGCGCGGGAACTCGAGGTGTTGGCGCGGCAACGCGGAGTCGAAGTGCGCTTTCTCGGCGAGGTGCCGGGAGATGTTCTGCGCCAGACCATGGCTCAGAGTCATGTATTTGTCTTTGTCAATGTTGACCCAAAACCCAAAAACTGACACAGGGGAGATAAGAGGTTAAGCTGGGGCGGAAGTCCGGAAGAGGAGACGAGGACGATGCCCAAGAGTGGTCACACGGAAGAGCAGATCGTGGCAGTGC
>Ga0182015_10001341_pt1 | contig 32686 bp, 24 predicted proteins | sample 712P3MmetaG_FD_120478 | JGI IMG/M metagenome (GOLD analysis project Ga0182015, IMG submission 120478) | Permafrost microbial communities from Stordalen Mire, Sweden - 712P3M metaG | ecosystem: Environmental > Terrestrial > Soil > Wetlands > Permafrost | place: Sweden: Stordalen | collected...
CCGCTTGTTCTGGAATCCGATATTGCGCTGCTGGTCGGCGTTGCCTGCGGATTTTCCTGGTGGGCGTTCGTGGCGGTCTCCTATGTCCGATACCGGTGGCAGAGACGCCATGACCGGGCTGCGCCCCGGCCTGCCGGCTTGCGCAACCGGCTAGCGTTTTTCAACGTCCAATATTGGAGTATGCCCCAGCGAATCGGCTGCGTTTTGATTTTTATCGGCGCTTGGTTTTGCTATGGCTGGATGGGACAGACTCTTGCTCCGGCCATGTTGATGGGCGAGGCCCCAATCAGCATGGCCTCCGGCACTCTGGCGACGCCTTCCACCCGACAGTTCCTGCAGCAGCGCTTGTTGGCCACCCCGGAGCGTGACTTCCTGATGGCATTTTCCTTTCAGCAGGGTGGAGATTACCCAGCCGCCACGCAGCTGTATCAACAACTGCCGCAGTATGCGGAAAGTTGGAATAATCTTGGAGCCATCTGGCGCATGCAAGGCAAAGAGGCGGATGCCACTGCGGCGTTTCAACAAGCCCAGCACTTGAACCCAACCCTGGCCGAAGCAGCCTTCAACCTGGGCCGTCCGATCTCGAACTACTGGACGAAGATTCACCAGCAGTATGTTCCGAATGCTCCCATGTTCGCCCCGCCACCGAGGCGTGTTTGGTTGAATGCCTTGGCGGGAGGCTCGCTATCGAGGCGACTGGCGCTGGCATCCATGGGCCAGCTCCATCCCTGGCACTTGAACGCGAACCTCTCAGTCACCACTGCGACAGCAAAGTCTGGTGCCGTGATTTGGATCTTCTCCGAGGTAGCCCTCGGTCTGACAATTTTGCTTTTTGTCTTTCCCACTCGGCCGGTTCAGCAGCCTCCGGGAGTAGTCGGAAAAACTTTAGGGATATTGTTTCCCGGGACGGCGCGAGAGTGGGGTTATGCGGGTGGCTTGGTTCTGGTGCTCTGGGTATTTCTGTTGCTTCAGCTCATCATGACAAAATGGGTGGGCTCGCCTTATATTTTGAGCTTTATCGGAACGCCGAACGTAGTCAGGGCCTACGGGGCTGGAACGGACCCAGAGAAAGCAGTGTCGTTGATCAATCCGGGGTGGAGGTGGCTTTACTTAGCGCCAGCCGTGCTGGCCTTGTTCAATCTGAGGGTAAGTTTTCCCTCAATTCGAGATAAGGTGCGTTCTCACCTCACGTGATCTGCAAACTTCTAGTCAGGAAGCACTTTGCCCCGGGTTTCTACCGCGAAGGGAATCACCAGCAGGCCGATGCCAAAGGCAATGGCCGTAAATGCAACCGGCTTGCCCAGAGTTCCCATCCGGCTGACGAGCGCGCCCACGCCGAAGTTGACTGCGGCGGCGATGAAGCGTCCGAAGGAAGTGGTGAAGGCGAAGGCGGTCGCGCGAACCGTGGTGCCGTATTGCTCTGGCAGCCAAAGGCTGAAGATGGCGAAGTTACCGCCGAAGAAGCCCAAGAAAAACAACAAGGCGATGAAAGGATGAAGTCCCAGCGGCAGATAGAACGCCCAGCCAAAGCTAAGCAGGATGCAGACGGCCATTCCGAGGTAGTAAAAGGTCAGAGTTCGCTTGCGGCCAAAGCGTTCGGCCAACGGAGGAACCGCCAGGCATCCCAGGATGGTTCCCAGCGATAGCAAGCCCATACCGAAGGAAGACACGCGCACAGCCTGCGGCTGCAACATGCCGGCGCGCTTTGCCAGATTGATGATTGCCGTGGGAGCATAAACCGCGGCAGCCCACAGGCCGCAGATGGCCGAGGCCAGCAGCACAGTGTTGACCAGTGTGCGCTGGGTGTAAGGAGGACTGAAAATTCGGCGAAGAGGAGAAACTCCGGTTTCGGCTTTTAACTTGGCTTTCTGTTGCCAGCGCTGAGGTTCCTTCACGCGGAGCAGAACCATGACGGCGACGATGACGGGCGTGAGGCCGCACCAGAACATGGCGCGCCAGCCGTAGTGCGGCGCGACCGTGTAGTTGAGAGCCGAAGCCAGAAAAAAGCCGGCGTAATAACCGGTTTGCAGATATCCGGCGCCCATCTTGCGGCGGTCTTCGGGCCAAGCTTCAGCAACGTAGGTGCCTGCCAGCGCCCATTCGCCGCCGATCCCGATGCCCGCGAGCAAGCGGAACAATCCCAACTGCCATACCGTCTGGGACATTGCGGCAGCTCCGGTGAAGATGGCATACACGAAGATGGTGGCAGCCAGCACCCGGCTGCGGCCAAACTTGTCGGCAATCGGTCCCCAAATCAGCGAGAGTCCCCAGCCCACGAGGAAGAGCGCAAACAGAGTGGAGCCCGCAAACCCCACGTTGGCAGGGGTGGCCTTGTACCCCGACTTGGGGAGCAGTTCCGTGAGTGCAGGGCTGAGGACGAGTGCGTAGATCACCGAATCCATGCCGTCCAAGGTCCAGCCGGCCCATGCGCCCCAGAATCCGGTGATTTGCTGGCGCGAGAGCTTAGTGTGAACGGCGGGTTGTGGACGAGTCACTGCTTCAATGGCCATAGCGTCCTCCTTTGCAGCGAGGAGACGAGCGCGTGCAACTCGCGCACCACGAAGACACGAGCTGAGATTCGGGAGTTGCGAAAAGAACTCGCATCACGGGGAATGATCCGAACCGCAGGCGACGTTCGAATCAGCTCCTTAGGGCGCGGGCAGCAGCATATCACGGCTTGTCAAGGGCGCACGAGAAGAGGTCTAGGGGATGGAATCGCCGCGGGCCGCGGTTGGAAACAACGCCGCGACTGCTGGCTTCATTACCTTTCCCATTGCGTTGCGCGGAAGCGCATCCAGCACCAGAAGAAGCGAAGGAACTTTGTGAGGGGCCAGCAAATCCTTAGCCCAGATTCGAAGGGATGGCAGATCGAGAGCGTCACCCTTATTGAGCACCACGGCCGCGGCGACGCGCTCGCCCCACTCCGGGTCGGCTACGCCGACCACGGCACACTCGGCAACGGCGGGATGTTCGCGCAGCGTTTCCTCAATCTCCAGCGCGGACACCTTGTGGCCACCTGTCTTGAGGATATCAATGTTGGTGCGGCCGAGAATGCGATAGAGGTCGTTCTCCACAACTGCAGTATCGCCGGTGCGGAACCAGCCACGGCGGAAGGCGGCGCGAGTGGCCTCGGGTTGTCTCCAGTATTCCCCGAAGACGCTTGGACCACGGACTTCGATCTCGCCCGGCGTCCCTGGGGAAACCAGCGCGCCATTTTCTCCGATAAGCTGAACTTCGACGCCCGGCAGCGGTCTTCCGACGCTGCCCGGAATGCGCTCGCCGCGTAAAGAGTTCGATAGCGCCATGCCGATCTCCGTCATACCGTAGCGCTCGAGTAGTATGTGTCCGCTGATTTCTTTCCAGCGGTGGAGCGTGCTCACCGGCAGGGCTGCCGAGCCTGAGACCATCAAGCGCAAACGGAAGCACGCCTGGCTCAGCTCCGCGCGGCGCTGCGGCGAAGCCTCGTCCCAGGCGGCGATCAGCTTCACGTAAACCGTGGGCACCGCCATGAACAGAGTTACGCCGCCGCTCGCGATGCAATCCCATACGGCATTCGCGTCGAAGCGCGGCAGCATGTGGCAGGTCGCGCCTGACCACAGCGCGCAGGAAACGACGTTGATGATTCCATGCACGTGGTGCAGAGGCAGGCACAGAAGAATGCGATCGTCGGGCGACCATTCCCAAGCCTCTAGCAGGGTCTCGATCTGTGCGGCAACGTTGGCATGGGTTGTGACCACGCCCTTTGGACGGCTGGTCGTGCCGCTGGTGTAGAGAATCATGGCGCGCCGATCGCTGGCGATGTCCGGAGCGACGTCCGAGGTGATATCTGGCACGATGTCCGGTAAGTCAGGTGATTGGCGCGGGAGAAGTTGCTCATACGGCAAAGCGCGAATGCCGCGAGCGGCGGCGATTGGCGCTAGCAGGGAAGCGGCCTGAGCATCGAACACCAGGGCCGAAGCCTGGGCATCGTCGATAAAGAATTCCAGCTCCGGCCTTGTAGAGTTGAGCGGCAACGGGACGGCAACACCACCTGCGCGCCAAATCCCCCACTGCACCGCAACCCACGGAAAGCCCGGCGTGATCAGAAAGGCCACGCGATCTTCCTGCAGGTCGCTGCGTTGAACTTTGTTGCGCTGAGCCTCGTTGCGTTGATCGTCGTTGCGGCTAGCGAGCAAGGCTGTCGCTACCCGCGAGGACGCATCCAGCAATTCGTTGTAGGCGAAGGACCCTTGCGAATCGACTACAGCGGTGCGTTTGCCATGCCGCTGGGCGTGAGCAATGAAGGGAAGACGGCTGGCGCGACTGATCACAGGCAGACTTTACGTCGTCTCCTTTGCATTGTCCACTTGGTCCGAAAGTTCTTTTGCATTCAGCTCGAAGTCTTCTCCAATATTTCCGTTGACGTCAAGTCTTGGGAACGTGTTTGCCTCCGCGCGACAAATGCTGATTTAGAACGACAAACCCGATTCAGGCTCCCGCACTGGGAATCGCAGAGAGCTGAGCGCAGGCTAATTCGTAACCTCATTGAGTAGAAGGGAGAAGCACAAGTGCAGGAGGCTCAGCAGTGATGGCAGGGTAAGTGCAATAGAGGGGGCTGGCAGTCACTTGAATATGAAAGTTCTAACCGAACTTCGCTAAGCGGGGCTAGCGAAGCTTCATTCAAAATGGAAACGCAAGTCATGCAGACGGGTTGGGCAGCAGAACACGGGGAGTCGCCTGAGTCGGCCGCGGCGCAAGGGTTTTGTACCCATTGGTTTGCGGTATACACCTGTTCGCATCATGAAAAACGTGTGGCCTTGCACTTGGCCGGGCGCCAGATCGAATCGTTTTTGCCTCTCTATGCTGCGCGCCACCGCTGGAGGAACCGTTGCGAAGCGGTGGTCGAGCTGCCCCTGTTTCCCAATTACGTGTTTGTGCGCATGGCCTCGCGGGAGCGCGTCCGAATACTCGAAGTGCCGGGTGTGCTGTCGCTGGTTGGTTTTGGAAGAAGGCCCACGCCATTGCCTGATCTTGAAATCGAGGCGCTCCGCAGCGGTCTCGGGCGGCGAAAAATAGAACCACATCCTTATCTCGTCATCGGGGAGCGAGTCCGCATCAAGGCTGGAGCCATGATGGGGATGGAAGGCGTGCTGGTGCGCAAGAAAAACAACTTTCGCATGGTGCTGGCGCTGGACGTGATCATGCAAAGTGTAGCGGTGGAGGTAGACGCCGACGATTTGGAACCGGCGCAAATTGCGCCATACCGCACCGTCCTGCCAGGTCGCCCTGGCCAGCCCTTCGCCCAAACCAGGCAATGCGCGCCTCGCTGAAGCAATGTTTCTCCAGACCAGGTTCCGAAGCGAGCGTTGCCGAGCGGCGACGGCAACCGTGTTCATGGTCTGGGCAGTGAGCGTCGGCTGCGCATCCCAAAGTGAAATTCACAAACCCTGCACCCGACCAAGAGAAGACAACTGCAAAAAAGATTTCGAAAGGAAAGAGCCGGCAGTACGTGTTCCATTCCGGTTCGCGTCGCCTTACGTCCCCCTGGATTCGTGGGTCTACGCTGCGTTTGACCGCCTAGCGGGGTTGGGGTATGCGCCGAGTGCCTTCGCCAATCTGCGGCCCTGGACGCGCATGGAGTGCGCCCGGATCATCGCGGCCGCGGGTGAGGATTTAGGCATCGACAGCTTGGGCGCTGACGACAAACATCCCTCGGAGGCGCAGCGGCTTTATGCGGCACTGGCTGCGGAGTTCTCGACCGAACTCGAACGCTGGCACGGGTCCGGAAGTTCGGAGATCCGCCTTGACAGCATTTACGCCCGATACACGGGCATCGCGGGCACGCCGCTCGACGACAGTTATCACTTTGGCGAGACCCTCTTCAACGACTACGGCCGCCCCTACGGCCAGGGCTCAAACGTGGTGAGCGGGGCTTCGGTGTGGGGATCGGCCGGGCCGGTGGCATTCTATGTCCGCGGCGAGTATCAGCGCGCCGCGGCGCTCCCCCCCTACAGCCAGTCGGTCGAGGATCTGATCGGCACCATCGACGTGACCCCGCCGCAACTTCCGATCCACACCGCGGTCATCGATCAGTTTCGCCTCCTGGACGCCTATGCCGCGTGGAACTTCAAGAGTATTCAGGTATCGGTCGGCTACCAGAGTCTGTGGTGGGGACCGGGGCAGGCCGGACCGCCGATGTACAGCGACAACGCGATTCCCATGGACATGCTGCGCCTGACCAATCCTTCGCCCTGGAGACTGCCTAGCTTCTTCAGTTGGCTGGGCCCGATGCGCTGGGAATTCTTCGCCGGCCTCATGGCCGGGCATCACTACCCGCCGAACCCGGCCATCGACGGGCAGAAGGTAAGTCTCAAGCCCACGCGCAACCTCGAGTTCGGATTCTCGCGCACCATCATCTTCAAACCGGTGACGGCCCGCATGTTCTGGAGAGGCTTTGTAAGTGTGGGAGACAACAACGCCACTATACCCGGTAGTCCGGCGGACGTGGGCGACCGTCGCGGCGGCTTTGATTTCAGCTATCGCATTCCCAGCCTGCGGAAATGGATGGTCCTCTATAACGATGGGCTGACCGACGATGATCCTTCGCCCCTGTCGGCACCGCAACGATCGCTGATGAATCCGGGCATTTACCTGCCGCAGATTCCGCGGGTCCCGAAGCTTGATTTCCGCCTCGAGGCGGTCTGGTCCGACCCGCCATCGGTGGCTGATCGGGCGGGCAAATTCTTCTATTACAACGGCGCCTATCACGATGCTTATACCAATGGAGGCCAACTGCTCGGTTCCTGGGTGGGCCGGGAGGGCCGCGGACTGCAGGTGTGGACCACCGATTGGCTTTCTCCCCGCAGCCCGCTGCAACTGGGATATCGCAAAGCCCATGTCGACTCCAATTTTATTCCCAAAGGTGGAGACATTCAGGATTTCTCTGCGCGTGCGACTTTTCCCCTGCGCCGGGAGGTGGAGATCGCCACATTTCTCCAGTACGAACGCTGGAATTTTCCCGTCCTGTTGCCGTTGGCCGGACCGGACACCGTGGCCTCGGTGGAACTCACTTACCACCCGAAGTGGCGCAAGCTGCGAAAGCCGCAGTGGCACCGGAAACCATAACGATGATGTTGGGAATGATGACGCCGGAAAAACCGGCCGGACAAAGACACAGGTTCGGAGGCCAATTGTCCAAGCTGCCAAGAGGCGCCGGTGAGGCCATGCCGGCCGGACGCAGGCTCAGCTGGATAGGATCGGCGCTGGTCGGCGTGCTGGCACTGTCCGGAGTCGGGGCGGCTCAATCTCCGATGGGCACGCCGGCCTCCAGTGATTCGCAGTGCGTGGATGACGACTGTACGAACAATCCCAGGAACTCCGGAGGCGATACTCCAGCCGGCGGCATGGCCGGGAATCAAGGGCCACAGCGTCCCGATCGGACCGTGCCTGACAGAAACGACGGCTACAACAATGGCAACGAAGAACAGAATCAGGCTGAAGAACCAGGCCGCGCTGGGAGCCGCGTCTTTCCCGGGAAGAGGGAAGTGATTTCTGAGCCCAGCGAATTTGAAGAGTTTGTCGCCAGCTCCGTCGGGCGCAGGCTGCCCATTTATGGCTACAGCCTGTTTGACCGCGTCCCCACTACCTTCGCGCCCGTTGACCGGATTCCGGTGACCGACGATTACGAGATCGGACCGGGAGACGAGATCCTGATCCGGGCCTGGGGACAGATCGATCTGAACGACAAACTGATGGTCGACCGGGGAGGCGAGGTGTTTCTGCCGAAGGTGGGAGCGCTCTCCGTGGCCGGATTGAAATACCAGCAGCTGTCGGGGTATTTCCGGACCGCGATTGGGAGAGTATTCCGTAATTTCGATTTGACGGTCAGCCTGGGACAGCTGCGATCCATTCAGGTGTTTGTGGTGGGCCAGGCGCGGCGTCCGGGAAGTTACACCGTCAGCTCCCTGTGCACGCTGGTCAATGCGCTGTTCGCCTCGGGCGGACCCTCGGCCACAGGATCCATGCGGCGCATCCAGCTGAAACGGGAAAACCGCGTGATCACGGAATTCGATCTCTATGACCTGCTGTTACGGGGGGACAAATCCAAAGACGCGAGATTGTTGCCCGGGGACGTGATCTATATCCCGCCCATCGGGCCCTCCATCGCCATCGCAGGCAGCGTGAATATGCCGGCGATTTACGAGCTGCAGGAAGCAACCACCCTGGCAAAGGCAATTGAAATGGCCGGAGGGCTGGCCACGACGGCGGATGGACAAAAAGCGGTGGTCGAACACGTCGAGAACCGCGGCACCCGCCGGGTCGAGGAATTTCCCCTTGCGGGACAAGGTTTGGAGCGGGTGGTGAAGGATGGGGACGTAGTCCGCATCTTTTCGCTTTCTCCCCGCTTTCAAAACGCCGTGACCCTGCGGGGAAACGTGGCGCATCCCGGGCGCATGGAATGGCACAGCGGCATGCGTCTGAAGGATGTGATCCCGGACCAGGATGCTCTGGTCACCCGCGACTACTGGCGCGCCACCAACTGGGTGGCGGGCGCCGGCGAGCGCGGGGAGCAACAGATCGCCCGCGACTACTGGCGCGCCACCAACCCGCTGGCGAACCCGGACAAGAGAGTTGGCCAGCCCGGCGCAGCCGATGACGGGCGCGATACCAATCCCGTGGCAGATCCGAGCGCGAGCGGCGACGAGCGGGCCGGCGAGCCCAGCGAGGACCGGTTCGACAAACAGCCGGCCTCGGCGAGAGCGGCGACCGAGAGCACGACGGCGAAACTGAGAAATCAGATCGCGCGCAACGCTCCGGAGATCAACTGGGACTATGCCGTCATTCAGCGGCTGAACCCGGAGGACCTGACGACGCGGCTGATCCCTTTCAATCTGGGGAAATTGGTGCTGCAAGGGGACGCGCAAAATAACCTGGAGCTTGAACCGGGCGACGTCATAACCATCTTCTCGCAGAGCGATCTCGCGGTTCCCCTCGAAAAACAGAGCAAGTTCGTGCGCCTGGAGGGGGAGTTTCAAGCGGCCGGCGTCTACCGGGCGGAAGCCGGCGAGACCGTCCGCCATTTGGTGGAACGCGTCGGCGGATTTACCCCGAACGCCTATCTCTATGGGGCCGAATTTACCCGCGAATCGGTGCGCTTCGAGCAGCAGAAGGGGTTGGATCAGCTGATCGAGAAGCTGGAGGAAGACATCTCCCGCAATGCTCTGGCGTCCTCGGGCGCCAATCCCGAGGACGCCACCGAAAAACACGCCAAACTGGAAGCGCAACGGCAACTTGTGGAGAGGTTGCGGGAAGTGAAGGCGACCGGGCGCGTGGTCCTCGATTTGACGCCAAACTCCACGGCGGTGAATGACCTGCCGGAGATCGCACTCGAAGATGGCGACCGCTTCGTGGTCCCCTATCGCCCCGCAACCGTCGAGATGCTGGGTGCGGTATACAACAAGAATTCTTTTCTCTACCGGCGGGACGAGCGGCTGGACGACTATCTGAAGCGGGCGGGCGGGCCTACGCGCGAAGCCGACCGGAGCCGAATGTTTGTCATCCGGGCTGACGGCTCGGTCTTGAGCAAGCAGTCGGTCAAGGGTTTGTGGAATGGAGGCTTCGGTTCGCTTCGGCTGATGCCCGGCGACGCCATTGTGGTGCCGGAGCGCTTGAACCAGGGGGCTTTGCTTAAGGGCTTGCGCGATTGGAGCCAGGTCTTCTCGCAATTTGCCCTGGGCGCCGCGGCGGTGAGGGTCATTCAATAATGGTCGTTCTATGAATCGGATGACCACGACCGAACTGCAAACCATGGCCGTCGAGCCCATCATGCGCGGGACTATAGCCGATGACACGGTTGCACCTGCGGCCGCTGGGTTGGCGAAGCTGGAAGCTGCAACTGTTGTATCCGCAACCCAGAGTTTGCGGCCGGCGTCGGACCTGGCCCGCGGCGAGCCCGGCGAGGCCCGCATCCTCGATTTGCTGATCATTCTCTCCCGGCGGAAGCGGCTCATCCTTTCCGCCACGTGGGGCGCGGCCCTTGTCTCCACTGCCGTTGCGCTGCTGTTGCCCAATCGCTACACCGCCACGGCGACCATCCTGCCGCCGCAGCAAAGCCAGTCCCTGGCCGCCTCGATGATCGGGCAACTGGGCGCCCTGGGGCCGATGGCGGCCATGGCCCAGAAAGACCTGGGACTGAAGAATCCAAACGACCTTTACGTGGGGATGCTGCGCAGCCGCACCGCCGAAGACGAATTGATCCGCCGCTTCGATCTGCTCCGGGTCTATCGCGACCGGAGAATGTCGGATGCCCGCCGGGACCTCGAAGAGGCAAGCGCCATTGTGGTCGGCAAGGAGGGGTTCGTCACCATCTCGGTCGAGGACAAAGACCGCGACCGCGCCCCCCAGATCGCCAATGCCTATGTGGACGAATTGCGCCAGCTGACGCAAGACCTCGCCGTAACCGAAGCCGGACAACGGCGTCTGTTTTTCGAGCGGCAACTGGAGCTGGCCAAAAATAATCTGGCCGATGCGGAACAGGCCTTGAAAGAGACCGAACAGAAGACCGGCCTAATCCAGCTGGATGGCCAGGCCAAGGCCATCATCGACTCGGTGGTGAAACTGCGGGCGCTCATCGCGGCGAAAGAGGTGGAATTGCATGCCATGCGGCTGTTCTCGACCGAGCAGAATCCCGACGTAAGGCTCGGCGAAGAGCAACTCTCCGGCCTGCGGGCGCAACTGGCGCTGCTCGAAAAGCAAGGCGGGCTACCGGGCGACGTCGAGCTTCCCACCGGCAGCGTTCCGGAAGCCGGGCTGCAGTACGTCCGCAAACTGCGCGACTTAAAGTACTCCGAGGCGATCTTTGAGATGCTGGCCAAGCAGTATGAGGCCGCGCGGATGGACGAGGCAAAGACCGCCGCTGTGATCCAGGTGCTCGATCCCGCCATCGCGCCCGACCGGAAATCTTCGCCGCCACGAACTTTAATCGTTGCCCTCTTGATCCTGTCCGGGTTTCTTGGTTCGGTGCTGTACGTTTTGGTGGCCGAGGCCCTCCACCGTCTGCGCTCGAACCCTGAGGTTAACGTTCGCTTGATCACGCTGAAGGCGTCTTTGTTGCAGCCGCATTTTCCGCCACGCTCCTAACCCCGTCATGCACTCTTCCCCAAAAATATACCCCGCCCGCGCGGCCGAATCTGCGAAAGTCGGAGCCGCGCTTGAGGTGCTGGGATGCCTGACCGCCGTAGCCGCCGCCACTCTCTGCTTTCTCGCGGGTTGGCTCACCTGCGACGAAGCCGCGGTTTTCACGCTCCTGCTGCTGCTTTCGCTGATCGGCCTCGCCTGGAAACGGTTTGATGGCGGGCGGCACCCTTGTTTCTTTTTCCTGTGCATGCTGACACTGTTCCAGGCCGGCCGGCTGATTGCCTACTGTTGCGGAGGCGAGAGGGACATTTTCCGGGTCACCTTGATGACGCCGTATCCCTTTGACGTATCGCGGGAGGTGGCGGGCCTGGTGTTGCTGTCCATCGCCCTCTCCGCCATCTGCATTTATGCGCCTTGCCGATGGAACTACCGCTCTTTTTCTCCGCCCCGCAGCGGATCCTTCGAACGTTTCTTGCCCTATCTCTACCTTTTATTCGGTTTGAGTGTGCCGGTGCAGCTGTATAAGAATTTCTGCTATTACCGGTACGCGAAGGAGCACGGCGGATACCTCGTGATTTTTGTCGACCATGGAGGCATGGCGGCGAGCATACCCGTAGCGGTTCGGGCCATTTCGCTGATCAGCCTGCCCGCCTTGGTCGGCATCTGTGTTCTGGAGCGGCGGCAGCAATTCCTCCGCACTGCAACCACGCTGTACTTTGCAATTACGGCGCCGATTCTTCTGCTTGGCTCACGAGGCGCCACCTTCAGTCTGGTTCTTTCCCTTTGGTATCTCGCCAAGGTGAAGTCCGGCCGGCGCGCCAGGTTTTATTCGGTCGCGTTCCTCGGAGCCGGGCTCGTTCTGGCGGGCTCCTGGATCGGCTCGTTCCGCGCCGGGAATCTCGAGTCCAGTGTTCTTGCCGGAGCTTCCCAGTTCGTTGCCGGCCAAGGTTCGTCGATCAATGTCACCGAGGTCGCATTCGCCTATCGGCGAAATTTCGCCCCCCACATTGTTTCCAATCTTGCCGACGAATTGCGGTCGGCGTTCTTCCCCACCGATCACAGAGCATACGTAGCCGGGAAGAATTTTGACGCCGATGTTTCGATGTTTCTGAATCCCACCGCATATCAGATGGGGAACGGCAGCGGCTCGACCTATCTGGCGGAGGCTTATTTGGCCGGCGGCCTCTGGGGAGTCGTGCTCGTCTCCGCCTTACTGGGCGCCCTGTTTCACCGCATGCATCGGTATTCCAGGAATCCTCTCGGGCTCTTCCTGGTCGCGATGATCTTGCCGGATTTGCTGCTTATGCCTCGAGGCGGTCTCTTGGACTGGGCATCGGCGTCGCTGCGGGTGGGAATCTCGCTTTTCCTGCTGCTGGCGGGCTGGGGTTTCTACCGGGCGATCGCCCGCATCGGCGGCATTCTATGGGGAAGCAACTGGGCCCTCGACCACCGCGTGCCGAAATCTCCAATGCAAATACTCGCAACTGAGGAACTATTTGGAGGAAGTCCGTGATCTCACTCATTGTCGCTACTCTCAACCGCGTAACAGAACTTGAGCGCTTGCTGATCAGCCTCGAGGAGCAAAGCTACCGCGATTTTGAAGTTCTTGTGGTGGACCAGAATCCCGACGACCGGCTGGTCCCCGTGTTGGGCCTTCGTGCCCGCCTCGTGATTCGACACCTGCGATCGGAACGCGGGCTCTCCCGCGCCCGTAACGTCGGTCTTTGCGCCGCGCGGGGCGATATCCTTGCCATTCCCGACGATGACTGCTGGTATCCCCAGGAGCTGCTGGCCACCGTCGCGGCATGGTTTGAGTCTCATTCCGAATTCGGTGTGCTGTTCACGGCTTTACGAACGGCGGAGAACACGCTCTCCGGACCAAGAACGCCGGCCACGGCGCGCCGCTGCACCAAAAGCGATTCCTCGACCTGCCTGGCGGGGTCGGCGGGGCTGTTCATGCGACGGTCGGTCGCGGTCGCCGTCGGTGGTTTCAATGAGTACCTCGGCGTCGGCGCCGCCTCCAAGTATCAGGCGGGAGAGGAAAGAGATTACGTCTTGCGAGCGCATCAAAAGGGCTTCCAATTCTGGTACGAACCCGCGTTCACCGTCCACCACCCCGCATTCGGTTCTATCGAACGGCTTAAGAAGACCACTTACACCTATGCGCTCAGCGAGGGTTGTGTGCAGAGAATGTACCGCTATCCGCTGCACAAAGTGGGCAGCGATCTTATCCGATCCTTTGGCGGAGCCGCCGTCCGTCTGTGCCAGGGAGATTTGTTTAATGCTTCGGTGTATGTGCTGCGCGGGGCAGGTCAACTGATCGGCTATATTTCCGGTCCGCGCGATCTAAGCCGCCTCGCCACACTACTTCGCCAATAGTGTGGCCGTGGTTGGGCGCCATTTCCTCGCCAACAATTGTCAGCGTCCTGATTCTCCGTGATGATTCCATTCCGCGCACTTTTCAAAAATATCTGCCACCTCGGCTCCGGTGAACTGCTGGGCCGGCTGTGCAGTCTGGCCACGGTGGTATTGCTCGGCCACCGCTACGGGGTCGTGATTCTGGGTATTTATGCGCTGGCCCAGAGTTTGACGCAATACTTGCAGCCGCTCATCGACTTCGGCCTCCGCCATGTCGGCGCGCGGCTGTTGGCCATGTATCCGCAGGCCGGGCGCGAAATCGTAGGCCGGGTGCAGCGGCGGCGCCTGGGGATGGCAGGTCTTGTCCTGCCCTTGGTCCTGGTTTATTCCGCATGCGCGAAGCTGCCGGTGGACATGAAGATCTTTCTTTTCGCCTTTTCGGCAATGGGCGCGCTGTACGCCATTTCTCTGGACTGGGCAGCGTGGGGCCGGGGACAGTTGTATCTGGTGGGCCTAGCGAGGTCCGCCGTTCCCCTTAGCATCCTGGCATTTCTCGCGATTGGCAGACCAGCAGGGGAGCGGGTCTTGTGGTGGGCGGTGGCCGGCAATGCTTGTGGCTTCCTTCTGCAGGGCGCGATCTTCTGGGCATGGTGGAGAAGGCAACCATCGCGGGCAGCACAGGGCGAGACCCTGGACGCCATCCGCGAGTCGCTGGCCTGGCGGCGCACCCGCATTATGGGCCTGGCATGGTTGTGTAACCTGGCCTTCAACACCATCGATGTTCTGATGCTCGGCCTCATGTCGAACCCGGAACAGGTCGGTCTTTATGGCTCTGCCTACCGCGTCTTGAATCAGGTGCTGGTCACCTATTATCTGCTGACCCAGGTGCTCTACCCCCGGTTTGCCCGCCACCGCATCGAAGACCGGGCACGAATGCTGCGGGCGCGTATCCTACTCCCACTCGCAGGCGCCGGGATTTTGATTGCGGTCATCCTCTCGGTTTCCCGCCGGATGGTGCTGACGGTTGAGTTTGGAGATCAGTTTCTGGCTGCATCTCCACTGTTGCTTTTGCTGGCATGGTCGATACCGTTCGATTTCGTAACCTCCTACCTGAGCAACGCCTATATCGCCTGGGGGATGGAGAAGAAGATCCTGCTTTGCACCGGGATCGGCGCGATCAGCAACATCGTTTTGAATCTCGCCTTCATCCCAAGCTACGGGGCCCGGGGAGCGGCGATTAACACCCTCCTGTCTTACGCCATCTTCCTGGCCGCTCTGGGCTTTGTCGGAAGAACGGTGCAAGAGCTGTCCACCCAAACCGAGCCCCAGACAGAAGCCGTCGCCTACCCGTAACCGCGTGTCGAACTGGCACGGCGCGAAATCGCCATACCGTTCCCTCTGGCAAAATTTGTCTGAACCCATGAGAATTGATTCCCTGTCATTGCGGTTCGAACCGTTCTGGGGACGCCGATGAGGAGGGTCGATAAAGAAATTAGCGATGTGAGCGTTGTTGTGCCGACTTATAACTCGTCGGGCACACTCGGGAGGGCTCTGGACTCTGTTTACCGCCAGTCCGTGCTTCCTCGGGAGATTCTCGTGGTGGATGATGGCAGTGACGATTGGGAACAGTCCGGGCGAATCGCATCAGCCTGTCCGGACAGCATATCGGTGCGCTTTTTTCACATGGATAAAAACCAGGGACCGTCCAGCGCCAGAAACATCGGCATCTCGGCGGCCCAGGGCCGTTACCTGGCCTTTCTGGACTCGGACGACGTCTGGTATGAGAACAAAATCGCGATCCAATACGGGCTGATGACGAGCCACAATCTTGACTTTTCGATGCACCCGTATTGTCACGATATAACCCACGCAGAATGCGACGGAAAAGATAGCGCTGACCTATCGTCGCTGTCTCTTTCGCCGCTTTCCTCCTGGACTCCCCTGTTGCGCAACGATAGTACAAATTCGGTGATGGTATTGAGGGAGAAAATGGTCTTCTATGACACGTCGTTGCGTAGAGGCGAAGACTTTACGTTGTATATGGAGTTGCTTTCGAGGCCTGGGTGCCGGGCCCTGTATATCAGGCGCGTTCTGGCCGGGGGATTCAAGAGCACCATCGGCGCGTCGGGGCTGAGCCAGGATGTAAAGGCAATGCATATCGGGCGCATGCTGGCGTTGAAGAAACTGACCGATCGAGGCTGCATCAGCACGATGCAGTACCTTTTTGGAATTTCCACGGAGATCGTGAAATATCCCATTCGCGTTCTTCGGGTATCGTTACGCGCCCGCGCTCCGATATAGCCGCCGGTTGAGAGGCGTGCGTGGTGCACGCGCAATTCCCGGGGTCAAAAATCGCGGGCACGAAATCATCGACAACAACCAATGGACAATAACCAGGTGCCGCTGAAGCGCCTCCTGTACAGCGATCTTGCGCGTCAGGCGGAACTCGAGGGCAGTGCGATTGTGCGACCCGGATTTGCCGGGCTACTCTGCCGCCTCTTGCACCCCAGGTTTCTGCCCATCGTGCTCTGCCGGGCGAGCCGGGCGGCCCGGCTCCGAAAAATCCCCGTCCTGCCCGAACTGCTGACCTATCTCAACATTGTGCTCTTCGGCCTGGAGGTAACGCCGCGCTGCGAGATTGGACCGGGAATTTTTTTCCCGCACCCTTCCGGAGCCGTGATTGGAGCCTGGCGCATCGGTAGCAACGTCACGATCCTCCAGGGCGTCACCCTGGGCGCCAAGCGAATGGATCTGGGTTTTGATGTAAGGCTGCGTCCGGAGGTCGGGGACAACGTGGTGCTGGGAGCGGGCGCGAAGATTCTGGGCGGAATCCGCATTGGCGACAACGTGACCGTGGGCGCGAACGCGGTGGTGGTGGATTCGGTCGAAGCCAACTGCACCGTGGTGGGCATTCCGGCCCGTAAGGTGTCGAGGGAGCGGAATCAAGATAGCCGCGCCGAAATAGAAACAGCGAAATAGCGACACCGTCGACTTGACCAACGACGACTTGACGAATCAACGACGAGGAGAAATCGGTGGAAAATCGGTTGGATCTTACCGTTATCATCCCGAGCTACAACACCCGGCGCCTGCTGCGCGATTGCATTGCCTCCATTTACGAGCACACCCGCGGGGTCAGGTTTGAGGTGATCTGCATCGACGATCACTCCAGCGACGGCAGCGCGGACATGGTGGCCACGTCGTTCCCGGCAGTGATCCTCGTCCGAAACGAAGTTAACCGGGGCTATGTCCGCAATACCAATCTCGGGATGCGGATGTCGCGGGCGCGCTATGCCTGCCACTTGAACAGCGACACCCTGCTGATCAGCAACGCGTTTCAAGCGCTGGTGCGCTATATGGACGAGAATCCCGAGGTGGCGGCCTGCGGTCCGAAGCTGCTGAACCCCGACCGCTCGGTGCAGCATTGCATCCGCCATTTTCCCGGACCCGGCACACTGTTGCTGCAAGCCCTCAACTGGCATAAATTGTTTCCCCGGAGCCGGCTGACGAAGGGCTACTACGCCACCGGCTTCGATTACTCGAAAGCCCAGCCGGTCGATAGCATCGGCACCAGTGCTTATGTGGTGCGGCGCTCCACCTGGGAGCATGCGGGCATGCTGGACGAACGCTTCCGTCTTTTCGTCTCCGATCTGGCCTACAACTTCATGCTGAAGCAAAAGGGCTACTTGGTGCACTACACCCCCTGGGCGGAGATCGTCCACTTCGGCAGTCAAAGCGTCAATCAGGACCCGCAAGGTTCGCTCGGCGAGCTGCACGATGCCCTGATCGCCTTCAACGAGGCCTACGACTACTTTGGCAAAAGCCGCGCCAGCAAGCTGCTGGTTCGTCTGGCGGTGAAGGCGCGCGACTGCTTCAAGCGCGCCGAACACCGTCTGAGTTCCGATAAGCGCGTGATCAAGGGACCGGGCGCGCCTCCGAAGGCTCGGACCTCAGCTTCTTTGTAAGTTCGGTTCTCAATCCATCACCTCGCGAAAGTAGCCTTCCTGAAGATGCGTGGCTCCTTTGGTCTTGGAGCCGCGACCGACATGGACGACAATCCCGAACCCCCGAACGTCTGAACCGCAGGACCTCAGAACCATGGTCACGACCAGTGTCAATCTATCGACCTACCGGCTACCGCCATGGAAGCGGGGCATGGATTTGCTTTTCGGGGGAATGTTACTGCTCCTGTCCAGTCCGCTGTTTGCGCTGTGCTGGGCCGCGGTACGGCTGACGTCTCCCGGGCCCACCCTGCACTGGTCGCAACGAGTAGGAAAAGATAACCGTCTGTTCGCCATGCCCAAGTTCAGGACCATGCGGCTTAACACGCCCCAGGTAGCGACGCATCTATTGCCCCAGCCCAAGCGCTATCTGACCCCGGCCGGAGCCCTGTTGCGCAAGACGAGCCTGGATGAATTGCCGCAACTGGTCAGCGTTTGGAAGGGCGATCTCACGCTGGTGGGGCCTCGTCCGGCGCTTTTTAATCAGGACGATCTGGTGGCACTTCGCACCCGCCGCGGCGTTCATCGATTGGTTCCCGGCATTACCGGCTGGGCGCAAGTGAATGGCCGCGATGACTTGGAGATCCCACGCAAAGTGGATTATGACGCGGAATACATGCAAGCGCAGTCGCTTCTGCTCGACCTGAAGATCATGGTCCTCACCCTCTGGAGAGTATTCAAGGCGGAAGGCGTGCAACACTAAAATCCGCTCGTAGTTTCCCATTCCTGCCCGGCTCCCGAAATCGCCCCGCTGCTTTTGACTCCACTCGCTTGGACCCGCCAATGAAGTCGTGCCATCCCGCAGCCGATGGTGAGTAGAAGGGAAGCAAGGTGATCTGGCCGTACTATGAGAAAAATCGACAAGAAGTCCTCGGCGCTGCTGCGCTGCCGTTCTCTGTTGGTGCTGATCCTGCAAGTGGGTCTGATCCTTTGCTCCCTGGTATGTGCGTGGCTCCTGCGCTTCGAGTTTCACATGCCAGACCAGGCCTTGCTGCGGACCACAGCTCTCATTCTCATTATCGTTCGCCTCGCGGTCATGCCATTCTTCAATCTTATGCATGGTTGGTGGCGCTATACCGGAATCAGCGATGCGGTAGACGTTCTGAAAGCCACCCTGTCCGGCTCGCTTGCGTTCCTGATCATCGTGCGCTACGGCTTGGGACTGAAGGTTTTCCCGCTGTCGATTTATGTGCTCGAGGGGCTGATCACGCTTACGCTCTTGACCGGGATACGGGTGCTTTCCCGCATGCTAGCGGAGAGCGTGCGGGCGGACTCAGCCTCGAAACGTTTGCTGCTGGTGGGCGCCGGGCATGCAGCCCAGATGATCATTCGCGAAACCCAGGGAGTCGAGACGGGCTACTCGGTGATCGGTTGTGTCGATGACGATCCGCTCAAGAAAGGGCTGCGGGTGCTGGGGGTGCCGGTGCTCGGCGCGGTTGAGACGCTTGCGCAGGCGGTCCTCGAGCAGAGGATCGACGAAGTCCTGATTGCGATTCCGTCGGCGACCCAGATCCAGATGCGCCGCCTGGTGGAAACATGTAAAGAAGCGGGCGCACCCTTCCGAACCGTCCCCGAAATGGCGGAACTGATTGCGGGCCAACTGACCTTGCAGCAGGTCCGGGAAGTTTCACTCACCGACCTGCTGGGGCGTAATCCCGTGAACCTCGATCTGGAAGCGGTGCGCGAACATATTCGGGACCGCGTGGTCGTGGTGACCGGCGCCGCGGGATCCATCGGCTCGGAGCTGTGCCGGCAAATCCGGACTTACAAACCAAGACTTCTCGTGTGCCTCGATCAGAATGAAACCGGAATCTTTCACCTGCAGCATCAGTTGGTGCAGGGCGAAGGGGACGAGCGCAAGGTGTTTTGTGTCGCCGACTTCTGCAACCCGGAGCGCATGCGCAAAATATTCCAGACCTACGGCGTCGAGATTGTTTTCCATGCCGCCGCCTACAAGCACGTGCCCGTCATGGAAGCTAATGTGGAAGAGGCGGTCGGCAACAACGTGTTCGGCCTGCTGGGGCTGCTGAACGTGGCCGAGGATTCGAACTGCAGCGCTTTCGTGATGATTTCCTCCGACAAGGCGGTGAATCCGACCAACGTTATGGGTTGCACCAAGCGGGTGGGAGAGCTGATTCTCGCAGCCTGGCCCGGAGAGCGGCTGCGCTGTGTGTCGGTCCGCTTCGGCAATGTCCTCGGATCGAGCGGCAGCGTGATTCCGCTGTTCCAGGAGCAGATCCGGCGAAATCAGCCCATCACCATCACCCACCCGGAAATGACCCGCTTTTTCATGACGGTCTCGGAGGCGGTTAGCCTGGTGCTGCAGGCCTTCGCCATCGGCAGGAACGGCGATATTCTCGTACTCGACATGGGGGAGCCGGTTCTGGTTGCGGAGCTGGCGAAAACTCTGGTTCGGCTCTCCGGCAAATCCAACCCGGAATTTAAATTCATCGGCCTCAGACCGGGCGAAAAACTCTTCGAGGAACTCTTCTATCCTGACGAGCGGGTCTGGACCAGCGCCTGCGAAAAAATAACCTGTACCGAAAGCGGGAGGCTCGCTTGGCCGGCCTTGAAGCGCGGTCTCGACGCGCTCTATGCGGCGATGTCGCTCGGGAATCGAGTTTCCATCCTGGCCCGGCTCAAAGAGATCGTACCGCAATTCAGCTACGAGAACTCCGATCAGGATGCGAACCAGGGGAAGATGCCTTTCCGCCCGCTCCCCGGCAACGTCCTCCGTCCCGTGTCCCCACTCGGAGAGATGCCGGGAGTACCCTATCGAACCTGGCAAGTGAACCCAGCCCCAGGCCCGGTCAGCGGCGGTCCCGGCGATTGATTCCGGTCGCAGCGACGTGTCCCCCGCTGCGGTGGTCAGAGGACGGCCTCGATCTTACTGCGTGGAGGTGGCCTTCTGGTCTTTCACCTGCATCTCATTCACGACCTGCCGCACGTTGGGAACGGTTGACGCCGCTTTTTCCACTTGCGCGCGCTTCGACTCCGAGTTGACCTCGCCGGTCAAGGTCACGACCCCGTTCTTGACGCTATATTGGACCCCCTCTTGCAATGTGCTCTGGATGAGAGCGGCGTCCAAATTCTTTTCAATACCCTGGTCCAGATCCGAATTCACCGCCTTCGCGTCTCTTTCGACGCCTGGAGGGATTACGGCAATCTGATCGGCGACAACCTGACCGGTCGCGGTTGACCGTGCGATGGATTCAGCTTGTAACTTGTCACCGTCAGCCGCGACACTTCCGCCAAGCGTAACCACGCCTTTGTCACGGTCCTGGGTGACGGAGACATTTTTGAGGCCGGCTTGAGCGAGCGATTTACGGAGGCTGTCCGAGACATCGGGCGATTTCGTGGAAGGCCCGGAGCACCCCATGGTTACAAGCGTGAGCAGCATGACCAAGGTAAGAAACAATTTAAACGTTTTCATGTTTTTCCTTTCACCGGAGCCAGGATGGAATCCGGGTGCTGAGCAAGTTCTCCCTTCCCGGGCCAGCCTATAGACTCGCCCACTTGCTTCCCCGGTGCTGTGCAGAATCGCTCACTTTGGGTGGGCAGGCGCACCGCAACCGTGGGGAGGTTGACGACTGTGTTCTCTGCACTTCTCCCAACACTCAGGGCAAGATGCCATGTGCTGATTCGCAAGACGATCAATTCTGATCAGTTTTTCGAAAACAAAAGTTCGATACTTGAAATTCACTTAGGTTCTGACGGAAGCAGGGACTTTGGTGAACAAAGTTTGGTTTATGGACAGGAGGTTTTGATGACCCTAAATATGTTGGATCCTAAGCTGATTGTGCTGGCCGCCGCAGTGATTGTGATCATCGCAGTGCTGGCGTGGCTGTACGTGCGAAACCGCAGGGGTACGACTGCAGGCCTGCGGCAAAAATTTGGCTCCGAGTACGAACGAGCGGTGCGGGAGCATGGCTCCGAACGAAAGGCGGAAGCGAAATTGGTGGATCGCGAAAAGCGGGTTGAAAAGCTCAGCCTTCGCGAACTTGATCCCATAGAGCGCGAACGTTTTTCGAAACAGTGGGAATCCGTGCAGTCCCGTTTTGTCGATTCGCCCAAGGGGGCGGTCGCAGAAGCCGACGACCTGGTGTCCTCTTTGATGAAGACCCGCGGCTATCCCGTATCCGATTTCGATCAGCGAGCTGCCGACATTTCCGTCGACCATCCCCGCGTGGTGGAGAACTACCGGTCCGCACACGAGATTGCGCTGCGGGTGGGGAAGAACGGAGCAACTACGGAAGACCTGCGAAACGCGATGATTCACTACCGCTCTCTATTCGAGGAACTGGTGCAGGCACCGCCGATTATTGAAAGAAAAGAAGCAGCGTAATGGCTGAACGGAACAAAAGAAGAAATAGAGTGGGTTTGGAAAATTGTAAGAAAAGAATCTGGAAATAAGGAGAATCGAGAACCATGATGACGATCAATGAGCCTAACAAGTGTGCGCACCTACCATGCCGGTGCGCGGCGCAATCTGGTGACAAATACTGTGGTCAAGCCTGTAAAGAAGCGGGATCCGGGGAGGTCGAGATCGCCTGCCAGTGCGACCACGGGGTCTGCCCGCTGACCGTATGAAGAACAGTAACCTTTAACAGTAACCTTTTGGGGTGCCGGCTGCATCATAGATTGACCACGGAGAGCCTTGATATGGAGGTACGCCGAATTATGTTCGTGTTGTTAGCCATTGCGGGCCTCGCTGCCCTGCCGGTGGCGGCAATGGCGCAATCCCTGGCCGATCCGGTCGATCCCTCCCCGGTCGATCCCTCCAGCGCGGCCACAAACGCAACTCCGGCACAATCCGACCTGACGTACATGCGTCCAACCCAGACCACCAAGCTGCGCAACTACCTCTTCGACGCCTTCGGTCCCTATTCCATCGTTGGCGCCGGCTTCGTGGCTGGCATTAATCAGGTGTATAACACCCCGCCAGAGTGGAGGCAAGGCACGGAGGGCTACGGCAAGCGCTTTGGCTCGAACTTCGGCATTGCCGCGGTGAGCACCACGACGCGTTACGCGCTGGCGCAAGCCTTTCGCGAAGACACGTTGTACTACCGCTGTGAGTGCAAAGGCATGTTTCCCCGGCTTCGCCATGCTGTGAGCTCGACCTTGACAGCTCGCCGCGGCGAAGACGGCCACCGCGTTTTTTCCTTCCCGGCGCTGGTCGCTCCCTACGCTGGCACCATGACGGCCGTCTATGCGTGGTATCCCGGCCGCTACGATGCCCGGGATGCGCTCCGGATGGGCAACTACCTCCTGCTGGGATATGTGGGCGGGAATGTCGCCCTCGAGTTTCTCTACAGCGGGCCGCACTCTTTGCTCTCTCGCATGCACCTCAACAATCCGCACGGAGCTCCAGCTCCGGGTGCAAATCCGTGATCGACCGGGAAATGAGTACGGTCGCAGGCATGGACGCTTCACTTTCCAGGCGGACCTCACCCGTGTCCGCGCCGGCGCAGGCCGCCGAAGGTCCCGTCGGCCAGTTTTTCGAGTGGTTCGGCGATCTAATCATATTTTTCTGGCAGGTGGTGCGGGCTGCGGTCACGCCGCCGTTTGAGTTCCGCGAACTGTTTCGCCAACTCGACGAGATCGGATCAAAGTCTCTGCCGCTGGTCGCTTTGGCTGGCGCCGCTACCGGGGTCGTGCTCTCCATGGAAGCCCGTTACAGCCTGACTCGATTCGGGGCCAAATCGCTGCTTCCCGCCGCGCTTGTGTTCTCCATTATTCACGAGACGGGTCCGATCATCACCGGTCTGGTGGTGAGCGGGCGAGTGGGCGCCGGCATTGGCGCGGAGTTGGCGTCGATGAAAGTGACCGAGCAGATCGATGCCATTGAAGCATCCGCGGTAAATCCTTATCGGCTGCTGGCGGCGACCCGCATTTTGGCCTGCATCTTGATGCTGCCTTTGCTGACCCTCGCCGCCGACTTATGCGGCCTGGTCATGGGCTGGGTGGCGCAGGCCGTGGCTGAGCCGCTGTCCTTTCATCAATTCATCACCAGCGGGTTTAAGGGCGCCGATTTCAACGATTTTCTGCCCCCTACGTTTAAGACCATGGTATTTGGTCTGATCATCGGTTTGATCGCCTGTTTTCAGGGCATGCGGACGCAGGGAGGCGCTGCCGGGGTAGGCCGCGCGGCCACGAGTTCGGTGGTCTTGTCCTCGCTGTTCGTGATTCTGGCGGATGTGGTGCTGGTGAAATTCATACTGATATTTTTCCCGTGAAAACTCTTATGAAGTTCGATTCGACAAACCGGGATTAATGCGCCGGCGAAACAAGCGAAACGAATATGGAAACGATGGATCAAGTCGCCGTGAAGCCAGCAGAAGCCGAGGAAGACGGCAGCGCAGTGGTCATCGCCGTCGAGGACTTGCATAAGTCGTTCGGAAGTCAAAAGGTTTTGAACGGGATCCGTCTGGCCGTGAAGCGGGGCGAGACCCTGGCGGTGCTGGGCCGCAGCGGTACCGGCAAGAGTGTATTGCTGAGGCTCATCATCGGACTCGAGAAGCCGGACTCGGGTTCGGTCCGCATTCACGGTCAGGATATCGGCGGCATGACTCTTGACCGGCTCGGCGAAATTAGAAAGAAGATGGGTTTTCTGTTTCAGCACGCCGCGCTTTACGATTCGCTCACCGTTGAGCAGAACGTGGCGTTTCCGTTGCAGCATCATAAGAAGGAGATGTCGAACTCCGAGCGCAGCGACCGGGTCAGACAACTGCTGGCGGAAGTGGGCATGGAAGAGGCGCTTACGAAGATGCCTTCGGACATCTCCGGTGGGATGCAGAAACGAGTTGGGCTAGCGCGTGCGCTCATTTTGGAACCCGACATTCTACTGCTCGACGAGCCCACCGCGGGGCTGGACCCGATCAGCTCCGCGGAGATCGACGATCTGGTGCTCAAGCTCCAGAAGGAACATCACATGGCATCCATCGTAGTGACCCATGATCTGCACAGTGCCAAGACGATTGCGGACCGTCTGGCTCTGCTCAATGAAGGAAACGTAGTGATTGAAGGCAGCTTTGAAGAGCTCCAGAAAAGTGACGTCGACTTCGTCAGGGAATTTTTAAAGCATTCGTAGGAGGACTTATGTCGAGAGCGGCGCGGTTGGGAGCTTTCATCATCCTGACACTGGCGATTTTAGCAGCGGGGATCTTCATCATTGGGAGCAAGCAGTATCTGTTCAGCTCGACCTACCGATTGAAGGCGCAATTCGACAATGTGGTGGGCCTGGATGACGGAGCCGATGTGCGGGTGGGCGGGGTTCACACGGGAACCGTGAGCAACATCGTGTTGCCCCACACGCCGGGCGAAAAGGTCACGGTAATCATGGATCTCGGAAAGTCGACGCATGAGATCATCAAGCAAGACTCCATGGTCACAATCGAAACCGAGGGATTGTTGGGCAACCAATATCTGGCGGTCTCGTTTGGATCGGCTGGGTCCGGAGAGGTGCGGGATGGCGATACCATCGCCAGCCAGCCGCCGCTCGAAATGTCGGACCTGCTCAACAAGATGAGTGGCATCCTGGACAGCAGCCAGCAAGCCATCCAGAACGCCACGCGGGCGACAGCGAATCTGGACTCGATCAGCGCCAAGATCGACGCGGGGAAGGGAACAGCGGGAGCGCTGGTCAACGACAAGCAGCTCTATACCAACCTCGAACAGACCTCGGGCGCCATGCGGGACACGATGGTTCAGGCACAAGCCGGGGTTACCGACTTCCAGGAGAATATGGAGGCCATGAAACACAACTTCCTCCTGCGCGGGTTTTACAAGAGCCGCGGCTACGAAGATGCCGCCGAACTGGCAAAAGATGAGATCGAACGCCTGCCGCAAGGCACACCAATAAAGGAGTTCGCTTACCCGGCGAAGCAGCTTTTCGATAAACAGGATTCAGCCAAGCTGAAAAACCAGAAATCTCTAAGTGCCAGCGGTGAATTCCTGGCCAACAATCAGTTTGGTTTTGCGGTGGTCGTTGCATCGGCGGGGATGGAAGGCGATACCCAAAAGGACTTGGTCCTGACCGAAGCCCGGGCCATGGTGGTGCGCGAGTATCTGGTGGAGCATTTCGGTTTTGAGGATAGCCAGCTTAAGACTCTGGGCGTGGGCAAGCAGACGGACGCGGACGCCGGCTCCGGTTGGGGTACGGTGCGGATTCTAATTTATCCGGCCGGAACCGAAATTCCGCCGAACAAGCAAACGCAGACGGGTGTCCTATCCAAGACAACCTCGGATCAACCGGTTCAAGCTTCCACAGCCGCAGGGGCCAAGGCACAGTAGCGCTCGCTGAAATTGCCGAGAGAGGGATGCCGATGCGAGCGCGCAATCCGATCTTTTTCCGAAGGACCTAGCCTTTATTGCAGGCTTAGGTTCATGGCGCCGCGTTTATCGAAGTGGATCTGCAACATCTTTTCTTTCCCGCTGACAAACTCGCTCGCCACCGTCCCGGACTGCTCGTGAGAGTCCGCGCCAGATGCCACCTGTACCCGAACGCGGTGCTTGCCGGGGGCTAGCTGCATCACATGGGATTCATGGCCCTGGACGGCGTGAAACATAACCAGGTGTCTCTTATCGGTTCCTTCTAGTGAGTGGGTATAGGCCGGGTGATCGTCGACCCAAATCGACAGGCGGGCCGAAGTGAAGTTGTGCTCCAATTCGATGTCCAGCGTTGCCGGGGGAATTTTTGGCAGGCTCGTGTGCTTCGGCGTAGCTTTTGTTGCGATCACTACGGGCTCCTCCGCTGGCGGCGGCGCACTGGCTGCCCCGGTTTCGGGCGGAGTCCTGGAGGGTAGTGGTTGGGGCAGAACCGTATCGCTCAACCGGATTCCAAGGACGAGAAGGCCGACCAGGAGCAGGGCTGCAGCGGCGAAGGAACTCTTCCGCATCCTCTCCAGCAACTTCTCCACTGCCTCGCGTCCCGGAGATAGGGCGCGCATGCTTAGACCGGGCTTGGCTCCGACAGCCGGTTGCCCCGCCGTCCAAGATCTGGCTCTTGCGTTCGCCGTTTCTTCCGCATCCGCGCCGAGAGAAGAACCCGGCTGCTTGGTCTTGCTCCATAGTTCTCGTCCAGCTCGCAGGTCCTGGACGTCCAATACCATTTCCATACCCCGCTGATAACGTTGGGCCGGATCCTTTGCCATCGCTCGCCCAATGATGTAATCGAGCGCCGCAGGCAAATCAGTATCGAGAACAGTCGCGGGAACCGGCTCGCGATTGACCACCTTGAACGACACTGTGAGCGCGCTGTTGCCTTGAAACGGCCGGTAACCCGTCAGTACGGTGTACAGAACCACGCCTAGAGAAAACAAGTCCGATCGTCCATCCACGGTTTCGCCATTCAACTGTTCCGGCGACATGTAGGCTGGTGTGCCCAACACGCGTCCCGCAAGAGTGTGGTGGGCAAGGTTCAGTTTCGCCACTCCGAAGTCGGCGATCTTGGCATGACCGTCTTCCGTGATCAGGATATTCGCGGGCTTCAGGTCGCGGTGAACCACGCCTTGTCCGTGCGCGCAATCCAGCGCTTCCGCCAGTTCGAGCGTTAGCTGGAGGGCGGTCTCCAGAGGTAATTTGTGGTCGTCCCGGGCCAGCAGTTTGTCGAGGGACTGCCCTCCAACAAATTCCATTACGATGTAGGGAGCGCGCGTCTCCGGTTCCTCGCCCACATCGAAGATGGTTACGATCCCTGGATGAGACAGGCGTCCCGCAGCCTCGGCTTCGCGGAAGAAACGCTCGCGATACTCGCGTTCCTCCTCCGGTGGTTGGCCTTCGAGCGAAACCGTTTTGACCGCGACCACGCGGTTGATCTTGGGATCGCGTGCCTTGTAGACAATACCCATGGCTCCGCGTCCCAACTCGGTGAGGATCTCGTAGCGGCCGAAACGTTCGCTCCTGCGATCATCCATAGATACACATCTGCGGCTTCAAAGTCTGATGTCGAGCTGATTCGGGCGCATTAAGCCGCATGCCGATCCCAGTCTTCAGCGCACAGTGCTCCCCGCTCCCGAGGAATGTCTGCGGCGCCATTTGTATTGTCTGCTGGCGGGCGAACCGTCCCAAGTTACTGACGTAATTGCCGGACGGACCGATACGATACACCGTGGAGTTCCGCCCAAGCGATATGGAACAGATGTGTCCCGGGCGGAGAAAAAGCTTCAGCGGACAGTCTTACGAATCATTGTTCGTCTAAATACTCTGGAGGGACGTCGTCCTCTGCAACCTGGCGCGTAGTCACTTCAGACACATCCGGATCTTTGGCATTTTCCACACCGTCTACGGCGGCTGCTTCGAACGCGTTTCCTTCTTCGACCAGTTCCTCCACACTCTCAGAATCCGCAGCCGCTACATCCGATAGTTGCTGAATATCGCCAGACTGCCCAGCCGAATTCGATTCCAGTTCATCCCGGTCGTGCTTATGTTTCGCAGGCATAGTTTTCACTCCGTAACTGAGATGCTGTATCGCGCTATGACGTTGCGGACAACTATGCAAGTAGCGGATGCAGCAAAGCACAGTTTTTGCCGAGCCCAGCCCGTGTTTGAGGATCAGCAGTTCGGACCGCAGAATTAGGCGCAGTGCTGGCCCATCAGTCCGCTGCCGCTACCTTTCCTCCGGCTTCATCCCAGATGCGCACACCGCGCGTCTCTTTCAGAAGCAGGCTTCCCACGATAAACGTTATGCTGGCAATGATCATCGGGTAATAGAGGCCGGCATAAATATTGCCGGTGGCCGCAACGGACGAGAGGCCGATCAACGGCAACAATCCGCCAAACACGCCGTTCCCTATGTGATATGGCAAAGAAAGTGACGTGTAGCGAATTTTCGCCGGGAAAGCCTCAATCAGGTAGGCGGCGATAGGGCCGTAGACCAGGCACACGTAAAGAACCTGAATGAAAATCAGCAGCACCAGCATGGTGAGATTAGGATTCGTAGCTTCCTTCACCGGCACCAACGCTCCGGTGGGGTCCGTAGTCATCGCCGTGAGTCCAATCGCGCCGGTGATTTTGTTGCGGGTGGATTTGACCGTGACCACATTGTTCCCCGCGGCGCGTTCCATGGCCTTGTAGATCGGGATGTAGGTAAGAACTGCGAGCAGGCAGCCCGCCATCATAAGCTTCTTTCGGCCGATGCGGTCAGAAAGCGCGCCCACCACGGTGAAGAACGGCATCCCAATCAGCAGGGCGATCGCGACCACAATGTTGGCGGTTTTGACATTCACTTTCAGAATGGTCTGCATATAGAACAGAGCGTAGAACTGCCCCGTATACCAGACCACGCCCTGCCCGGCGGTCGCACCAAAAAGCGAAATCAGGACGAGTTTCAGGTTCGCCCATTTGGTGAAGGCATCTTTGAGCGGTTGCGTGGAAGTCATTCCCGCGCTCTTCAACTGCGCGAAGATGGGCGACTCCTTCATCTTCAGGCGGATGTAGAGTGAAATGATCACCAGGATGATGGAGATGAGGAAAGGGATGCGCCAGCCGTAAGCCGAGAAATCTTCCTTCGACATCGAATTCTGTGTAACCAGAATCACGATGAGTGAGACGAAAAGTCCCAGCGTGGCCGTGATCTGGATGAAGCTGGTATAGAAACCGCGCTTATTGTCGGGGACGTGCTCGCCCACGTAAACTGCAGCGCCGCCATACTCTCCGCCCAGTGCCAGGCCCTGCAAGATCCGGATCAGAAGCAGCACGATGGGTGCGAACCAGCCGGCGGTAGCGAAGGACGGCAGCAGGCCGATGGCAAACGTGGAGAAGCCCATAATGGAAAGCGTTACCAGAAAGGCATATTTGCGTCCCACGAGGTCGCCGATGCGGCCGAAAAACAGCGCGCCGAAAGGCCGCACCAGGAAGCCGACCGCAAAGGTCGCGAGATAAGCGATGTAGGCGAATGTGTCGTTGCCCGGCGGATAAAACTTTGGGCCCAGAATGGCCGCCAGGCTGCCGAAAATATAGAAGTCGTACCACTCGATCATGGTGCCGACCGACGAGGCCATAATCACGCGCCAGATGCTGTACTCCGCGTTGTTCGTTCCCGCCACTGCAGCATTCGCCATAGTTTTTCTCCGTTAACTGCCGCCAATTTTTTCGAGGACCTGCATCTCTGCTCACTGCTACTGCTTTTGCAAAATTGCCCCTACGGTTAAGTCCGATCCTGGCATGACCGTGAGATCCCGCTTCCACTGGGCAAATCCCGGCATCGACAGTACGACAGTGTGAGTTCCGGCGTTCAGATTGATCTCTGATGGTGTGCTGCCCACGTAGTTACCGTCGAGTGTGATTTCCGCGCCCCGCGGCGTCGAGGTGAAATTGCACTTTACTTTCTCTGCCTTGTCTGGAGTGATCTTCTGGGCGGAGCCAACTGCTGGAACTGGAGCGAGAGCCGGTGAACTCTGGGTTGGCGGGGTGGCGGGCGGGGCTGGCTGAGCCGCAACCGTGGCTGCAGTCGCCGGTTGACCTTCCTTTGCGTTCGTTGCGACCAGAGTGTACAACTGCTTTCGTGTCTTGCCTTTGTCATCCACGTAGTACACCTCAAGGCCGTGTTTCTCTCTTTTGGCGTCGAAGCTTTCTCCCTTGGGCAGGGGTGTACATCTGGAGTATTTCGATTCGATGGTGCAACTGATGCGGAACGGCGGCTCGTTGTCTTCCTGCACGAGCAAGGTACTCACCAGTGGCACGTTTGTAGTGGAACGGCAATATGCGTCGAAAGTAAGTTGTTCGCAATTCTGGGGGACACCGTTGTTGTTGTCAGGGGTCGACGCTCGAGTTACAGAATCCAGAACGGTGATTCGAACCGTGTTTTTCGGCGAGTCGGCGTTCGCTGACATGGCCACCAACAAGAGACCCGCCTGCAAAGCTGCAATTCTACGCATACTCATCAAACCAACTCCTCCAAACACTGCGGATGCCCGACCGATTCTGCAAGCCAGTCGCGCAGTTTCGGTACATTTTGCTCCCCCTGGCGTGTCCCGCACAATAGCTTTCCCCGCTGGAAGAAGTTTGGGACGACAGGCTCAACAGCGGGCCGTCGTCCGAATGGAGCCCGTCCCCCTTCTTTGGTAGCCAATGCCCTCAATCTGCACTGGCCATTTCAGCGACCCGCCCGGAACCCCGCGGGCCCGGTTTGGGCCCGCTGGGGTTTGAGGGTCGGTCTAGAACGTAAAGATCGGCCCGAATTCGGTGCGGTGATCCTGCCATTCGTTGGACTGCTGTCCAGCAATTGTGTATAGCGTGAGGTGGTCTTCTAAGCGGGTGGCGTAAACCGACTGCTCGAAGGCGAACTGGCACCAGTTGTTGAATTTGTAGTACAGGGTTCCAATCGCCGTCTTGCCCATCAAAAGGGGCAATGGGGCAGTGCCACCGCCGTTGTAGGCGGCAACAAAACCAGGATTATTCAGGTCCCGATCATTCACCTGGTCCTTGCCGATGGTGAACAAAAGCTGCCAGCCCGCGTTGTGGCCATGTGGGTCGGCATTGAACCACCGGGAAAGCGGCAAGCCGAGCTGTAAGAATCCGCCGAACGACCGGATGGGCACCTGGGGAGCAATCACGGCGCTCCCGGCGGGGCATGCTCCGCCGACAAGTGCGGCGGTGCATCCGAGGACGGCGCCACCGGCAGCAAGTAGAGGACCGCCATCTGTAGTTACGTATGGCGCGGATACGGCAGTCAGCCCGGCCACATCGGTGGCGAAAGAGTTAATCTGGCCGCCGAAGTAGAAGCGCAAGTCGCCTCCGCGATAGGCGCTCGCCACCAAGGTAAACCATCGGGTGGGCAATTGCGCCACGAGTTGGCCGCCCCACATTTTGCTGGAAGCTTCAAAGCCGTTGGGAAAAGCTTGCTGTAAAGAGCAATCCAGCACATTCGCGGTCGCCGTGCCGCAATCGGCGAAGCCGTAGGAGCTGTTGGGCACGATCGACGTGCGCCGGGAACGGAATCCAGCCAGCGCGATTTGTGCCGGGGCGACGCCCTTGGCCTTATCGAGTTGGAAACTCAAGGCCACTCTGCCTTCATACTCGGGACGATCAGCGTCTGCGCCTTCGCGCTCGCCTTGCCCGAGTTGGCCAGCGAGACCGAGCGACCCGAGCTTGAGGATTTGACCCGAGCTGGGCATCATGATTCCAAATTGAGGCTCGAACTTGATGTTGTGCTCCTTGTTAAGGGTCTGCACGAAGCCCACCCGCAGTTGTGGAGAACGGGTGTAAATGTTGCCCCAAAATGCGCCATTGAAGGTGGTCTCCACTATATTTTCCATTGCGCCGGATCCGAAAAGCGTCCAGTCCTGTCCGCCCACAAAGAAAATGTCGGTGGCCTCGCTGGCGTGGTAATCCATCCGGACGAATGCCAAACGCAGTTGCGGTTGATTGCTGCGGATCGACGAAACGTCGCGGTTGTCGACCTCACTGAAGTTGCCTTCGAAGTCGCCTTCGATCTTACCGGTCAGCGTCAGGTTCTTTGAAATATCCGGCCATTCGATGTTAAGCCCAAAGCGGGTGGACCGCGCCTTGACGTGGACCTCCGGATCCTGGGTCGGGCCGGTACTCAAAATACTCGCGGAATTCAGCCATATGCCGGGAAACGGGAAGTCATCGCCATCGGGGTCGCTGCTGTCATGGATGACCGTCGCCTTGATGAAGCCGTAAGGTGCAAGCGTGATTGGACCAGCCTTAATCCCGGCCAGACCTCCTGTCTTCGGCGGGTCGATCGGGAACACGCGGACCGGAATCACCGCCGTTACCACCCCAGGTGGGGGAGGCGGCAGCTCGCCCGCTACCCGCGACGGATAAGGTGGCTGCGGCGGGGTTTGGGGTTGCTGCGGCGAAGCATCCGGACCCGCCAGCGACGACGACACAGTTTCCGGAACCTCAACCGGAGCCGCTGCCGGGGCTGTCGGTTGCGCTGCCGGGCTCGTGGCCGCGGATAAATCCGCCGCGGTCAGTAATCCTTTGCGGTTGAGAGCTTCCACCAGAAGCTGAAATTCGGCATCAGGAGCCGCATTCCGAATGGAGTTGGCCTCGGCGGGCGCCAAAACTCCTTTCATTACCAGCACGCCCAGCAGCGCCGTAACATTGGCGTTCGCGGCGGTCGGAGCTAGGCTCGGGCTTGCCGCAGCAGGAGTCGCTTCTGCAGCAGTTGCGGGTGTTTCCGCGTCTTTTGCCGTTTTTGCCTCATTGCTTTCAGCCACGACGGATACAGCCGCGATGGCCAGCAA
>Ga0182015_10001342_pt1 | contig 32676 bp, 35 predicted proteins | sample 712P3MmetaG_FD_120478 | JGI IMG/M metagenome (GOLD analysis project Ga0182015, IMG submission 120478) | Permafrost microbial communities from Stordalen Mire, Sweden - 712P3M metaG | ecosystem: Environmental > Terrestrial > Soil > Wetlands > Permafrost | place: Sweden: Stordalen | collected...
ACGTCGGCGAGCACCAATCCCCAGCGGCTGTCGTTGAAAGGGATGAAGTCGTACCAATCTCCACCGACGGCGCCAGCCGGAGTCGAGAGTCCAGAGATGACAAAGCCCGGAATGTAAGGCGAACTGCGCGGCAGCAATGCCTGCTGAATTTTGCGCGCTTCATTGGCCTCGCGGCTCATCTTCTGCCGCTGGTGCTGCTCTTCCTGAAAACGACGCGCATTGTGAACCGCGACTGCCACGTAGCTGCACAGTGCCTGCAAGAGCCGAAGTTGCTGCGCGGGAAACGCATCCAACTCAGGATGCGAAGCGGTGAAGACGCCAATCAGTTTCCCTTCAACGTGCAGCGGTATCGCGACCTCGGAAAGTGTCGACTCGTCACATCCAATGTAGTACGGATCCTTGCGTACGTCTGGCGCGTAGCGCATCTGTCCGGTCCCTGCTACGTAGCCGACCATGCCATCTTTGCCAAGCTTCAAGCTGTTGCCTTTGCCGCAAACCTCGCAGCCAGCACAGCCGTGCGCGCAGGCCAGGACTAACTCTCCGCGCTCTTCGTCGTACAAATAAATATCTGCCTCGACGCACCCGAATGACACCGCCACATCGTTCACGACTTGATCGATGAGGCGATCAAGCTCCAGGATGGAGCTGATCTTCTGCGCCGCTTTTTGCAGCTTTAGCAGGTCTTCGACTTGATCAAAGGCGAGTTGATGCTCGGCTGGGTATTCGGGTGTATTTAATCTTGATGTAGTCGCCACGGTCGTGCCCTCCTGCCGAATGTAAGTATAAGTAACACAGATACTTACTGTTATTTATCAGATGCTTGCGCGGAACGGTTCGATTCAATCGTTCCCGGCTCATCGAAATCCGCCATCCCGAAGAGCGCCCAGCCTCGCAGTCCCACGAGCGAGGACGCTCGCGTCTACACCGATCTCCGCAAACCACTATTTATCAATTAGATAGCTGCTGTATCAAGAATAACCTAAAAAAAAGACTTGACAGTTGATATAGTGTTATAGTTAACTACATCACTAGGAGTTGACCGAAGGAGACATTCGGCACTATCCGGAAAAAAAGGAGACTGAAATGAAATCACGCATCGCAATTTCCGTTGTATTCGTTTTGATGGCCGCCGCTGCTTTCGCAGCCGACGCTGCTGCCCCGACCCAGTCTGACGCTCAAAAATCTTTCGCCAAAATAAAAAGCCTTGCCGGCACCTGGGAAGGCTCCGTTACAACCGTTCCGAAGATGGAGGGAATGGGGGACGACACACGCATGCAGGTCTCGCTGCGCGTGACCTCGCGGGGAAACGCGCTGGTGCATGAGATGAAGGGCGCGGGAGACGGTGACGATCCGACCAAGTACGACCATCCCGTCACTATGTTCTATCTCGACAACGATCGCCTGCTACTGACGCATTATTGCGACGCCGGCAACCGGCCTCGGATGGCCGCCAGAACTTCGGCCGACGGAAAAACGGTGGAATTCGACTTTCTCGATGTCGCGGGTAGCACGCAGTTCGGACACATGGAGCATGCAGTGTTCACCATCATCGACGACAATCATCACACCGAGGACTGGACTTACCTAATGCCTGGCGACAAGCCGATGCATGGGCACATGGATCTGCAGCGGGTAAAGTGATGCAGATTTGGCGCCGCAATGCATGGGCGAGGAATCCGAGAGGCGCAGCGGTTAGATTAGAGTGATCGCTCGCGCCTCTCTTGCGGACTAATTAGAGCGCAGGGAATATCGGGAAAACATAATGGACCGTGAGTGGAACGACAGTCAGCCGATTTATCGCCAGCTTAGAGACCGGGTTGTCGCGATGATTCTCGACGGCGTGCTCAAGGAAGGTGATCCGTTGCCCTCGGTACGCAATGTGGCGGCCGAATATAGGGTCAATCCGCTGACGGTTTTGAAGGGTTATCAACAATTGGTCGACGAGCAGTTAGTCGAGACCAGGCGAGGTCGGGGCATGTTTATCAATGCGGGCGCGCGCAATTTACTGCTGCGGGGCGAACGACAGAAGTTTCTTGCCGAAGAGTGGCCCAGGGTTCACGCAACCATTCAGCGGCTCGGTCTGAGGGCGGAAGAGCTACTCAAAAATGGCACTGCCCCAACTCGCCCGTCGTCGGATGCTGCAGAGGAGGAACCGAAGTCATGACCGTGATAGAAGCACATGGCCTGCGCAAGGCTTTCGGTACAACCGTGGCGCTGGACAGCATCGACCTGCGTGTCGAAGAAGGCCGCATCCTCGGGCTCATCGGTCCCAACGGCGCGGGCAAGACAACTGCTCTCAACGCGATTCTGGGGCTCACGGCGTATCAAGGTCAATTGAAGGTACTCGGACGCGATCCCTGGAACGAGCGCGATCAACTCATGCGCGACGTTTGCTTCATCGCCGATGTTGCCGTGTTGCCGCGCTGGGCGCGGGTTTCGCAGGTGATCGACTATGTGGCCGGCGTGCATCCGCGATTCGACCGCGCCAAGGCCGAAAGTTTTTTGGCGAAGACTGACATTCGCCACGCCAGCAAGATCAGGGAACTGTCGAAAGGGATGGTCACGCAACTGCACCTCGCGCTGGTCATGTCCATCGACGCGAAACTGCTGGTGCTGGACGAGCCGACGCTGGGCCTCGACATTCTGTATCGCAAGCAGTTCTACGATTCGCTGCTAAACGATTATTTCGATCGCACGCGCACAATTTTAGTAACAACGCATCAGGTGGAAGACGTGCAACACGTGCTCACTGATCTGATGTTCATTAACCGGGGTCGCATCGTTCTCGATTGCAGCATGGACGAATTCGAGTCGCGCTATGTGGAAGTAACGGTGCGTCCCGAACAGGTTGCCGCAGCCCAGGCGCTCAAGCCGATACACGAGCGCCAGGTGCTGGGCCGCACCATCTTGTTGTTTGATCAGGTTGATCGCCAGCAAGTCGCGCGGCTGGGTGACGTGCGCACGCCCAGCATCTCTGATTTATTTATTGCCGTGATGGGCAATCACGCAGGCCCGGCGAAAGGAGTGGCCAAATGAATACTCAATCGAACGCACTGCCCGAGTCATTCGAATCACAGCGAATCGTGCCAGCGACTACGTCCGCGACCCGGCCCTTTTATTGGTCGGTCAGGCGGGAATTGTGGGAGAACCGCTCCATCTACATCGCACCGCTGGCAGTCGCCGCCGTCGCTCTGTTTGGATATCTGATCGCCACCATGGGATATGCCATGTCTACCGCGAACCTGGCTCAGCGGCGTCGGGTACTCGAAAGCCCTTACGGCCTCGCCACGTCGCTGATCATGGCTGCCGCCTTTTTGGTCTCGATCTTCTACTCGCTCGAGGCGCTGCACAGCGAGCGTCGCGATCGCAGCATCCTGTTCTGGAAGTCGCTGCCGGTTTCCGACCTGACGACCGTGTTGTCGAAGGCGAGTATTCCGCTCTTCGTTCTTCCACTGCTCGCGTTCGCGATCGTGGTTGTCACGGTATCGATCATGCTGGTGCTGACAACCCTCGTGCTGATGGGGAGCGGTGTGGGCGTCGCGACGCTATGGAAACCCACGTTGTACCAGATGGGCCTTATGCTGCTCTACCACCTGATCACCGTGCACATGCTGTGGTATGCGCCGTTCTACGGCTGGTTGCTTCTGGTATCAGCCTGGGCGCGGCGGGCGACGTTTCTATGGGCCTTCTTGCCGCCGGTCGCCATTGGCGGCGTAGAGAAGATTGCCTTTAACACTACGCACTTCTTCGACATGTTGCGTTACCGTTTCGCGGGCGGAGGCCCGGAAGCTGCAGGGTCCGATAACTTTCTCGATCCCATGACGCACTTTACTCCGGGTAGATTTCTGGCCAGTCCGGGCTTGTGGATCGGGCTGCTAATCACCGCAGCATTCATCGCCGGAGCCGTGCGGCTGCGGCGCCATCAAGGACCGATTTAATTTCGTGCGCGTTTAGTGAAACGCCCGCATAAGGTGACAGCTCGATGACGACTCAATCGAACGCCGTACCTCAGCATCCGCGCGACCCGCAGGAAATCGCGCCCGCGACCATCTCGCCGACTCGGCCGATGTATTGGTCGGTGCGACGCGAATTGTGGGAAAACCGTTCTATCTATATCGCGCCATTGGCCGGCGCCGCCGTCTACATGCTCGGCTTCTTAATCAGCCTGTTTTGGCTGCCGCGCAGCTTGCGTGGACTGGAGGCGCTGCATGACGCGACGCCTCAGCCTATCGCGCTGGCCATGCCGTACAGCCACGCCGCGATGTTGATTATGATAGTCGGATTCCCCGTCGGGATTTTTTACTCGCTGGATGCGCTACACAGCGAACGCCGTGAGCGCGGCATCCTGTTCTGGAAGTCGCTGCCGGTCTCCGACCTTACGACGGTGCTGGCGAAGGCAATCGTTCCGCTGGCGATTCTGCCTGTAGTCGTTTTCGCGATCACGGTTACCCTGCAACTCATCATGCTGCTGGTAAGCGCCACAGTCGTGCTGCTCAGTGGTGCAGGTGCCGCAACCCCGTGGCATCCTCCATTGTTTGAGATGCAACTGGTGCTGCTCTATAGCCTGATCGTGCTCGCGCTATGGCATGCGCCTCTGTATATGTGGCTGCTGCTGGTTTCTGGCTGGCCGCGGCGCGCGACGTTTCTGTGGGCCGTGTTGCCGCCGATGGCGCTGGCAGCGCTCGAGTTCATCGCGTTTCACACTTCGTATCTCGGCTCGCTGCTGCAAGACCGCTTGTATGGATTTGCCGCGGCTGCTTTCGACCTCAAGGATAAAGCTGGCGCTTTTATCGATCCACATTTTATTCCGCTGACACAACTTGCTCCAGCAAGGTTCTTCAGCAGCCCAAGTCTGTGGATCGGGCTGGTAGTCGCTGGAATATTTTTTGTCGCAGCGGTGCGGCTGCGCCGCTATCAAGGAGCGCTCTGAGTTTGCTTGCCTCTTACTAAGGAGGACTAGCCATTTGCGGCTCCAGCATAAGCTGCATTCGATTTTTCAGGAGGATTTATGGAAACACTTGTTGGTATTAAATGCTCGACCGTTGAATGTGCTCCACTCTCTACCGCGCCGATTTGGCAGGATATTTTGGCGCAGGCGATGACCGGTGAACTAATCGCCGCCATGAACTACACCTCATTGTCGGAGATATGTGACGATCCCGACGAAGTAGCCGATGCGCTCGAGCACGCAGCGATTGAACGAGGACATGCTGCGCGCTTCGCTGCTGAGGGCCGCAAGATTGGCGTGGAGGTCACCAATAATGTCGACGCAATGCATTGGAAGCGGCTGCGCGAGGCCTTCCTGCGCTGCATCGCTGAGCGTGATTTTATTGGATGCCTGATCGTGCAAGAGATCATGCTGGAATCATTCGCCGTCGCCAGCTACGCGCGCGTTGGGAAAGTGGCGCCGGGAAGCATGGGCAAAACATTTGCCTCCATTGCAGCCGAGGAAGAGGAGCACGTCGATCACGCCATGGCAATTCTCAGAGCGGAGCGGGCGTTGGACCCGCAGCGCTTCGACGAGAAAGTGTACTGGTTGCATCTCGATGTGATGACCACGCTCGCCAAGATGCTGGCGAAGGAATGCAAAGACGGACATTGCGAAGTGTGCCATGCAAGCTGTGTGAAACCAGCACTATTCGATGTCAGCTTAAGCGCAGCCGAGCTTCGCGGAGCTTCTCTACAACAGTATCTGAAGACGCTCGACATGCTTGGCATTCCCGGCGAGGTAACACTCGCGTGGGTGGCTCAGTTGCCGGTGTAGGTGACGGATTTGTATCAGAGCATGCCGTAATTATCATGCGACGGATGCGCCTTCACGGACTGCGGGCGTGGAAGTTTTGAAGGGGCATGGCTTTTGAGCCATGCCGTAAGTCGTCGGGACGCAATGACGGCGCGGCTGGAAGCCGCGCCCTTTCAAAACTTGAACACCCGTTAGCTGTCTTTCCCGCAGGCTGTTCAGGCGGTGGTTTCGAACGCCGAATTTTCCACCACGGTTCTTAGGCGAGGACGGATTATGGACCACGATTTCGCTCTCATCGGGCATCAGGAAAGTTGGCGAGCCGCATCGGACCTGCTCGCTGTCCTGCGCGGACCGCAGCGTACGCCTCTGCCGCACGATGAGATCAGGGACATCCTGCCATGGATTCCACCCCGAGCCATCTGCCAGGTTGAGATCGGATCGATAACAGGCGCAAAAGCTCGGGGCGTCTACATCGACTCCTTCATTCCTCCCGACCGTCTCGAAGCTGCCTACGTGCACGAGAATATCGCGCGGGTTCGAGCGGCGGCGGCCTGCGCGATCACGGCGGGAGCGAAGATCGTCAGCCTCGGCGGCTTCAGTTCGATTTTGATCGAAGGCAACTTCGATCAGCTTCCCGAAAGACACCACACCGTCTTCACCACCGGCAATACGTTGACCGTTGGTTTCATTGTTCAGGGCATCAAGCAGATGTGCGCGCTGGAGGGTCGCGATCTCGGAGGGTCAACGCTGCTCATCGTGGGAGCAACCGGAGATGTGGGTTCCGGCTGCGCCCGTTGCTTGGCTCCTCTGGTGAAGCGCGTGCTCCTCAGCGCACGCAACCTGGAGCGACTGCGCAGGTTCGCGGCGGAGTTGCAAGCTAATGGAGTTGAGGTGGAGATCGCGACCGCGCGCGAGCAATTCTCCACCGAAGCGGATCTCGTGATCTGCGCCGCGAGTCTGGCTTCTCCTTCGCTTCTGCTGGGCCGCATCGCGCCCGATGCAATCGTCTGCGATGCGGGTTATCCGAAGAACCTCTCGCCAAACGCGCAAACGCCCGGAGCAAGAATCTTCTTCGGAGGTTTGGGACAGATCACTGGCGGATTAAGTTTCGCACCAGATTTTCATGGAGTTCTGAATCGGCATCCATTCCCCGACGTGGTCCATGGATGTCTGCTCGAAGGCATGGCTCTCGCTCTGGAGCGTCGCTTCGAACCGTTCTCGCAGGGAAGAGGGTTCATCACTCCGGAGCGGGTCGGAGAAATGGAAGCAATCGCCGCGCGGCACGGCATCTATCTCGCCCCGCTGTACAACGCCGACGGACCAGTCGAGGACGAACTTCATTGGCAACCGAATTGGTCATCGGGAGAAAATCCGCGCCCAAGCGAAGCTTGGACCGGGACATCCTTGAGAGCAGAAATCTAGCCCGGACTAGCCCCAACATTTGCGACCCTACAATATTTGCGCCGCTCATTCGTCTACAACTCTAGAGGAAAGACGCGGTGGGCCTGCAGCAGATGGCAATCGAACAGGACCAACGAATCTCCGAAGTGGTCAAGCGGGAGCAGTCCCGGCTGCGCAACTTTATTCGCCGGCGCGTGCCCGACCCGCGCGACGCCGAGGACATTCTGCAGGACGTGTTCTACGAACTAGTGGAAGCGAATCGGCTGCTGATGCCGATCGAGCACGTCACTGGCTGGCTGTTTCGCGTGGCGCGCAACCGCATCACCGATCTCTTCCGCAAGAAGATGCCGGAGAGCTTCAGCGATAGCGCGGTCGCGGACGAAGATGGTGAAGTGCTGGAAATTGAAGATCTCTTGCCATCGCCTGATGCTGGGCCGGAAGCGCTCTACCTCCACAATATGCTGCTGGATGAGTTAGAACTTGCGATCGACGAGTTGCCACCGGACCAACGGAAGGTTTTTGTGGCGCACGAACTCGAAGGTCGCAGCTTCAAGGAAATGGCCAGCGACACCGGCATTAGCGTGAATACGCTGCTCTCGCGGAAACGTTATGCGGTGCTGCATCTGCGCGAGCGATTGCAAAGCGTTTACGAGGAATTTACGAAAGCGTGAGGAACTAGATATGAATAAGAAATGGAAGATGGTTTTCATTGCTCCGCTGGCGATTCTGGCGATGTTGGCATTTGTCGTGATCGGCGGCGAAATCGTGATGCACCTGTGGAATTGGCTGCTGCCGTCGCTGTTCGGATGGCGCCAAATCACCTTCTGGCAGGCGCTGGGAATCCTGGTGCTGTGCCGCGTGCTCTTCGGCGGATTGGGAATGCACGGTCCCCGCCGCTCCAATTTCCGCCGGCGCATGAAAGGCCGCTGCGAGCGCATGACTCCCGAGGAGCGCGACCGATTCCGGCAACGCATGCGCGAACGCTGGGGCTTCGGCCCATCCGCGGACGAGAGCAAAGCGCAATGAAGACACTGCAAGCGTCCAAATCGAGGGTGATAGTTGGCCCGTTCAAGCGAAGCCTGGTCGGTATCAGAATTAATGAGTTCTGGCCCGGAACCCCGCTTTGGGGTGCGGCGCTTCGCGGTACCTGAGGCACGGGTCCAGATGGAATGGTCGAGAGGAAGTTCTAGTTCTTGTTCAGTCCGAACTGTCGGCTCAGCAGTTTTTTCTTCTATGCGGCATGCGGGACGCTATGAAATCCGGCCGGGGCTGTTCAAGCGTCACAGGTTGGACGTGACACGAAAAGCTGGCCGGTTATTCTAGCGAGAGAGCCATTTTGAGGGCTCGGTCCAGTTCCTCAACTTTGGAGCGCGCTAGCGACCCGACGAAACGTGTCATCTGCACCTTGCGGAGACTTACGAGGTTATCGCATAGGATCCAGCTCTCATGTTTCAAGCCTTCGTCGATGCCGACCGCAACCTGAGTTGAGAACCCGTGTCCGCGAGTGAGTACCGGTGCACAGATGACGGTGGGAAATCTGGAATCGATCAAGACCTGGCGGCTTACTAGCACGAAGCTCCGGTATAGTTTAGGGTCGCCGCTGGGATGATGAACGCGATAGATTTCGCCTCGTCTCATGTGCTTTTCTTCACCGCCGCCTATTCCGGCGTCGCCTGATAGCGGAGAACATCCTCCACTTCTGCACTTAGCTCATCTGCGGCTTTATTGATGAGTTCGAGATCGCGGGCTTCAATCTGCGCTCGCGTCTGCCTGCGCAGGTATTGGCTCAGCACGGCTTCGATAAATGCTGAACGCGATTGTCTCGATCCTGCAATTTGATCGATGCCACGGAGCACCTCTTTCGAGAGTGTGATTGAAGTCTTCTCTTTCATACTACTAATATACTACCAACTCCGTTAGGCGCATAGACTCTCTTCTGACCGTCGTGATCCCTGTGAAAGTAAGACAGCGGCTCGTAATGCTAATGAAAAGTGTGGCGTCCAATCGGCCCTTAAGCCAAGCTGGCATCAATACGAAGCGCTTCGGCTGCCCTACGGAGTCGCTTATCCCTTGTCCATAAAAGGGTCGGCGGATTGATAAAGACAGAGGCTAATAGATGCGCGTCAGTTAGCCCGAGACCGAGGCTGTACAGACGACGAGCCTCAATCGCCAGCCGCACTTCGGTCAGTTGCGCCACTCGCACCTGTGGTAAAAGATCCAGCAGTGCAAGGGTATGGGTACGGTCTTTTAGAGAGCCGAGAGCTAGTTCCGCGATGATGAAGGGATGGATGACGATCTGCCCTTGATTAAGGTGCTTACGCAGTTCGTTGTTTCCTGACCTCAGATGCTCGATCCAAATAGACGTATCTGCGAGAATCAATTCGGCCGTTCTCTGCGGCGTGGAATATTCTTCAAGCCGGGCATTTTGCCTCCCAGAGATGCTAATCTGCGAGCGCTCTCGCGCTCGATCAGGGCTTTGAGAGCTTCACGAAGCAACGCCGTTTTCTCAGCTACTCCAGTGAACTCCTGGGCAATACGTACGAGATCGTCATCAAGCGCAACGGTTGTTCTCATGGCATCAATTATAGCATCAAGTGATGTCAATTTTAGTGCTCACAATAAAGGGGCGCACCGCTTGACTTAACCCGTAACTATTTCAGGCCTTCCACTAAGTAGAGGTCTCCGAGCGTGCGGTGGAAGCCGTAGACGTATGTCTTGCCGTCGGGGGTCATGAGGATGGGGCCGACGGTGGACACGCCAGTCGGATCGAGCGGGGCAATTTGCTTCCAGACGGTTTTCTTTCCTGTAGCCAGTTCCAATCGATAAACTTTGGCGGGCACCTCGCCGGTGCGATATAGGTAAATGGAATGGGCGTCCTGACTAAAGTTGATGGGGATGTCGCCCGGCTCCATACCATTAACTACGCGCGGATCGCCACCGGCTGAAGAAAATAAGTAGCCCTTTTGGTCGGGACCAATCCCGACCACGGTTTGCCCGTCGGGCGAAGTCGCGAATGCCTGCGCGTCTACCCCCTCGGGAGTAATCGCTTTCGGTTTTCCCCCGGAAATATCCTGCGTGTAAAGCCGTACGCCGCGTCCCGGTTCGTTCCCTGAAAATACAAAATGCTTGCCATCGGAAAACCATCTTGCCCACTGGTGATTGATGGAATCGTTTGTGAGCGACTGCGTTTCACCAGCTCCGGTTGGCAGCAAGCGTAGTTGTTCAGGCGAACTGGGCGTTTGGACGATGGCCCATTTTTGGTCGGGGGAAAGCGCCGCGGCGCCACCCTCGCCGAGTCGAATGGCCGGCGTGCCATCCGTGTTGCGAATGTAAACTGCGTAGGTTAGCTCTTGCGCATTTCCGTACTGCACGCCGCCGCCGATCCCTTCCTCGTCGAAAAGAAGAGTCTTGCCGTCCGCAGAGAGATCGGCCGGATAAGAGTAGTCGAGCCAGGAAAGGTCGCGCTCCTTGGTGTCGCCTGCGTACAGAGCCATGACCTCGCGCCGGCGATCGGCGCGAGCGAGCAGAACTCGACCATCGCGCCAGATATCGAACACGACCAGAGAACCGGGAACTCGCGTTACCAGCCGTGTCTTGCCTGAAAGATCGACGGCAGTGATGTAATGAAACAGTCCCAATTCGCTGGCTGTGAACCAGACTTCCTTGCCATCAGCCGACCACGCTAGGCCCTGCGTCCCGTACCACTCTCGCGTCAAGTCGCGCTTGTGACCGGAAGTATCGACGACGGCGACCAAGCCGCCATCGTCCCCCTGGTTGGGATGGTCCATGAAAGCAACGAAGTCGCCCTTCGGAGAAACGCGCGGATAACTGATCCAGCCGCCGCTAGTCTGGTAGAGAACCTTGCCGATGGGGAACTCGAGGCGGTCGCGGCCGCCGACATTACGCACCACGGCTAAGCTATTTCCGTCGGGCGACCAATCTGCCCATTCGACATCTTCGAGAACCGGCCGAGGCGCGCCGCCTGCCAGAGGCGCTCTGGCTAGCGTGCCCACGTTTATCCAGGTTCCGACCGGATGGCTGCCCAAGGAAAGCGCCATCTCGCCGGTGGATGAAATCGCTAGAAGCTCGGCCCGGCCCAGCCCCAGCGAACGCGACTCGACCATGCCTTGCCGGGCGGAGAATGTCTCCACTGGATTCCCCTGCCACGCGGCGCTGTATAAAATGGTCTGCCCATCGGGCGCAAAACGCGCGGAGCGAATTTCGCCGCGGCGGAAAGTGATTTCGTGATAGAGCGGAGCGCTGGCCGCGGCCGATCCCCACATGCGCTTGCCCAACATTAGTCCGATTGCAATAGCAACAAGAAAACCGAGAGCGATCAGCACTGGCAGCATGCGACTGCTCTTCCGTTTACGCTCGACAACAGGAGCTTCTTTCGCAGCGGGTGCCTCTACCAGCGCCGTAGCACCGCTGGAAGCGACCCGCGAGGAATCGGTGTCACGTTTAAGCCGCCTCAGATCGGCGCGAATTTCGGCTGCGCTCTGGCAACGCAGCTCGCGATCTTTTTCCAACGCTTTGTTGAGAATAATTTCAATCGATGCAGGCAATGCGGGATTCAACTGAATAGGTGGCGCAGGCACCTTATTCAGAATTGCTTCGAAGATAACCGCCGAGGTAGCTCCGGAAAACGGCTGCTTGCCAGTGGCCATTTCGTACAGCACCACGCCGAAGGAAAACAGATCGGTGCGAGGGTCCAACGTCTCGCCGCGTGCTTGCTCGGGCGACATGTAACCAATGGTTCCCATTGCCGTGCCGGGAGTGGTTAGCTGATCGGCGCTGACGGCAGTGGGTCCGCCCACGGTGGCTGCAGATCCATCCACGGCGTAGTGCCCTTGCGGCGTGACCTTCGCCAAGCCAAAATCGAGAACCTTTGCCTGAGCTCTCTGGGTGATGAAAATATTCGCAGGCTTGATGTCGCGGTGAACAATTCCGCCGGAGTGCGCCGCATCGAGGGCATCTGCGATCTGAATGCCCAGTTCAAGCAACTGGGAGGTCTTCAGCGGACGGCCGTCAATTATGTGTTTCAGCGTCGAGCCATCCAAATACTCCATGGCAATGAAAGCTCGACCATTTTCCTGGCCGATGTCGTAGATGGTGCAAATGTTGGGATGGTTGAGAGCAGACGCTGCCTGGGCTTCACGCTGAAAACGGCTGAGCGCCTGCGGATCGCGCGCTACTTCATCGGGCAGGAATTTCAGGGCAACGAAACGGCGCAATCGCGTGTCCTCAGCCTTGTACACGACACCCATGCCACCACCACCGAGCTTCTCAACGATGCGGTAGTGCGAAATGGTCTCGCCGATCATTAGCAACGAAATCTTACGTGGTTGAAACACGGCACGTCAACGAACCCCGGAAGTTTGCGCGTTCCGGGCAATAAAAATGCCATCCTCTTTGGCTTTTCCCGCCGGAATACTTATGGGCGCAGGTCCGCTCTCAGGTCTCGCAAAAACGGCGAGACAGTGGACACCCGAACTCGCGTAAAGGTACCTATTTCTCAATGTGATGAGGGTCACAACTGGCTGTGACGGCTGACGCAGCAACTCACGAATCGCGACGCCATAATCACTCTCGATCAACAGCCCTTATTTCCAGCCGTGGATTTGCTGTTCGAAGTTTATCGTGGCTGTGATTACACAGCGCAAGTTTTCTATTTTTGTTTTCGAGTGAATCGGGGTGAGGCTGACTTTCCTTCGTCAGCAGGCGTAAGTGGGGATAGCTAATTCTATCGTTAGCAGACGTTACAAGAATGCTCGGACCACAATCTGCGGTTATTTTGCCGGAGGCATCATGAGATTCGACATAAAGAAGTCTGCGATATTCTTGCTTAAAATAGTTCCTTTTGTAATGTTGCTGTTTTTCGCCGCTGCTAATCCGCCGAGCGCGTGGGCGGTTCCAAGCTACGCGCGGCAAACCGGCTTGGCGTGCAGTGGCTGCCACTACACGCCTCCAGAACTCAACCCTGCCGGGCGGAGGTTCAAACTCCTCGGGTACGTTGATAGAGCGGATGAAACCAAAGTCATAAAAGCGGAGGGCGGCAAGTCGCGTGCGTCGCTTGACCTTCTAGCTTCGCTGCCTCTGTCGGTCATGCTTGAAACCTCATTCACCTCAACCAAATCGCCGGTACCGGCGACTCAGAATGGCAATTTTGAGTTTCCCCAAGACATCTCGCTGTTCCTTTCCGGGGCCTGGACAAGCAAAGTCGGAAGCTTTCTTCAGGTGACGTACGAATCCCAGGGCGACCATTTCAGCATGGATAACACCGACATCCGCTTTGCAAATAAAGGTAAGTTGAGTGGTAAGGAACTGGTCTACGGATTGGACCTCAACAACAATCCAACCCTGGACGACCTGTGGAATAGCACGCCCGCGTGGGGCTTTCCATGGATCGCCAGCGATGTGGCACCGACTCCCGGCGCCACTCCTATCATTAATGGTGCTTTGGCCCAGGACGTCGCAGGATTCGGTGGCTATGCCATGTGGGACAACCATTTTTATCTGGACGCAGCGCTCTATCGCTCGGAACACATAGGCGGTACGCAGCCCAATCCAGGAACCGGTTTTTCATACAACATACGCGGGGTTGCGCCATATTGGCGAGCCGCTTGGCAGCAATCGACCGCGAAGACGCAATTCGAAGTGGGCACCTATGGGATGCACATGCAGTCCACACCGAACGCTATAGCCGGCTTAGAGGATGAGTACACGGATTTCGCTTTCGACACTCAGATTGACCAGACGTTATTCAGAAAGGACGTGCTTTCGTTCCGAGGGACCTACATCCACGAGAATTCCGATTTGTTAGCCTCCTTCGTCGCTGCGGCGGCGGCACAACGCTTGCACCACCTCAATACCGTTATGGCGAATGCTGAATACCATTTTGGTAATCGCGTTTCGGGAACGTTCGGCTGGTTTGATACCAGTGGAACTCCGGATCCTTTGCTGTTCGCGCCAGGCGCAGTGAGCGGCTTTGCCAATGGCAGCGCGACCAGCGCCGGGTATATCGCGAATGTGTCGTACTGGGCTTGGCAAAATTTGCAACTCGCGGCCCAATATACCGGCTATACCCGCTTCAATGGTGGCAGTACAAACTATGACGGTGCGGGCCGCAATGCGAGCGCGAACAATACGATTTATCTGGACGCGAAATTCATTTTCTAGAAAGCACGCAAGGAATTGGTAATACAAATCCACGAGGAGAAAACGCAATGAAATGCAAGACATTCACATTGGTAACGCTGACGGCCGGGTTGTGCATCGCAGCCTCGGCCGGGGATATCGAGGGCAAGGTTAGCGGAATGAAAGGTCAGTCGGCCGTTTATGTCGACGTGATTGCCGGCAAGACGTTTCCCGCTCCAAAAGACCATCCAGTCATGGATCAAAAGGGACTGCTCTTTGCCCCGCACATCATGGTAGTGCAACAGGGCACGACGGTTGAGTTCCTCAACAGCGACAATGTGCAACACAACGTCTTCTGGCCGTCTATTGGCGGCGACAAAAAGGCGGGACACAATCTCGGAACCTGGCCCAAGGGCGAAAAGCGTCCCTATACATTCGATAAAGTGGGCGCCGTGCCGCTGCTTTGCAATGTCCACCCGGAAATGGCTGGATATATCATCGTCAGCCCGACTCCCTATTTTGCTGAAACTGACGACAGTGGCAATTACAAGATCAAAGATGTTCCCGACGGAAGCTACACCGTAACCGCATGGCATGAAGGTGCCAAGAACCAGTCCAAGCCCGTTACCGTAGCCGGTAGCGGAAAAGCGGATTTCACCCTGAGTAAGTAAGGAGTCCGTCATTTGGGGCGGACGGCAGGTCCGCTCCGTTCTTCGCTAGGCGCAATCTGAGAGCACGGAACTATCAAACGTCCGGGGACATACAGCGCTGTCATGCTCAAGCGATACAAAAATAAAAAAGTCGATGGGGATTGGCTGAACAGCAATTTTCCTTGCATGATGGCGTGCCCGGCGCACACCAATGCCGGGCGCTACGTCGGCCTGATTGCGGAGGGCCGCTTTGAAGAAGCCTATCGCATCGCGCGCGATCCAAATCCGCTAGCCAGTATCTGCGGAAGAGTGTGCGCACATCCTTGCGAAACTGCATGCCGGCGCGGCGAGATTGACCGGCCAATTTCCATCCGCGCGCTTAAGCGTTTTCTCACTGAGCAGTTCGGGCCCGAGTCGAAACACCCGATCCACGTAAATGACGGACGCGGACAGGAAAAGCTTCCTTTCAAAGTTGCGGTAGTAGGCGGTGGTCCGGTTGGACTTTCGGCTGCACACGATCTTGCGCTCATGGGATACGCGGTAACAATTTTCGAAGCCGCGCCCGTTGCGGGCGGAATGCTGTATCTCGGAATCCCCGAATACCGCCTCCCGCGCGACGTGGTGGAAGCGCAAGTGCGCGAGATTCTGGAGACTGGCGACATCACGCTAAAACTGAATCATGCGGCGGGCCGCGACTTTAAAATCTCCGATCTACGCAGCCAGGGGTTCGACGCTGTGCTGATTGCGGTCGGCGCGCACCGCAGCCGCGATCTGAGCATCCCCGGTGTTGATCTCGATGGCGTATATAAGGGAATCGACTTTTTGCTCAATGTGAACCTGGGCTACAAGTTCACCATCGGCAAGAAAGTCATCGTGATCGGCGGCGGCAATGTCGCTATGGACGTGGCGCGTTCCGCGGCCCGCGAAGTGGTGCGCCAACATGCAGGCGGAGTGCAGGACAACGAGCCTTCCGCGGAGAACATGAGCGCCGTCGCCACGAAAGAAATGGTGGACATTTCTCTTTCGGCGCTGCGCATGGGCGCGCAAGAAGTCAATCTCGTCTGTCTGGAACGGCGCAATGAAATGCCCGCGGCGCTGGAAGAGATTGAGGAAGCCGAAGAAGAAGGCATCAGGATGCATCCCGGACTTGGTCCCAAGCGGATGGTGGGCAAAGACGGCAAGGTGGTTGCACTCGAGACCCTTAAAACCAAATGGGTTTTCGACGAGAACAAACGCTTCAATCCAGCGTTTTTCGAAGGCAGCGAAAGCCTGATCGAGTGCGACACAATCATTATGGCCATCGGCCAGGCTCCGCGCCTCGACTTCCTCACGCCGGAAGATAAAGTTGAACTGTCTCCGCGTGGTCTGATCGCGGTCAATCCCCAAACACTAATGACTTCAGCCTCTGGAATCTTCGCCGGCGGCGATTGCGTGTTCGGGCCGCGCCTGATTATCGACAGCGTAGGCGACGGAAAACGCGCAGCCGTTGGAATCGACGAATACCTTCGCAAGAACAAACATCCCGATCCGATTATCGAAGTCGAAATACTGAAGCGCCACGCCATGCCGTTGGACTATCTCGATATCGATCGCCAACCCGTGCCGATGCTTCCGCTCGAACGCCGCACTGGCGTGACGGAAGTCGAAGTTGGCTACGACGCTCCCGAAGCGATAGCAGAAGCGCAACGCTGCCTGCACTGCTGGGTCAACACGATTTTCGAAGGCACGCCGGAAGATGGCAGCATGTGCATTCTGTGCGGCGGTTGCGTCGATGTTTGCCCAGAAAAATGTCTGGAGCTGGTTTCGCTCGATCGTATTAATTTCGAGCCCGAAACTGTGCAGCACATTCGCGACAACCAGGAATGTTTCGGCGTGGAATTCGACGAAGTCGCGGCCGACGAACTGGGCATCGTCACGGGCGCAGCCATGTTGAAAGACGAGACGCGCTGCATCCGCTGCGGGCTTTGCGCCATGCGCTGTCCGGTAGGTACGATCACCATGGAGTCGTATAACCTGATTCCCGCAGAACCGACAGGCCTCATTTCAGTAGCAGCAATTGGAGCAGGATTGCAGAAATAGACGCAGACATATGAGCGACGAAAATAAACCCGCAAATCCTGACAAGGCGCTCGACCGACGCCAATTCTTTGCGAAGCTTGGTTTGGGATCTCTAGGCATTGCCGCCGCCGGCACGGCTGCGTTTGCCTATCAGTTCCTTGAGCCGAACGTGCTGTATGAGCCCTCGCCCGTGGTGAACGTCGGCAAGCCCGACCGTTATCCGCTCGATTCCGTCACACTCGATGTGAACTCGGGAATTTACATCATTCACTCGCAGGAAGGCTACTTCTCACTGAGCGCGGTATGCACGCATCTTGGCTGCCTCACGGCGTGGAAACCGGACTTAGGCATCATTGCTTGCCCGTGCCACGGCAGCAAGTTCAAGCGAAACGGAGAAAAGATCGCGGGCCCGGCGCCCAGGCCGCTGCCGTGGAAACGCATCTGGCTTAACGACGACGGAGATTTGCTGGTAGACCGTTCGACCGACGTTCCTCCGCTGCAACAAGAATCCTTCGTGAGGGTTTAAGCATGGCAACGAAGACAGTCGACCAATACTTCGACGATTTGCGTGGCACGCGGGTGTGGCGCTCCGTCTTCCGCAGCGGCACCGGATCGAGCACCCTGAGGCGCGCGCTGGCTATTCAGCAGAACGTGTTCCTGCACCTGTTCTCCACCAAAGTGCGTACGCGCATGTTGAGTTTTAGTGCGACGTGGTATTTGGGGACGCTGACTCTAGGAACATTTCTTATTCTGGTCGCGACCGGAATCCCTCTGATGCTTTATTACCATCCCTCCGCGCCGCAGGCTTACGCCGATACCAAAGACTTGCAGTTCGTTGTCTCCTCTGGATTATTTCTGCGCAACCTGCATCGCTGGTCAGCGCACGCAATGGTTTTCCTCGTCTTTGCCCACATGTTCAAAGTCTTCTATCGCGGCGCGTACCGGCCTCCGCGAGAGTTCAACTGGGTAATCGGTATTGTCCTTTTGCTGATTACATTGCTGCTCAGTTACACCGGTTACCTGCTGCCTTGGGACCAACTGGCTTACTGGGCAATTACGGTGGGATCAAACATCGCCTCTGCCGTGCCGTTGATGGGGAATAAAATTCATTTCCTTCTGCTAGGGGGAAACGCAGTCAACGCCAATGCGCTGCTGCGCTTTTATGTGCTGCACTGCATGATTCTGCCACTCGCGGCGATGTTCTTCGTCGCTATCCACTTTTGGCGCATCCGCAAGGACGGCGGCCTCTACTCCCACGCCAGCGAACCGGCGACTGTGCGGGCGAAGGCGGCCATCAGCGAAACCATCGCAACGGAGGATAGTCGTGGCTGATTCCAAAGATTTCACCGCGGGCTTCGATTCTAATGCGAAAAAGTCTCCGCGCCGCATCGTCTTTATCACGCGCCGCACCTCCGCTCAGGTCAAAGCCGAAACTGAAGATCAGGTACAGACTTTTCCCGAGGTACTGTTTCGAGGAGCTGTAGCTATTCAACTTCTCGCCATTGCACTGGTGTGGATTGCGCTGATCTTCAACGCGCCGCTGGAAGGACTGGCCGATCCTTCGCACACTCCCAATCCCGCGAAAGCTCCGTGGTACTTTCTCGGACTGCAGGAAATGCTGCACTACTTTCCGCCGGTTGTCGCGGGTGTACTTGTCCCCGGCCTGGTGGTGATGGCGCTCATCGTAATTCCATATTTCAAAGTCAATATCGAAGCGCAGGGACTTTTTCTGAAGGACCGCCAACGACGGCTGCGGATCTTTTATTTGGCCACAGCCGCGCTGTCTGTGTTTTTGCTGTTCTTCAAGGTGTACGCGGCTCTGGTTCCGACTGTAATCATGGCCGGACTGATGCTATTAGCGGCAGAGAGTTCTCCGCAGTCCCGTTCGCGCGTTAGGCGCTATCTCTCGCGAAGACCGCTTTCTTTTTGGGTCATGACGTGGTTCTTATTCGAACTGGTGGCGCTGACTGCCATCGGCACGTTCTTCCGTGGGCCGGGCTGGTCGTGGGTATGGCCGTGGCAAGGGACTTATTGAGTTCATGAAAGATAACCACAAATCGCTCTGGCAGAAGTTGTTCGGTGATAGTGTTCGCGCGTTTGGCGTGGTCAGCCTGGTGTTTCTGGCTTCGCTCGCGATTGCTCCCGCGAAAAACCACTTCAGCGAATGGCGTCACTACCAACACGGCTATTTGAACCTGATTCGTAACCGCAGCGATGCGGTTACACTGCGACGTCATTTTCAGGGAGGGATTCAGCAGATCTGGTTGCCGGAACTCGGGGTGGTTGACCGCTGCACGAGTTGTCACGTTGGTTTAAAAGAAGCAAGCCTGGCCGACGTAAACGTTCAACCGTTTCGCCCGCATCCGCCGATTCCGCATAAGCTGGATCAATTTGGATGCACGGTCTGCCATCGTGGACAGGGCGCCGCGACCACGGTAGCCGAAGCGCACAACAGCACACTGGCGTGGGAGCAGCCGATTCTACCGGCAAAATATATCGAGTCATCATGCGGCGGGTGCCATCAGGCGGCATTGCCGGGCACGCCTCAGTTGAATCAAGGACGCTACCTGCTTTCTCGCTACGGCTGCGTGCATTGCCATACCGTGAAGCTCGCTGGCGGAAAGATAATGAAGCCGACCGACGATCCGCCCTCGCTTTTGCACATCGCCGACAAAACCACACGCGAGTGGATATACGCCTGGTTGAAAGATCCGCAAGCTTACGCCAGCACAGCCACCATGCCGAATTTCAAGCTGAGCGATGACGATGCGCGGGATATATCCGCGTTTCTGATTGCGAACAGTACACCGCTTCCGGGAGACACGCTCACTCTTTCCGCGAAGACTGCGGCTGATCCCGTAGCCGGCGCCAGTTTGTACGGAGAATCTTTTTGCTCTTCTTGCCACGCCGTGCAAAATGCCGCTGGCAATCTGGTTGGCGGCAACGTTGGCCCGGAGCTGACGCGAGTCGGAAGCAAAGTGAAGCCCGAATGGCTGCAGGCATGGCTGCGCAATCCTCGCAATTACGATGAAGAGACGTCCATGTCGCACTACCGTTTCAACGATGCTCAAGTCGCGACACTCTCCGGATTTTTGATGGCGAAGACTGATTCCGATCTGCTGGCCAATGTCCATCTCGATGCCGCGATTCCGGAACGGATCGCTCACGGCAAGCGCCTGGTTTCCGACTACGGATGTGCATCGTGCCACGAGATTGCCGGCATCAAGAAGCCGGAAAATTTTGCGCCAGAGCTAAGCCGCATCGGAAGCAAGCCGGTTACACAACTAGTTTTCCTGCCGGGCATGCAGCACACGCTTCCGGAATACATCGCAACCAAGATCAAGCAGCCGCGCGCGTTTGGGCAAGGATTGAAGATGCCCCAGTACACATTCGCTCCCACGCAGATTGATTCCCTGGCTACCGCGCTGCTCGCGTTCAATGACCGTTCCGCCGGATTGTCGCCGTCGCTGACGGTAGCGGCAAAGTCCGAGTCAGACTACCAACCCGCGGGCAAAGCCGGAAAGCTGATGACGGATTTGGCCTGCTTTAGTTGCCATCGCATCAACGGCCACGGCGGCGACATGGCGCCCGATCTCACTTGGGAAGGCAGTTCCGTGCAGCGCCAGTGGCTGGTGGATTTTCTGAAAAATCCGAACACGCTGCGTCCGGCGCTGATCCGCCGCATGCCAAAATTCAATCTGACTGACGGCGAAGTTAACGAACTCACCGACTACATTATGACCGTGTATCAGAGCCCGACGGTCGACCGCGACTCCATGCCGCTGAGCGGCTATCCGCAAGGCCAGGTAGAACTGGGTAAGCAACTGTTCTACGGTAAATACGCGTGTCAGGGCTGCCACATCGTAGACACGAAAACCGACAAGGGCTACATTGGCCCGACCCTGACGCAGGTTGGTTCGCGCCTCACCGCAGCATGGATCTTCGCGTGGATGAAAAATCCGCAAGCACTGCGTCCGGGAACGGCAGAGCCAAACCGAGCCATGTCCGACGAAGATGCTCAGGCGCTGACCGCGTTTCTTATCTCACAAAAAGGGGGAGGCAAAATCGAGGTTGCCAGGAAATGAAGCGTCACGCAAAAATCGTCGTCACATTGTTAGCCGCGCTGCTGGCCCTATCCTGCTCGCACAAAAGGCCGCCCACACCGCAGCTCAAGGCCACTGCATTCGGTTCGGTCATTGTCGAATCCAGCGGCGGCAAGCAGAATGCGCAGACGGGTGCGCCTCTGCCGCAGCCTCTGGTCGTGCAGGTGAACGACGCTCAAGGCACTGCTGTCGCCGGCGCGCTCGTCGAATTCAGCGCTGCCCCCGGAGTGATATTCGATCCCGCCAGCAGCCTTACCGATTCCAGCGGCCAGGTTACGACCAACGTTACTCTCGGAAGTTTGGCAGGCCGCTACCAGTTAACTGCGTCGGGCACCGACAAGGCGGGAAAGAAATTCGGTCTGACTATCGACGAGATCGCTCTCGGTTATCAGCAAGCTCTCGGACGTCAACTCAACGACACATACTGCGAGCGCTGCCACAATCCGGAGTCAACTTCGGAGCGTGTCTCGAACTTTGATAATCTCGAAATCAAGCCGCACCCTTTCACCGAGGGCGAGACGCTCAACAAACTCACGGATGCCGATCTCACGGCGATCATCAGTCACGGCGGCCCCGCGCTCAATAAATCCGCCCTCATGCCCGCGTGGGGCAACACTCTTAGCAAGTCGGATATTCAGGCGCTGATATTTTACATTCGCGCGGTATCCGATCCGCCCAGCCGTGATGCCGCGCCGGTCTACGCCAAGAATTAATTTCTTGTGCGGGGCGCAGGTCGTCTTAGCCGGATAAATCCGCACGAACCAATTCTGACAGTGGCATCTACAATGACACCGACAGATGCACTTCTGTGTCTTGCTGGTGGAGCATCGCGCCCGTAACCTACCAGCGTGAAAATCAGAAACGTAGTCCCACTGATTCTCCTCCTAAGCTGCATTTGCCTCCAACAAGTATCTGCTCAAGATCAAACCCAGGGAAATTCACCATCAGGAGCCCATGTAATCCTCATCATGGAAGAAAACCATAGCTTCTCGGTGGTGTATCCCCACGGCATGCCATGGCTGAGCGAAATCAGCGACACTTATGGGATTGCCACTAGTTACTACTCCGATGAATCGGGATCGATGCTTGATTATCTGTGGCTGTCTTCCGGAAGCGGCGAGCTGGCCTTTGGGTGTGGCGGATGGGGATGTGAAAAAACCATTACCAGCGACAACATATTTCGCGAACTCGACGAACAAGGCTTGTCATGGAAAGTCTACGCCGATTCGCTGCCATATGCGGGTTACATGGGGGTTCAATCTGGCGACTACGTAAAGCGTCACAACCCGGCTCCCTGGTATTCGGATGTCGCGAACCACACTTCGAAGCAAGAAAATATGGTTCCCTTTACGCAATTCGCCAAGGACCTCGCCGCCGAGAAACTACCCAGTTACTCACTCATCATTCCAAACTTGATGCACGACGCCCACAACGGCACGCTCGCCATGGCCGATGGCTGGCTCAAGCAATACATCCGTCCCGTTCTAGCTAGCCCATACTTCAAGCCAGGAGGAAGCGGGGTTATGTTCGTCACCTTCGACAATGGCAATGGCGATAATCAAGGGCAGGTTTTCACTGCGGTCATCGGCCCAAATGTTATTCGCGGGGTTAAAGTGGACAAGGAATTCCACCACCAGAACACTCTGCGCACGATGATGGAATTGCTGGGCTTTAAGCATTTTCCCGGAGGCGCCGCGACCGCCGCGCCGATGAATGAATTTTTCAAATAGCGAAAGCTGCAGAGCTAAGTTGTAGCGTCGCAGACTACTGAGCACGTTTCAATCAGGCTGGTACGAAACTCGCCAAATTACCTTTCCGCCATCATCGGAAATCAACAACGATCCGTCGGCCTGCACCGCGACGCCTACCATTCGCCCGTAAACATTCTTCCCACTGGGATCTGGTACAAACCCCGATAAGAACGCTGTTGGGTCTCCTGCAGGAATGCCATTGTGGAAAGGAATGAAGACTATTTGATAACCGTTGCGGATGCGCCGGTTCCACGATCCGTGTTCAGCGATAAAGGCACCGTGCCGGTAGGTAGAAGGAAACTGTTGTCCCTCATAGAAGACAAACTGCAGAGGCGCAACATGCGCTCCAAGCGACATATTCGGAACTAGCGCTTTTGCGACCAGATCTGGTCGCGGCGCTACTCGATTGTCCACGTGGCCGCCCAGATAAGAATAAGGATACCCGTAGAAACCACCGTCGATGACGTGGGTGAAATAGTCAGGTGGGATTTCATCCCCGAGATCGTCGCGTTCGTTTACGGCGGCCCAGAGGTTGCCTGACTCCGGATTGAAGCCGATGCCGACGGCGTTGCGCATTCCGCTGGCAAAAACCCGCTGATTTTTTCCATCAGGATCAGCCACTAAGATCGCAGCGCGCCGAGAATCTGCCTCGATCGAAATGTTATCGGTCGATCCGACCGAGACAAACAGCTCGCGACCATCTGGACTAAAGGCCAGCGACCGCGTCCAATGCTGGTGATAACCCATCCCGGGAAGCGCGAGGATAGGCCCCGCATCTCCCAAGCGTTTGGATGTTTTCGGATCATAGCGAAAACGCAAGACTTGGTTGGTATCGGCTACGTAAACGTAATCTTCATGGAAGGCAATTCCAAAAGGCAGATTCAAATGGTCAGCAAAGATGTCACGGGATTCAGCAATTCCTTTCCTCTGCGGGTCGCGCAAAATCAACACCTCGCCGACCGCGGAGTCGGCCACAAACACATCGCCATTGGGAGCGACGGCCAACCAGCGTGGTTCAGTGAAACCGCGAGCAAATACCGAAACCTGAAATCCCGAAGGAACCGTAGGGTGAAAATTGGCCGGTGGAGAGACCACGGTCGGCCAGTTGTCAACCCGCAGCGCTCGCTTGAGGACTCGTGATCTCCACCCCCGAATATTCAGCAGAAAAACCAGTGCCAGCGCAGTCGCTGCAATCAAACCAATAAAAATGATGCTGCGGCGCACTTGTTTACGCGAACGGAGAGAATCGATGGCCGGATCGATCAATTTCTTACTCTTACATGAACCGTCCCTTATCGTAGCATTTTGATGCCGGGCGCAACCTTTGCATCCGGTGGCAACCTAGACCAATAAGCACAAAACCCACCCGTATGGGGTGGGCTACTGTGAAATCGCAACAAAACTATTTGTAGGTTGCGTTGGTTCGCGACAGATAATCGCGGTGCGGCGCGAAGTCCACCATCGACTGAAAAGCAGGACCGCCCAACGGGCTGGCTTTTTGGGCATCGCGTACCGCTTCATTAACCTTGTCCAACCCTTCCGCGTTAGCCGTGATGTATGAGACCCAAATCGCTCCCGGAGTTTGAGTATGAACAGCTTCGGTATCGATCTCATACTCATGAATGGTGCCGTCGGCCAGCATTTTCTCCATGATCGGCACGAACAAACTCTTGCTCAGGGTATCGACGGCATCGTTAGGAGCATCCGCCTTCAGTTGATAAACCGAGACGTGTGAGTAGAGATCTTTCCACGATCCGGAATGCCAGTTGTAGTAGCGGCTGACATACATTCCGTCCCAATGCTTGGTCGCACTCAAGTCAACCGCAGTCGTGGTCATCCCCGTCTTGTAGAATTGGTCGAGTTGATTAAGCAGCCCGGCCATCGACATCGACGAAAACCAGGTATCATGCGTTGCCCCATCGGGCTGATGAATCAAGTTCTGATCGCTGCCATAGCCCACGATGCTGCCAGCAGCGAAGGCCTTTTCCATCATCTTCTCTTCCGACGCATTCTGTTTTGCTTCCTCGGCCCATTGCGCCCGGGGAATCGTCCAGAAGGCGACGTAACTATACATCCGTGGTTTTTCTTTGATCTCCTGCATCTGCGCAGGCGCGCAGATAACAGACATCGCCAGAGCGCATGTCACGGCAAAAACACCACATAATTTTCGGATCATGTTTCTCCCTCTTACTTCGGCCAGGACTTTGATCCTGCTGTCCGCAGCGAGCGCCAGTGTACACCCTGGAGTCGAGATTAGCCGTGTCGTGGAGGGACTTCGAGTACATTGGGTCGTACTTCGGAAAGAAATGGAGTATAGAAAATGAGCAAAGGTCGGATGGAGGCTTTCAGCGACGGCGTAATCGCCGTCATCATAACGATAATGGTATTAGAGATGAAGGCGCCGCATGGCGACGGAATTATGGCCTTACGTCCGCTCGTTCCAACGTTCTTCAGCTACGTCTTAAGCTTCATCTATGTTGGCATCTACTGGAACAACCACCATCACCTGCTCCACGCGGCGCAGCATGTTAGCGGCGGCATCCTGTGGGCGAATCTGCATTTATTGTTTTGGCTGTCGTTGACGCCATTCGCTACCGCTTGGATGGGAGGGAACGATTTCGCTCCGTGGCCGGTGGCATTCTACGGAATGCTCTTACTGTTGGCCGCAATTGCTTACTCCATTCTGACGAAGACGCTAATTGCCCGCCATGGAACCGAGTCAATGCTGGCACAATCAATTGGCGACGACAGGAAAGGTAAGGTCTCTCTGATCATTTACGCCGTCGCGATTCCTCTGTCCTTCCTGCGTCCCTGGATCGCGTGCGGACTCTATGCCTTGGTCGCGGTCATGTGGCTGGTTCCCGATCCGCGCATCGAAAGAACGCTCGCTAAAGCGCGGTAGAGACGTGGAATGCGGAGGTAACAACGGCTTCTGGCGATATCGGGGTGGTAATCTCGTAACCACGCCCTGCTCTGAAGTTTAGGTGCTAAGGCCTTTTAATTGAGGGGTAACTTGGGATGGCTGGGCTGGCGGCACATTTGGAGATGTCCTTCGGGTATCTCAGTGGTCACGGAAATGACTGCTACACTCGCGAGTTATGCCGGTAACTATTCAAGAAACAGCGGCAGTTGAAACCGATAAAGTTCACGCGCTGGTGCTGTTGCTGCGAAGCCGGTCTTATGAAGAGATTCGGCAGCGGATGTACGACAATCCGCCGGGCAGTCCATGGTGGTCAGCTTGCAAGATCGAACTCGACATTCGCAATGGTGAGCAGATGGCGGCAGCGCTTTCGGCGACCTCGAATGTGCTGGAAAAATTGCGGGGATCGACACAGCATTTTGAGCAACTTGCTGAGACCTTACATGAGAGCACCAAGGAAGTAATGGACATGCTGGCCGGCACCAAAGAGGCGGGAAGGCGATTGGAGATTGCTGTTTACGTTACGATCGGGATTACGCTGGTGCAGTTGTTTAATTTGATTTTTGAAGTCTTCCGCAAGCGGTGAACGGGGAAAGAGATCCTCCAAGGCCTGGGCATTTTGTGGGATCATTTCTTGGCGTGAACTTCCACCACAAAGGTGAGCTTGCTGTCACCGGCCTGTCCTGTGACCTGCCAGCACCCTTCAGTCGGGAAGGTGATGCCACTAGCCTGAAATCCGGTGTCGTGGTAGCCGCGAGGGATGTAAGGCACCGCAGGGGCTGATGGCGCGTCGAGTCTGTGGCCTTCTATGGTCAGGGCTCCTCGAACGGCTCTCCACCACATGAATTTATCGGATATTGAACCGTCTGGGTCGGACGGCATCGCGAGTTTTCCGTCGAGGGGAAGCACAGTCCACAACTTTCCGTTTCCGTGTGCGTACGGACCGGGGAAAGTGTGAGATCCGTGATAGTTTGCGGCGTAGGTCACGTTTCCTCCAAAATCCTTAACTGGTGGCTGGAGGCCGTTGGGGTGGGTTACCGCGCACGCAAAAGTCCCGGTCTTGATTGTTTGTGCCCGCATTGCTGAGGCCACAACCGCGAAGGACAATAGCAGAAGAAGTCGTGCAGGCGTACGAAGCGTCACGAAGAACCACCCGTCTGTTCGGCGACACGGAAAGCGTGTCAGCAGGGAATATCGGAATGCTACTCTCGTTGCTGCTATCGAGGCAAAACATCAAGGAGCTTCGACGCGGCCTTTCACTTAGCCAGTGCGGCTAAGGTATTTCGAAACATGGTTTCAAAAGATCCGTCCTTGCCATTCTTTGCAACCGACGACAAAGCGCGTTCTGCGGCTTGGCGCTGGTAGCCCAAATTCACCAGTGCGGAGAGTACATCTTCTTCGATCGCACTCATCACTGGAACCGCCGGGGGTTCCGCGCCTCCTGCAGGCGGCAGTTTGTCGCGGAGTTCCAACACCATGCGCTCTGCAGTTTTCTTGCCGATGCCGGGAATGCGAGTGAGACGGGCAATGTCATTGCCGCGGATGGCTCCGACCATTTCATCGGCGGGCATGCCGCTCAGAATAGTTATGGCGAGCTTTGGGCCAATGCCGCTTACTGTGATCAGTTTCTCGAAGAGTTGTTTTTCGGCAGGCCTGAGAAATCCATAGAGGGCAATTTGATCTTCGCGAACATGAGTGTGAATGTGCAGCGCGACCTCGCTGCCAAGCCCGGGCAGATCAGAAAATGTTGGGATGCTAATGGTGACGTCGTAGCCGACACCGCCAGTTTCAACCACAGCCTGGTTGGGATGCTTGGCCAGCAATCGTCCGCGAAGATGCGCAATCATGCTGCGGACATTGTAGCCGCCATATCGTTGCCTGGGAACTGAGTGTCAGAGTCGGATGGGAATTCTGTAGCGAGTAGTCTTTGGTTCCCTTTTGGTTCACGTAATCCCGTTTTGGTCGCTCTACGGGGAATCCTGTATTGCAAATTACAACCCTCACTTTCAGACTGAACTCACGTTGACATGAGGGGGGCGAAATGAGATCCAAAATTTCTTCGAGTATTGCACGATGGCAGAATGAATACGCCGCCGTTTTACATGAAACGGACAGATCTCTGCTCGCCAAGTGCATAGAGGTTGCCGAAGCAATGATTTTGGTTCGCCTTGAAACGATTAGGAAAGGGACCAGCCATTGCGCCGAACGCGAATCCATTTCGCGTGCATTGACTCATCTAGATATCCTGAAGAGAGACCGATTGGGCTTTCATAAGTGGTGTTAGTTTGAAGGCTTCCTCGTTTGGTTTAGAACAAAGAGCTCTGCTTCCGGTTCGGTGTGATTCCGAAATGTTCATAAGCTAGCTGTGTAGCGACTCTGCCGCGCGGCGTGCGATTCAGGAAACCTATCTGGATCAGAAATGGCTCGTAGATTTCCTCGATGGCATCGGGTTCTTCTGCAAGCGCGGCGGCCAGTGTATTCACGCCCACGGGGCCGCCTTGATATTTCTCAATAATAATCAGCAGCAGCTTGCGGTCTACCTCGTCGAAGCCGTAGCGATCCACTTCCAGCATCTGCAGGGCCGCCTGAGCTGTGGGCAAGTCGATCTTGCCTGCGCTTCGTACCTGGGCATAGTCGCGAACCCTGCGCAGCAGGCGGTTGGCGATTCTTGGCGTGCCGCGAGAACGGCTGGCGATCTCGAGTGCGCCGGGGCGATCGATTTCTACGCCCAGAATTTCCGCCGAGCGTTCCACGATAATGCGCAGATCTTCGTGACCATAAAACTCGAGCCGCAGCACGATGCCGAATCGCGACCGTAGGGGCGACGAGAGCAGGCCCGCTCGCGTAGTTGCGCCAATGAAGGTAAACGGCTGAACGTCCATAGTATGAGTGCGAGCCGCCGGACCTTGGCCAATGATGATGTCGAGCTTGTAATCCTCGAGCGCCGAATAAAGGAGTTCTTCCAGCGTGGGCTGCAACCGGTGAACTTCGTCAATAAACAGAACTTGCTTCTGGCGGACGTTGGTCAGAATAGCAGTCAGGTCCCCCTTGATCTGCAGCGTTGGACCTGAAGTCTGCTGAAAAGGCACGCCAAGTTCGTTGGCGATGATTGTCGCCAACGTCGTTTTGCCCAGGCCCGGCGGGCCGTATAGCAGAACATGATCGAGAGCTTCGCCCCGGGAGCGGGTAGCTTCGATTGCGACGGCGAGGTTTTCTTTGACTTTAGCCTGCCCGATGAACTCGGCCAGCCGCTGCGGGCGCAGCTTTAGCTCGAACGAAGAATCGTCCTCAACCGGGGCAGCCGAGACGATCCGTTCGCGGTCCTGCGGGATTTTAGGAATGTTCCTGAGCGTGGCCACTGGCCGGATGTTACCACGAAGCGGTCAGCCTGAGGCTACCTTGGAGGTTCTTGGTTGACAATGTGACACATTATGTGACACATTATTACGATGCATTCCCTGAACATTCGCGGGCTGCGCGACACTAGGCGCCTCAAGAGCTGGCTGCGGGCGGGAAAAACTGTGGAACTGCGGGAACGCGATCGCGTGATCGCCCACATTGTTCCAGAAAAAACGGAAGAAAAACCGGGGAATTGGCCGGATTTCGAGGCCCGCGCCCGGGAAATATTGGGAGACCGTGTTCTCCCGAATGTCGTCCTTGAGGATCGGGGACGTTATTGACCGTTTATGCCGATTCCAGCTTCGTTGTCTCTTTGTACCTGACTGATGTTCATTCCCCGGAAGCGCGTCGTCGCGTACAGGGCGCACCGCCCGTGATCCTGACTTCGCTGCATCGTGCCGAGTGGACCCATGCTCTCGGCCAGCATCAATTTCGCGGAACATTGACGGCAGAGGCGGCGCGGCGCGCGAATTCACAATTGGTCTCGGATGAGGCGACCGGCCTTTGGCGGGAGGCGCCTCTACCGGAGAACGCCTTCGAGATTTGCGCCGACCTCGCGCGCCGCTATGGGCCAAAGCTCGGCATGCGAACGCTCGATACGCTGCACGTGGCCTGCGCGCTTGAACTTAATGCGAAACACTTTTGGACGTTTGACGAGCGGCAGGCAAAATTGGCCAAAGCAATGCGTCTGAGGACCGTGTGATCTCTCGTCGGGCAGGGTACATGCCACCCACTCGTTACTCTTCCTCTTCCTTCACATCGCCTCGTGCCGCTTTCGCCTTCTCAATGATCTTTTCCTGCAGTAGTCCGGGCACGGCGTCGTAGTGGTGCATTTCCATGTTGAAGCTGCCGCGGCCCTGGGTCATCGACGTTAGATCGACGCCGTAGGTCAGCATTTCAGACATTGGCACTTCGGCTTTCACCACCGTGTTGCCGCCTTTGTTGTCCATGCCCTGGATACGGCCGCGGCGGCTATTGAGGTCGCCCATGATGCTTCCGGCAAACTCGTCCGGAACAGTTATCTCGGCGGCCATCACCGGCTCTAACAGCGTGGGTTTGGCTTGCTCCATGGCTTTTTTGAAGGCGATGCGGCCCGCCATCTGGAATGACATGTCGTTGGAATCTACATCGTGATACGAGCCGTCGTAGAGGATGACTCTGAAATCCACCACGGGAAATCCTGCCAGATACCCGCGTGAGGCTGCGTCTCTGATTCCTTTTTCAATGGCGGGAATGTAGTTCTTGGGAATTGCGCCGCCGAAAATATCGTTGACGAATTCGAACTCGCCGCCGCGAGGCAGGGGTTCCATCTTGATTTTGCAATCGCCGTATTGGCCGTGTCCGCCAGTTTGTTTTTTGTGACGTCCTTGCACGTCGGCTTTGCCGCGGATGGTTTCGCGGTACGGAACTTTCGGAGCTTTCAGAATCACTTCCGTGTGGTACCGCTTCTTCATCTTCGAAACCACGACTTCAATGTGCTGCTGCCCGGTTCCGGCAATAAGGAATTCTTTGGTCTGAGGATCGCGGAAAAAGCGCAGCATGGCATCTTCTTCCATAAGCTTGTGGATGCCGGGTCCCAGTTTGTCTTCATCGGCGCGGCTCTTGGGTTCAATGGCGAAAGTTATGGCAGGCTCGGGCAGATGAACTTTCGGATACTGAATGGGCGCGCTCTTGTCACCGAGCGTGTCTCCGGTAAGCGTATCTTTTAATTTGGAGACAGCGCCGATGTCCCCGGCATGCAGTTCGGTTACAGGCACGGCAGCTTTTCCCTGCATAATAGAGATGTGGGCCAGCTTTTCAGACGTTCCACGGCTGAAATTCTGCACCGTGGCATCATTCTTCAGCACTCCCGAAAATACTTTGAAGTACGAAATTCGTCCGGCAAACGCATCCGAAATGGTTTTGAAGACATATAGTGAAACCGGTTCTGCATCGGTTTCATGACGCTTCGGTGGTTCGCCATTTCCCGAGGCAGCAACTTCTCCCTGCACCCACTCATGCTCGGAAGGTGCGGGCGTGTAGTCCACGATGAAGTCCATTACCCGGTCAGCGCCGACATTACCTAACCCCGAACCAAAAATCACGGGAAAGATTTTGTCCTCGCGAATGGCATTGTGCAGCGCCGGAATCAGATCTTCAACTGGAATGGTTCCCTTTTCGAAGAACTCTTCCATCAGTTTGTCGTCGCCTTCGGCGATCAATTCGACCAGCTTCTCGTGGGCTTCCTGAGCCTGATCTTTCAAGTTAGCGGGAATTTCCGTTTCCTTGCCTTTACCATTTCCTCCCAACTCGTAGGTGTACGCTTTCATCTGGACCAGATCGACCACGCCGGTGAAATTCTTTTCCTTGCCGATGGGCAACTCCAAAGGAATCACTGCGCGCCCAAATGCGGTGGTCAGCGATTCGAGCACGCGTTCTGCGTCGGCGCGGTCGCGATCCATGCGGCTGACCACGATTAAACGCGGCGTTTTGAATTCTTCGCAATAGTTCCAAACCCGCTGGGTGACCACTTCAACGCCAGCCACACCGTCGACGATAACAATTGCCGCCTCGACGACGGGCAGCACCATCTTGGCTTCGTGAACGAACATGTTGAAGCCGGGCGTGTCCACAATATTGATTTTGGTTTTGCCCCACTCGACATACGCCAATCCGGCTGAAATCGACATCTTTCGCGCAATCTCTTCGTCATCCCAATCGGTGGTCGCGGAGCCATCATCGACTCGCCCAAACCGCGGCGATGCGCCGGAAGTGTATAGCATGGCCGAGACCAGCGAGGTTTTTCCCGCATGGCCGTGTCCCACCACGGCGACATTGCGGATGTTTGCACCCTCGTAAACTTTCACGGTAGGACTCCTTTAAATAAAATCATGTTCGATCGTTGGGTGCCCCATGTCGCGCTGTTTTTGCGAGACATGGGGCACCCTTTAATCTGCGAATCTTTGACTACGGCGGGCCCATACATCACGAATGAAAGAGGGTAGACTACGGGTCGACGTCGAGCAGCTACCCGAAACCTAGGATGCTAACACGCTTGCACTCGGCCTCTCAACCCGGCAGCCGGCCAATTTTCGATACGGACGTGTATCATCGAATGGCCATGCGGGGCAGTCGGAGTAACGAAGAATGGGTCGCGCAATATGCTGGCAGCCATCAGCATCCGGTAAACCGGCTGTGTCATACGCTGGGGATACCGTGCATCGTGCTTTCGCTCGCTCTATTTATCGGAGCCATATTCATTCATCGTTTGTGGATTTATGCGCTGGCGCTTTTCCTTGTGGGATGGACGCTCCAGTTCATCGGCCATGGTTTTGAGCACAAAGAGCCGGAGTTTTTTCATGACTGGCGTTTCCTCCTGGTCGGCGTGCGCTGGTGGTGGGCCAAGATTCACGGCAAGGCGTAAGAGTCTACGACCGCTTGCAACCCTGGTCATACTTTAACCATCGAGTTAGGTGAAATGTTTCCCCAACTCGCTCAATTCACCGACTTCGGATTGCTTGCGCTCCGGCTGATG
>Ga0182015_10001343_pt1 | contig 32669 bp, 24 predicted proteins | sample 712P3MmetaG_FD_120478 | JGI IMG/M metagenome (GOLD analysis project Ga0182015, IMG submission 120478) | Permafrost microbial communities from Stordalen Mire, Sweden - 712P3M metaG | ecosystem: Environmental > Terrestrial > Soil > Wetlands > Permafrost | place: Sweden: Stordalen | collected...
CTTGTAGAAGAGTATCAAAACAAAGGACTTTAACCGCCTTTAGAATGTGCTTCTTTCAAAAAGCCCCAGGGGTTAGTAGCGGGGAGCTAGTAACGCTGATCGCGCCATTCAGCACTTCTGGCCTTCGTTCAGCACTGTGATGTTGGTGTCTTTCGCGAATCGCTACAAATACTTGACCAGCACCACCTCGTTCCGGGCTTCGTTGTACACCAGTTCATCGATCATCTGCTGCGTCATCATAATCCCCAGACCTCCGGGACGCAGCCCTTTGGCCTCGCGCGCTTTGGTGTGTGCCAGGGGATCATCCTCCGGATTATTCACCGCGGCGTGGGCCAGCTCTTCCATGCGAAATCCCGGCCCCGGGTCGTCAATGCGATACATCAGCATGCGCTTGGTGCGAATAAACGAAATGCGCACCTTCAGATTCGGATCCAGACGGCCGCCCCACTCCACGGCGTTGTTCAACAGTTCGCGAAACGCAAAACCTACGCTCTCGCGCAATTCCGTCGGCAGGTCGGACTCCAGGCGCACGAGAAAGCTCTGCACCCGGCTGACCACCGAGCGGTCGCAGGGCACCAGCAACTCCACCCAGTGCGGCTGCGCCGAGAGTACTTCAATCGCCGGGCATTCCGACTCGGAAGCCACCGCCTCGCGCACCAGTTCCAGCAGCGCGTCCGCTTCGATGGGCTTGGCGATAAATTGGTAGACTTTTCCCCGCAGCGCGCCCAGCAGCGTTTCCGGAGTTTGATCGGAGGTCATCACCACGATTTTCGGGATCTCTTTTTCTTTCTGCAGTTGCCCCAAAAGTTCCAGTCCGGTCATGCCTGGCATCCAGATATCCAGCAGCACCAGGTCGAATTTCTTCTTCTTGAAAGCTTTCAAGGCGGACTGACCATCCGACACCGTGGTCACGGTAAAGCCATTGGTTTTCAACACTCCGCCGAGCATTTCGCGGGTGGTTATGTCGTCATCGCAGATCAAAATATTGGACATGGCGGCTCCGCAAGCCAGACCGAAACGAACCTCTCAGGGCAAACCTTAACGCTTGGCGCGCTTTTTCTTTGCGCGCCCGCGGGGCTTACTTTCGCCAAACCCTGACTTCGCTCCACCTACTCGCGTTGTGTATCCTCTCAGTTTGTTCTCTACCTTGGCAATCTCTTCTTCCAGCCGCGCGAGGGTTTTGGCCGCCCCGTCCAATTGGCCGCTGCGTCCGCCGTCTTGCAACTCTTGCGCGTACTGTTTGGCCTGCGCGGCGCCAAATATGCTGATCGAGCCCTTGAGTGCGTGCGCCGCGGCCGCCACCGCCGCGGCATCCTTTCCGCTCACGGCCGCGCGCAGTACCCCAACCTTCTTGGGATAATCCTTGAGAAACGTATGGATCAGCCGAACCAATAGTTTGTGATCCCCGCCCAGACGCGCAAGCAATTCCGCTTCGCCCGAATTGGCATCCTTCACGACCGCCGGCGCCGGCGGATTCGTAGCCGGAACCGCAAAACCCTCCAGCGCGCGGTTCAGCTCTTCGGCGTGAAAGGGCTTGCTCAAGCAGCCATCCATGCCCGCGTCTTGCAGGCGTTGGGTGTCAGACGGGCCAGTATTTCCGCTGAGCGACAGTAGGAACTGATGTTTGCCGGTTTGCTTTTCTTCCTCGCGGATGCGCCTCGCGGTTTGCGCGCCGCCCAGCTTGGGCATCTCGTCGTCGAGCAATACGATGTCGAAACGCCTGCTGGAGAGCACGCGCAAAACCTCCAGGCCATTGCTCACGGCCACCACTTTGTAGCCCTGGCGTGCCAGCAGCAGTTCCGTCAATTCGCGAATGGCCGGATCGTCGTCCGCCAGCAAAATGCGCAAGCCGGATCGGCGTGCCGGCCGGACCGCTACTGCGGACGTGCTGACGATTTCGGCATTCGCAGATTCAGGACTCTTCTGCGCGCCGCCCGGCGCGACGGAATTCGCCGCGGCCGATTGCGGCGCGTCTTTCCCGCGCTGTACGGGGCGGAGTTGCTCCTTGGCCGCCAGCAAACGAAACCAGAAGCGCGAGCCGTGCGGCACCACATCTTCGCAGCCCATCGTGCCGCCCCAGCGCTCCACGGTGATGCGGCAGAAGTACAACCCCAGCCCGGCTTTTCCGCCGCCTTCTTTTCCTTTGGAGAAGAGTTTGAAGGCGCGCGATTCCAGAAAATCCTTGGGCAGGCCGGGCCCTTGATCTTCCACAAAAGCTTTCACATATGGCTCGTCATCTTCGACGCCCAGCGTGACGATCGAGCCGGACGGCGCGTAGCGCAGCGCATTCTCGACCAAATTGGAAAAAATTCTCTTCAGGCGCGTGTGTTCCCCCATCACCCGCCAGGCGGCATGCCCCTGCAGCCGCGGATCAAGACGAATAATTAAACCCTTCGAGCGAAACACGGGAGTGAAGGCCTCAACCGTTTCCGAAGCGCACCGCAGAATATCCGGAAGTTCGCGAGCGCTTTCGCCGCTTTGCATGGCGTCCTGCAAATCGGCCGAGAACGCCTTTAGCACTTCGCGAATCATCTCTTCCTGCTGCTCGGATTGCTGTTTTCCGACGTCCACGAGCTGTTTCGCTCGTGCTGAACCGCCTTCGAGCGCCAGGCACTCGAAACAGCCCCGCATGGCCGTCAGCGGCTGGGAAAGGTCGTGAACGATGCAGTGCAGCAGGATCTCTTTTTTCTGTATTTCTTTCAGCAAGCGCTCGTGGACCAAAAGCCCGTCGCGCGCGGTCTGCAACACGCGGGTTCGTTCCTCGAAGGCCGTCGCGCGGCTTTGGATCGCCAGCACCCGCTTTCCCGCAACGCGCAGGGCCACGGCCTGCAACGGGACTTCGCGGCGTTCGCACGTGCTTTCGATCCAATCCCCGGAGGCCAGTTCCTCCGCGGCTTGCGAATTCCAAAACGTTTCGGCATCGGCCAGAAAGCTTTTCAGAAAAGCGGAGACCTCCCCGAGGCGCAGCGATTTACCCGTCTCTGCGGGCAATTTCCAGATTTCCGCGAACCACGGCGGCGGCTCGGCGAGCAGCAAGAATTCTCCCGCGCCGAGGTACTCGCACAGCGCATAGCCTTGCTGTCGCAGAAAATTTGGGAGCGTGGCATCCATGGTCAGCTCGACATCTTTTCCGCCAGGCGTTGAAACGCGGCTTCCACACCTTCGCCGGTTTTCGCGCTGGTGTGCAGAATCTCCCAGCCGCGCGCGGTGAGGCCGTCTTGCAGCGCCGGATCGATTTCCCACTCCGCGCGAAGATCGCACTTATTGATCAGAAACACAAAAGGCTTTGCGCCGATTTCCTGCCGCATTTTCGCTTCGAGAACCTCGGCTTCGTGGAGCGTGGCCATGCGCGTTCCATCGGCCACCAGCAAGTAACCGAAGACGCCGCTTAAGTGCGAACGCAGCAAGGTTTGGAATTTGTCTTCGCCGTACAAATCCCACAGGACCAGGGTGACCTCATCCGCCCCAACGCGCACGACCTTATTGTCGATCTTCACGCCCACCGTGGTTTTATAGGTTTCGGAAAAACAGCCCTGCACCGACTGGCGAACGAGGCTGGTTTTTCCAACGGCAAAGGATCCGATCATGCAGATTTTTTTAAGGAGCATAACGGGTAGCTAAGGGGTTCCCGTCCGGAGACCGGCGGCCGCGGCGGTCGGGGGTTCGGCGGCGGAGATCACCCGAAAAGTCACACTGCGATTATACTGCCGCGCTTCCTCGTTTTCTTCTTTTCGTAATGGTTCGCTGGCGGCCACTCCGCGGCTGTGCAATGCGCCCTTCGGTATGCCCTCGCGCGTCAGTTGTGCGAGTACGCGGTCCGCGCGGCTCAAGCTCAGCGGCTGATTGGTGGCTTCCGCGCCGGTGCTGTCGCTGTGTCCGACGATGTCCACGGTCACCGGTTTATGCAGCAAATAGGATTTTTCGAGCAGCGACCGCACGGCGGGCGCCAGTTGCTGCAGCGACTCCGCCTCCGGTGGCGTCAGCCCCGAACTGCTTAGCGGAAACCGGAGGGTCGCGGACTGCACCGCGCGGAGGAGTCGCGCAAATTCCGCCTGATCGGTGTCCGTCAATTGCGACAAGTCCACCTCGCGAATCCCGGGCAGCAGCAGCGCGCGATTGCGCAGCGCGGCGGCCCAGTTCGCGGGCGATTCGCCTTCCGGCCGAAGGACGCCATCCGCGACGCTCAGTTTCACTCCCGGCGGAGGCTGCAGTACCACTGCGGCGCGCTTCTGTACGATGGCGTCGTCGAGCGCGTAGTATCCCGCCCAATGCATTTCCGCCTGGCCCGCATTTAGTCCAGCGGTGTTCAGCAACGCTTGCGGATCAGCCGCCAGGGGATCGCGCATCCCGCGAATCACATAGCGTCCATGCTGGCGTGCAAATCCCGTCACCACGATTCCCGGCTGCTCGCGCAACGTCTCGACAAATTGTCCCCAGCGATGATTTTGCCAGCCGCGATACGAGATCCATCCGCCGATAAGCAGAAGCAACGCGATGGCAAAGACGAGAACGTACGATTTGGGACGGTTGCTCTGCTTTTCTTTGTACTGAAATTCTAGGCAGCGCGACAACTCGTCATGCGCCCCGGCAAACGGACCGGTGTTGCCCTGAAACCGCTCCATCTGCTCCGCGAAGTTGCGATGGATATGTTCCAGCGCCTCCGCCATGCGCTGGCGATAATCCGGAGGCGGAATTCCGCGAATCACGGAAGCCAAAATTGCGTACGGCCCGTTCTCCACCCATACTTCCATTTCGCCAACGTTAATTTTTTCGAGGATTTGCCCCTGCGGCGCGTTAAACGAATCGCGCACAAAATCCTGAATGGCCGAGAGCATGCCGGAAACCAAACTGGCGTCTTGCATGGCTACCGCGGGCGCCACCGCATGCGCCAGCGGCAACCCCGTTTTTTTGTGAATCAGGAATACCTGCTCGACCCGGAACACCAGGCTATGCATCAGGATGATTTCCGAGAACGAGCGGCCGGTGCGCAACGCCTCGATACGCCACTGCAGCCCGCGCAGCGACAAGCTGTGATCCATGGCTTCGTTGAAGGTGTCGAAAAACGAGCGCAGCGTCTGCAGAATGGAACGCCGGATGGCCGGGCCCATCACCGGGAACAACGCATCCGCCAGCGTTCCGGGATTCTTGCGCACCGATTCGCGCAGCGCGGACTCGACCGTCGGGAGCAGCGCTTGTCCCAGCGCGTCTTCACCACCCTCTTGACGCCGCAGGTGAATCGCTTCCGGCAGCACGGCGCTGACATCACCGGTCCGCAGCCCCGGATCTTCCACGCGCTCGCGCAAACGGGCCAAGTCTTGCTGCTCGGGTGCCAGAATCAAATGCCGCAGTTGTTCAAAAGAATTGCCATCGGCTGCGGAAATCTCTTCATCGGGGTCGAGCGGCAAGCGATAGATAGGGTCGTCGGGCATAGGCAAAGGATGTCGCTGGGGCGTCTGGCGGGTAGGCAGGTCAGTGCCGCAACAAACGCACTAAACCGAACAAAAGCGCAATAAGCACCACCAAGACGATGCGGCCGCGAGGAACGCGCATGAGCGAGTTTATTTTTCCGGCAGCTCGAGTTCGCCCTTCAGCCGCAGGCCCAGTTCGCTGAACATGTCTCCGAGCGTCTCGCGATCCGTCTTTTCATGGCGCAACGCTTCGGCTTCGCGTTCGAGGGCCGCTTCCATCTCCGTTTGCGCCTTGCGAATTTCGTTGCCCAGGGCTTTGGATTGATCGAGGATACGCGTGCGCAAATCGCCCTGCGCGCTGGAAAGCTGCTCCTCGAGCTGCGAAAGCTTCTTTTCGAGGCTCTTGGCGCTGTCGCGGGTCTCGCGCGTCAGCTCTTTCAAAGCGTCGGCGCGCTCCGCTTTTTCTGTCTTCAACCGCTGGCCGAGCGCTTCTGTTTCCTGCTGCACAAAAGACTCCAGCGAATCAAAGCGCTTCTTCAAATCGTCGCGCAGCGCGTCGGAGGCCTTTGCCAGGCGCTCTTCGAGCCGTGCAAAACGCTTCTCGTAATCGCGCATCTGCGAACCAAATAAAATATCGCGGATCTTGTCGACGTTTGCGCCTTCGCGAATCTCACCGTTGGTGATGTTTTTGTCTTCCGTATTGGCTGCCATGGCACTCCGGCCTCTCTTGGACTTGCGTAGCGGCTTCCGAGGCATCTGGGGATACTACGACGTTTTGAAGCCCGGCAGCAAGGCTCGGCCTGGGGTGATTCGGCCGCTTTTCTGCCTCGCTTCGCCTTCACCCGGTAGTCCGCCCCCGTTCAGTTACTCTCCGCCTGCAGCCGCTTTTTTGCCCTTCGGCTCCAGTCGACTATCGGGTCGTACGCCGACTCGGAAGCGCGCCAGCGCATCCACAATCTCCTGGCCGTACAGTTCGATCTTGCGCTCGCCGATGCCCGGGATGCCACGCAGCTCCGCAATCGTCCGCGGTTGCTTGACGCACAGCGCATCGAGCGTGGTGTCATGCATTACGATGAAGGCTGCGGTGTTTTGGCGCTTGGCCACTTCGCGCCGCCATTGACGCAAGTAGTCGCGCATGGCTGCTCCAGCAGAACCGCCATTTGATGGCGGTGGCGTCAGGGCCGCAATCTCCGCCTTGAGTTGCAGCTCTTTCCGTTGCGGCCTGCGGCGCTCCGTTTTAATCTTTTGCGCGAACCAGCTGGGCATCCCCAGGCAGACATCGCAGGCGCCGCAAGACTGCCAGGTCTTGCTTTCGCCAAAGTGTTTGCAAATCAGTTTGTGGCGGCACTCTTCGCGCTCCACAAAATCGATAATTTCGTGATAGCGATCCCAAGCCCGTTGCTTCTCCTTGGCATCCTCAATGGCCCCCGCAAAATAGGCCAGCAATCCCGCATCCCTGCGCTGCCACAGCAGCAGGCATTCCGAAGGCAAGCCGTCGCGTCCGGCGCGGCCCGCTTCCTGGTAATACTGTTCGATGGATTTGGGCAGCGCCAGATGAATCACCGCACGCACGGCGGCTTTATTGATGCCGAGCCCAAATGCATTGGTGCCCACCAACACCGGCACTTCATCTGAGGTCCAGCGCTCCTGATTCGTGCGCCGCGACGCCGCGTCCATCTGTCCGTGGTAGGCCAGCGCAGCGATGCCCTCCTCCGCAAGCATGGCGACGGTCTGGCCCACGCGCTTAATCGTGGACGCGTAAACAATCACCGTGCTGCCTTCGTATTTCGCCAGAGCCTTCAACAGCAGCGCGCGTTGTTCCGGCGCCTTGCACTCTTTGACGATGTAGTGGAGGTTCGGGCGGTGAAAGCTGGCGATGTATCGCTCCGCGTCGCGCAACTGCAACTGCTCGATGATGTCGTGGCGCACGCGCTTCGTGGCGCTGGCGGTAAAGGCCGCGATGGGCGTTTGCGGAAAATGCTTGCGCAGAGCGCTCATCTGCCGGTATTCCGGCCGGAATTCGTGGCCCCATTCGGAAATGCAGTGGGCTTCGTCGATGGCGAAAAAGGAAAGCGGAATGCCGCCGAGCCAGTCGAGCGTGTCCTGGCGCGCCAGCCGCTCCGGCGATAAATACAGCAGACGCAACGCACCGCCGCGCGCAGATTTTATAATCGCAGCTTGTTCGCCGGCGCTCAGGGAGCTATTCAGAAACGCGGAAGGAATGCCCATCTGTGCGAGTTGCGCCACCTGATCCTGCATCAACGCAATCAGAGGAGAAATCACGATGGCCGTGCGTTTGGAAAGCAGCGCCGCGGGCAACTGGTAGCACAACGATTTGCCGCCGCCGGTGGGCATGATCACGCAGGTGTCGCGCCCGTCGAGGATGCTGCGCACGATTTTTTCCTGCCGCGGACGAAACGCGTCATAGCCCCAATAACGCTGCAGCGCGCTCATCACTTCGTCCGGCGAAATCATGCTGAAAGTATAAGTACCGCCAGCCACAGCGTCCACTGGCGGTACTCTTCACCGGCTGACACCACGATTTGTAGTCCGCGCAAGCGGCGATGCAAGAGCGCTAGAACGGGTTAAAGGTAATCTTGCCTGCGCCCAGCCCCGACGACTGGCTGCCGATATTTAATACGTGTTCCTTCATGCTCGATACTTTCTTTACCGCCGCGAATCCGAGAAGCCCGCAACCGATCAGCAGCAAGCTAGAGGGTTCGGGCGCAGCGGTCGACGATGTGGCGACGGTCACTACCGGTGCTGGCAAATTCTGGTCGCTGGCTCCGTTGAGCACGAAGCCGGAAGGCGTTAACGTACCGCCGGTCAGGTTAAGTACCAGCAGCGCTCCGGTGCTCATGTCATCGGAGTAGCAGACGCTGACGTCGGAGTTGCAGACGTACATGGCAAAGGCGTCCGGTGTGCCACCGGCGAACACGTCGCTGGTGTTCAGCAGAAAGGATAGCGACGAGCCTGCGGTGAACTGTTGCTCGAACAAAGCGCTGAAGCCGCTGTCGTCCAGCGCGATCCCGCTGGTCAGGTTGCCCGTGATCCCTGAGCCGGTGATGCTCGCCGAGCCCTCGGCGCTGCCTCCTCCAAAATTGAAGGAGGAGAGCGCGAGGGAATTGTCCGCGACGCCGTCGCCGTCGGTGATCCCGAACAAGATGGTCTGCGTGCCGGACAGACTCGAGGTGTTGAGCGTGACGTCAAACGAATCGGCGTTTGCCGACGCTGTCATCAGCGTGCCAAGCCAGACCGTCAAAGCAATGATTTGAAGCACTCGATGGATGCGCATTTTTTCTCCCTTGAATTTCCTTAAGAACGAGTTTCTGAAAAACTACCTGGCACCTGGTCCAGCCAGCACGCGCGTGTTGTAAGTGACTGCGGCGCGCGTCGGATCGCTGAATTGCAGCGCGAACGTGGTGCTCTGCCCGGGTGCGAGGCTGACGTTGGCGTTGAGGTACGGACTGCCGACGGGCAACGCACTCACATCCGTTATCCCCGTGGCGTTGAAGAGCGTGGCGTCGGCGCTCAAGCTATCGAGCACCAGCGATAGCGGGCCCTGGATCGTGAATCCCGCGATGTTGGTTACCGTCACCGTTTGCGCGAATCGCCCGGTCGCGGGATTGAGCACAAAACCCCCACGCGTGACCGTAACCGCTCCGCTCATGTCCGCCACGCAGTTGCACGGCGCGAAATTCGCGGTCACTGTTTGCGCGCTGTTCATAATGATCGTCGTGGTCGCTTGCGTCGGGTCCGTGACATTGCCCAGCCAACCCGAGAACACGAATCCCGGAATCCCCGTCGCTGTCAGGATGGCCACGGAGTCGGCTATTTCGGCATTCAAGCCCGCCGGCGGTGTGGTCGTCCCGCTGCCTGGCGGCGAAATGATGATCGTCAGCGGATCCGTTGGTCCGGGATTCGTGCCAATCGTGCTGGTGCACTGATACTCGATAGGGACGAAAATGCCGCTCCCAGGGCAAACTTCATACGCGCCGATGTCGAAGCCGCCAAGTTCGGGGCGAGCCTGGCCGCGTTGATCCGTCGGCTGCGATGTGGCGGCATCCGCCGTGTTCCACGCCGAACTAAAGAGCGGTATGGACATCGTCGGAGTGAACCCGCCGTTATTCTGCAGCGGCCCAAGCTTCGGATCGTCGGTCGACACCACGCCATCGCAACCGTCGTTGTTCTGAATCACGTTGCCGGCGCCGAGATGCTGTACCGCGGAACCATAGATGGAACACTCGTTCTTCGTCCCGGCGGGGTTGCCATTCGCGTCAAATCCACCGTTGTTGAAAATAATCGTGTCATACAGCGCCAGTGACGTGGGGTTGGCCGCCGCCGTCTGCACCACCGTGATCCCGCTATCCGACCCGGTGCCCAGGTTGCCGCTGATCGTCGTGTCCACCACCACCAACGTACCGTTCACGGTAAAAATCGCGCCCCCGGCGTCCGCTCCGTTATCCGCCGCACCGTCGTTTCCGGCGCCGCCGCCGTTCCCTCGGTACACCGAGTTGTTCGCGAACGTGCTGTTCAACGCCACAACTTCGCCGCTGTCATTGAAAATCGCTCCGCCCAATGCCGCACCGCCGCCGCCGTTAAACGCATTCGCTTTTCCGGCGAACATTCCACCAATTCCGGGATCGCCGCCGCCCACATGTCCGTCTTGCGCCGCCCCGCCGCCGCCGCCAAACCCGCCATTTCCGCCGCGGGTACCTCCGAAGAACCCTGTCCACCCGGCGCCGCCTCCGCCGCCAAATCCGCCATCTCCGCCATTGCCGCCCCCGCCCGCGCCGCCACCTCCACCGCCGCCGTACGCGCCCTTGCCACCATCGCCGGTGGTAATCGTGCCGGGAGTTCCACCGCCGCCACCGCCGCCGGGACAGGGGGCGTTCTGTCCATTAAGATCATCCCCTCGGCCCTCAATACCTCCGCAGGCGTAGGAGCCACTAATCGTGCCGCCTCCTACTCCATCGCAACTTCCAATGCCAAAACCGCGTGATCCCCCTCCTCCTCCTCCGGTACCTGGTCCTAAGCCGCCTCCGCATGCCCCTGGCCCACCAGGACCGGCGAGACCGCCGCCGCCGCCGCCCGGGCCATCGTTACCGCCTCCAGCTCCGCCGACGGCCCCATTACCGTCGAACGTGGTTGCATTGACCAACAACCACCCGCCCCACACATAGATCGCGCCTCCAGCTCCCATCCCGCCGCCACCGCCGCCGTCACCGCCGTAACCCCCAGTCTGTTCAAACCCTTTAATGTGGGCGTTATTGATCGTCAGATGCCCGGTTGGACCCACCGTAAATGCCCGCATGCTAAACGGCGTACATGACAGGTTGCTGAATTCAGCGCACAACGGGGCGCCCGGAACGAATTGCAGCGTGGCGCCATTCGCCTCAATGGTAATCGTCGACGTGATCATTGTGGTCGCGGTCGGCCCGGCGGCGTTATTTACATCGTCCTGAATCGCACTCAGCAGCAATAGTCCGCCCGTCGGCAAAACGATGATGTCGTCACCGCTTCCCGGAACGCACCCCGTCGTAATCGTCGCTTGGCTGCCGTCTTCGCCATATGTCGTAATCGCTATGTTGTTGTCGAGGTTCGCCGAAAAAATCGCTTCCTTCAGCGAGCAGCCGCCCGTGCTGCTCACTTTATCTTCAAGAGTCGTCACGTAAATCGTAGCTGCGGACGTCTGGTGGGGTGCGGCGAGTGTCAGGGATGCCGCCACGGCAAAGAACAGGCATTTCAAGCGGGAAAATTTCCGAGAACGATTCATAGCTGCTTCTCCTGGAGCATCACCGAACTGCTGTGACAACGGAGCGTGCGGGGAACAGTCGATCCGTCATCTGTGCATCTGAAGTCTCAGACTCCGGGCTTAGGGTCAATAGAAGGAAGATGAGGAATAGCTGGAAAAAAGATGGAAGCCTAAGACGGTGATTTCAGTAAATTTATGCACCCGAGACCGTATAATCGCGGTACGATTCCGCCTCGCTTGAAGACCCTGAAACATGGCCACGTCACAGCCAACCTACCGTTTCGGCCCGTACGAACTGCGCACGCAGTCCCGCGAGCTCTTTAAATTGGGCTCCAAGCTCCGCCTTCGTCCCCAGTCTTACCAAGTCCTGCAACTCCTCGTCGAGCACGCCGGCGACGCCGTCACCCGCGAGGACCTCCAAAGCGCCCTCTGGCCCGACGCCATCGCTACCGACTTTGAACTGGGCTTGAACACCTGCATCAAGGAGCTGCGCGGTTTGCTCTCCGATTCCGCCACGGAGCCGCGCTACATTCAGACCTTGCCGAAGGTAGGTTACCGGATGATCCGCGCAGTCACCGTCGACCAGCCGTTGACTCCGGAACAGCCACCGGCACGTCCCGAGAGCGCTGTTGCAAAGCCGGTAAGCCCCGCTTCTGTGGGTCTTGGGCAACAACGCGCGGGAGGGGCAGGGTGGAAGTGGGCGGCGACCGTCACCGTATTCCTGGTTCTGTTGCTCGCTCCCGTAGGCTACCTGCGCTGGGCAAAATCCCGCGAGCGCGCGCAAACATCCGCCGCACGAACCATGCTCGCCGTACTGCCCTTCGACAACCTGACCGGCGACCCCAGCCAGGATTATTTCAGCGACGGCCTGACGGAGGAAATGATCACGCAGCTGGGCCGTCTGGACCCGCAACACCTCGGTCTCATCGCCCGCACCTCCGCCATGCGGTTCAAAAACGATCGCAAAGGTGTAGGGGAAATCAGCAAGGAATTGGGCGTGCAATACGTCCTGGAAGGCAGCGTCCGCCGCGACGCCGCCAAGGTCCGCATCACCGCGGAATTGATTCGCACCAGCGATCAGAGCCACCTTTGGTCCCAGGAGTACGACCGCGAACTGACCAGCCTGCTGGCGGTGCAGAGCGAGATCGCCCAGGAGATCGCCCGCGAAATAAAAATCACCCTGCGCCAAGGTGCTGATGGTGAAACTCCCGGCAAAGTATCCGCTGCGGCGCTTTCGCCCAACACCTACCAGGCCTACGACTTATACCTCGAAGGCCGCTATTTCTGGAACAAGCGCACCCCGCAGGGTTTCCAGCGCGCCGCCGAGTACTTTCAGCAATCCATCGAAAAAGACCCCACCTACGCCCGCTCTTACGCCGGACTCGCCGACACCTACGCGCTCATCAGCGGCTACGATGTCGTTCCACCGAATGTCTCCATGCCCAAAGCGCGGGCCGCCGCTCAGACCGCCATCAAGCTGGATGACCACCTCGCGGAAGCCCATGTCTCCCTGGCCGTCATCGCGCAAAATTACGACTGGGATTGGCGTACCGCCGAAAAGGAGTATCGCCGTGCCATCGAACTCGATCCCAACTACGCCACCGCGCACCATTGGTACGCGGAGTTCCTGGCACTGACGGGCCGATTCGATGAAGCCTTCGTAGAAATGGAGCGCGCCCGCCAGCTCGATCCGCTCTCTCTAATCATTGCCGCCGACCGCGGCGCCATCCTCTATTTTTCGCGGCAATACGATCTCGCCATTGCGCAGTTTCGCGCCGTCCTCGAGATGGAGCCTGCTTTCGCGCGCGCACACATCATCGTAAACGCCTATGTGCAGCAGGGAAAATACGACGAAGCCATGGCACACATCGCCCAATGGCGCAAAGCAGACGACAACCCATGGATCCAGATCATCGTCGTTTATGTCCTGGGCCGTTCGGGACACCGCGAGCAAGCCAAGCGCGAACTGGAGAAATCAAAAAGCCTGAACTGGCGGGACAGCCCACTGGGCATATCCGTCGCCTACATCGGAATGGACGATAAAGATCAAGCCTTCGCGTGGCTCGAAAAAGCCTACGCCGCGCATTCCACTTCCCTCACCGCCCTAAAAGTTGATCCGACCTACGATCCGCTGCGCAGCGACCCCCGCTTCCAGGACCTGCTTCATCGCATGGGTTTGCAGCCTTGAATTTCGTCAGCGCAGCGAGCGGATGAAAAAATAGGTGGTCATCGAAGTGCCCACCACAATGACCAATGCGCGAATCCAGGACTGCGGCAGTTTCTGCGCATAATGCGCGCTGGCATAACCGCCCACCGTCGCGCCGATGGTCATGACGATGGCTTGCGGCCAAACGATTGCGCCCAGCGCGATAAACATTACCGCGGCTACCCCGTTGATCACCGCGCCCAGCAAAACTTTCAGCGCATTCATCTCGTGAATGTCCGTCATGCCCATCGCGGCAAACATCGCCAGGTTCATGATTCCAATCCCGCCGCCAAAGTATCCGCCGTATACGGAAACTACAAACTCAAAAATCGAAGCGCCGGTCACAGCTTTCGTGCTCGCTTCGCGTCCGATCCCCGCTGAAATCTTTCCCGTCAAATGTTTGCCAAACGCAAACAGCAAGGTCGCCGCCAGCATCAGCCACGGCAGCACGTGCAAAAAGGTCTGCGCCGGCGTCTTGATCAGCAAGATCGCACCGCCTATCCCGCCAACCACGCTGGTAACAATCAGCGGCACCATCACGCGCCGCGAAATATGCAAATGCTTGCGATACGCCCCGCCGCTGGCCGTTGTGCCGATCAACAACGCCAGCGTATTCGTAGCGTTTGCCGCCACCGGGGGCACACCCGTAAAGAGCAGCGCGGGAAACGCAATAAAGCTCCCGCCGCCCGCGACGGCATTAATGCCGCCACCGAGCGCGGCGGCAAAAAACAGAAAAATAGCGTGTTCGCGAGACAAGCCCGAGTTGTATCACGATTGCTGCGCTGCACTCCAGCGCTCCGATTAAGTGGACCGCCAGCAGCGCACACCTACCCGCCAAGTGAATCCGCGCCGGCGGATTGACGGGACCTGTTTCCCGGTAGCATCATCTTTCGTGCCGTGGGGTTCCTTGCTAAAGGTTCCTTGCCGAAGGGTCCTTGCGTAGGGATCCAGGCACGCACGAGTCCGTCCCCGTGCGCCCGGTTTTTTAACGGCCAACAACGCGCAATAAGCACCGCACCTGATCACCTATTGGGAGCCGCATCGTGGCCAAAACAAGCCTGAAAACAAAGTCGAAACCTGCTGCCGCCGCACCGCACAAATCCGCCGACGGCAATTCTGCGGCGCACGGCAAACTCACCGACGCGCAGATCGCCGTGCACTGGAAAGAAGAGGAATATTTTCAGCCCTCCGCGAAATTCATCGGTCAAGCGAATCTCAATGATCCCGCGGTCGTCGAGCGCTTCTCCGAAAAATATTTTCCCGAATGTTTCCGCGAATACGCTGATCTGCTCGACTGGGACACCTACTGGCACACCACGCTGGACACCAGCAAGCCGCCGTTCTGGAAATGGTTTGTGGGCGGCAAGCTGAATGCCTGTTACAACTGCGTCGATCGCCACCTCGCCAAGCACAAAAATAAAGCCGCGCTCATTTTCGCCCCCGAGCCGGAGGACGAAGCTGCCACGGTCGTCACCTATCAGGAGCTGTACCGCCGCGTGAACGAATTCGCCGCCATGCTCCGCGACTTTGCCGGACTAAAAACCGGCGACCGCGTCACCATCCACATGCCCATGATTCCCGAGTTGCCCATCACCATGCTGGCCTGCGCGCGACTCGGCATCGTGCACTCCGTGGTTTTTGGCGGATTCAGCGGCGAAGCCTGCGGCCTGCGCGCCGCGGATTCCGGCAGCCGCGTGCTCATCTACGCCGATGGCTACTGGCGCAACGGCAAGTGGATCGATCACAAAGGCAACGCCGACATCGCCGTGGCCACCGCCAACAAAGAAGGGCAGGCCATCGACAAAGTTTTAGTTTGGAAACGTTATCCGGGAAAATTTTCTTCCGACGCCCCGATGATCATGGGCCGCGATTATTTCGTCGACGAAGTCTTGAAAGACTACCGCCATTCCATCGTCGAACCCGTCTCGCAAGACGCCGAAGCCCCGCTCTTTCTCATGTACACCAGCGGCACCACCGGCAAACCCAAAGGCTGCCAGCACCGCACCGGCGGTTACCTCGCCTACGCCGCGGGAACTTCCAAGTTTTACCAGGACATTCATCCGACCGACGTGTACTGGTGCATGGCGGACATCGGCTGGATCACCGGCCATTCTTACATCGTCTACGGACCGTTGGCCCTCGCCGCTACCAGCGTTCTCTACGAGGGCGTCCCACAGTTTCCCGATGCGGGCCGCCCCTGGCGCATCGCCGAGCGGCTGGACGTCAATATTTTCCACACCTCACCAACCGCCATACGCATGCTCCGCAAAGCCGGCAGCGAAGAACCGCAAAAATACAACTATCAGTTCAAGCACATGACCACGGTGGGCGAGCCTATCGAACCCGAGGTCTGGAAGTGGTTTTACAACGTGGTCGGCAAAGGCCAGGCGGTCATTGTCGATACCTGGTGGCAAACCGAAACTGGCGGCGTCCTCTGCAGCACCAAGCCCGCTCTCGACGCCATGAAGCCCGGCAGCGCGGGCCCCGCCGCGTTGGGAATTTATCCGGTAATCTGGGACGAAAATAAAAAGGAAGTGCAACCCGGCGCAGGCGCGGCCGGCAACATCTGCATTAGAAATCCCTGGCCAGGGATCATGCAGACCATCTGGGGCGATCCGCAGCGTTTCGTGAAACAGTATTACGAAAAATATTGCAAAAATCCCGAGAGCAAAGACTGGCGCGACTGGCCCTATTACGCGGCCGATGGCGCTTTGCTTCCTGCCGACGGATATTTCCGTATTCTCGGTCGGGTGGACGATGTCATCAACGTGGCCGGCCATCGCCTCGGCACCAAAGAAGTGGAATCCGCCTGCCTCACCGTAACTGAAGTAGCCGAAGCCGCGGTCGTCCCGGTCGTCGATGAAGTAAAAGGCCGCGTGCCGGAAGTTTACGTGGCGCTAAAGCCCGGTATTCTCCCCAGCAAGGCCATGCAAGACAAAATCATCTCCACCATCGAAACCATGATCGGCAAAATCGCGCGCCCCAAGAAAGTCCACATGGTCCCGGACATGCCCAAGACGCGCAGCGGAAAGATCATGCGCCGCGTTCTCGCCGCCATCTCCAACAATATGGACACCGGCGACATCACCACGCTGGCCAATCCGGACATCGTCGCGCAAATCCGCGAACAGGTCCAAGGCCGCCAAGCCGTTCCGCTGAACGAAGGCCCCGCGGACATCAAACTCTTCGGCGTCGATTCGTAGCTTCTGAATTTGCGCTTGCATTTGTAGCGGCCGGGCTTTAGTCCCGGCGCTTTTTCTTCGCCGTTGCTGTGGTTTTTGTGGCGGCCGCCTTCTTGGGCGGGCGCTTTTATTGCGGCCAATTCCACCACACGGAGCTCAACCAATGTTAGGCCAACAACTCTAGTGAAGGAATTGCTCATAGAAACGGATTTACTACTCGTACGGCCCCATACAACTGCCCGTGCGACAGGTCTTCCGAATACAAAACCTCGGCCTCGGCGACCTGCGCGGAATACACAATCAGAGCGTCCCAGAAAGACAAACTGTGCCGTTGTTGCAACCGCAAGGCCCCCAGCGTAGCGCGCGAGGTGTTCACCACGACCTCCCACAGGAAGTAGTCTGCGAGGGCTGCTTCGACCGCATCATAGTTTATCGGCTGCGGAACTTTTCGTAAGAGCGTCGCACAAAATTCCTGGAGAACTTGTGTGCTTAGGACTCCCTGCTGGGCTTCCCATAATCGCCTCACTAGGTTTCGCGCCACGTCATATTTCGTTCCGGCGGTGCGATCCTGTGCGTAGACCAGAACGTTGGTGTCGACGAAGCACTTATCGCTCATGTAGCTCGTCGCGAGGGATGGGCTTAAAGTGCAGATCCCAGCCTTCGTTCATCCGCGCGATGGCCCGCTTCTTCGCGCGCCCGTAATCGTCGTCCCGCTTCGCGCGCGCTTCCATCATCTCCGTGAGCAAGCCGGTAACTGAGGTATCTTCCTTGGCAGCGATGATCTTCATCGAACGCAGAAGGTCTTTTTCCACGCTGATCGTAAGGTTGGTTTTGCTCATGGCCCCGATTATACCACGTAAATGTGTGAACCACATAAACACGTGAAACAGTGGCCGCGACTCCGTTTGGAAAATCAGCCTGGCCCACAATAATTACCTGGCGTGACACTCCTGAAGAAGCCCCCGCTCAGCCCTGGCCGCCGCCGAGTTCGCGCACGATGTTGCCGACGAAACCTTTGGCGTCGCCGAAGAGCATCAGCGTTTTCTCCAGATAATATAGGGGATTGTCGATGCCGGCGAACCCGGGGCTCATGCCGCGCTTGATGACCATTACCGTTCGCGATTTATCTACGTCGAGGATGGGCATGCCAAAGATGGGACTGGAAGCATCGGTCCGCGCCGCGGGATTCGTCACGTCGTTCGCTCCAATGACTAGCGTGACGTCCGTCTGCGGAAACTCGCCGTTGATTTCATCCATGTCGAGCAAGCGGTCATAAGGAATATCCGCCTCCGCGAGCAGCACGTTCATGTGTCCCGGCATGCGGCCCGCCACCGGATGAATGGCAAATTTCACGTCCACGCCGCGCTTCGTCAGCGCATCAAAAAGTTCCCGCACTTTGTGCTGCGCTTGCGCGACGGCCATGCCGTAACCCGGCACGATCACCACTTTGTTCGCCGCCGAAAGAATCGCCGCCGCTTCCTCCGCCGTAGCGCTGCGCACTTGCTTGGCTTCCGCCGCCTCTCCTGCCGCTGCTTGCACTTGGCCAAACGCGCCAAAAATCACGTTCGCAAACGAGCGGTTCATCGCCTTGGACATGATCACCGACAAAATAAATCCCGACGAGCCGTCCAACGCCCCGGCGATAATCAACAACTTGCTGTTAAGCACGAACCCCATCGCCGCCGCCGAAAGCCCCGCGTACGCATTCAGCAAGGAAATGACCGTGGGCATGTCCGCCCCGCCAATCGGAATGACCATGGAAATGCCGAAGAGCAGAGGAATCCCCACAATAAAAGGGAAAACGTGTTTGGCTTCCGGATGCACGACCAGGTAAATCGCCAGCCCGATCGCCACCGCCAGCAAAGACAAATTTACAAAATTCTGTCCGCGATACGTTAGCGGCCGCTGCGGCAGAATTTCCTGCAACTTCCCTGCCGCCATCAAACTTCCGGTGAATGTCAGCGAACCCAAAATCACTTCCATTCCCAGCACGGCCATCATGAATGGCGGCACATCCGGCGCTCGCAGGTAATATTCCGCCGTGCCCACCAGCGTCACGCACAGCGCCCCAAACGCATGACTCACCGCCGTCCGCTGCGGCACGGCCGTCATGGCTACGCGCCCCAAAGGCACGCCGATGATCGTCCCTAGCACCAGCGCGATGGCAATCCACTTGTAATCGACGATCCCGTGGTGCAGCAGCGTGCCGCCAATGGCCAGCAGCATGCCCACTTCGCCGGCCCGCACCCCGTGCCGCGCTGTCTTCGGTGAACTCATCCAGCGCAGCGACAATATAAATAGCGCGCTGGCCACCAGGTAAATCACTTCAATCACGATTTGCGGAACGGCGAAGCTTTCCGTCATGATCGGCGCGCGCTCCTCAAGACTTGCCGCCTCGGCTGGACTTAAACATCTTGAGCATGCGATCCGTAATCAAAAATCCACCAACGATATTGCTGGTCGCCGCCACCACCGCGATAGTCCCAAGGATCGCCGCCGTATTCGACTTGTGCTCTCCGGCCAAAACAATCGCGCCCACTACGGCAATCGCATCTAGCGCGTTGGTCAACGACATCAGCGGCGTGTGCAACAGTGGCGAGACGTGTTTAATCACCTCAAACCCGATAAACCCCGCCAGCATAAAAATAAATAAATTGTCGAGCAAATTTCCCGACATCCAACCTCCCCGCTACCTGAGAATCCCCTGTAGGGGCGCAGCATCCTGCGTCCCAGCTTGCCCAAGCGTAACTAAATTAACGCCCGTTCTTTCCCAATCCTACATAGCAATTCGCCAGGCCCCACTTGCCGATTCGCGCCACCGTCCGCGTCTTCAGGCCCCCGCCACCTGCAACGCCGGAAGCGCAAAAAACTCCCTAACCCGCGAATTTACGATCTCCCCATCGCGCGTCAGCAGCGTATCCCGCACAATCTCGTCCGCCAGATTGCACTCGAGCTTCCCCCCTTTAACCAAATGCAACAAAAACGCCGAAATATTCCGCGCATACATCTGGCTGGCGTGATAGGGAACCCCGCTAGCCACATTAATCCGCCCGATAATCGTCACCCCGTGACGCACCACTGTCTCCCCCGCCACCGTTAACTCGCAATTTCCCCCGCGCTCCGAAGCAATATCCAGAATCACCGATCCCGGCGCCATCTTCTTGACCATCTCCTCGGTCACCAACACCGGAGATTTCTTTCCAGGAATCACCGCCGCGGTAATTACCAGATCACTCTCCGCCACCACCCGCCCCAGCAATTCGCGCTGCTTCGAGTAAAACGCGTCATCCTGCGCCGTAGCGTAACCCCGCGCATCCTGCGCGTTCGTCGCCTCAATCGGCAACTCCACAAATCGCCCACCCAAACTCTGCACCTGTTCCTTCGCCGCCGGCCGCATATCATAAGCCGACGCCACCGCCCCTAGCCGCCGCGCCGTAGCAATCGCCTGCAATCCCGCCACGCCAGCTCCAATCACAAACACGCGCGCCGGCGTAATCGTTCCACCAGCGGTCGTTAGCATCGGAAACATGCGCGGCAACGCATCCGCCCCCAGCAACACCGCCTTATATCCGCAAATCGTCCCCATCGAGGAAAGCGCATCCATGCTCTGCGCCCGTGTAGTTCGCGGCATCAATTCCACCGCGAACGAGGTAACGCCGGTAGCCGCCAGTTTCTGCAATACCCCCGGCAACCCCAGTGGCCGCAAAAATCCAATCAACACCTGCCCGCGCCTGAAAAGCGCCAAATCCGCGTCACCGGTCTGATCGTTCGATCCATAACAAAGCACCTGCACAATCACATCCGCGGAAGAAAACACTTCCGCCCGGCTGCTCGCAAGCTTCGCGCCCTTCTCCACATACTGCGCGTCCGGATAACCCGCCGCGAGTCCCGCCCCCGCTTCGACAACCACCTGCATCCCAGCCTTCGCCAGTAAAGGAATCACCACCGGCACCAGCGCGACCCGCCGCTCTCCCGGATAACTCTCTTTCGGCACTCCGATAATCACGTGGCAGTTTTCCTCGATCGCATTTTAATCATTGCGCTAAATTCGCGCGGCGAGAGCATAGCATGTCTCACTCTACGGCACCGCGTCCGTTTCTGGTGCGCTAATCAGGGCACCTGCCAGACCAATCGTGCGCCGGAGGCCGCATGCGCCCCCGCTTGGCGGGGCGCCTGGTAAAGTTGATTTTGCATTCCAACCCAAGTCGGAACTGTGATAAACCAACTGTGCTTTGGAAAGGAATGCCAATGAACTTCACGCGTATCGCTCTCGCGGCCCTGGGCGCCTTCGTCGCGTACTTTATCGTAGGCGGTCTCACGTTCGCTGCCATGCCGTGGCTTAAGAACGAGTTCCTCAAATACCCCGCCGTGTACCGCTCGCAGGCAGGAATTAAAAGCGTCATGCCGATCGGAATGGCCGCCATGTTCATAGCCATACTGGCGCTCGCGGCGATTTACGCCTTGCTATACCACGGCGGTTCCGGCATCGCCGAAGGCGCTCGTTTCGGCGCGCTCATCGGAGTCTTCGCCATCGGCTCTTTTGTAATCCACAACTATGTAAACCTGAACATCGGCCTGGCCTTGACGCTCCAGCAATCCGTCGCCTACTTCGTGGAATGGCTTGTCGTTGGCATCGTCATCGGCCTAATCTACCGCCCTGCCCACTGATGGATCCGCGATTCCCGCACACTTTGCACCCATTGCCATACTGCCCGTCGTCCAATCGCGGCTCAATCCTACAAGATCGCACGAACTCCGCCACCGACGAGGCCATCGGACTCGCCTTTGCAGCGGATGGATTCTGGATAAGCCCCAGAGTTTTTAGGCCGTGCTGGGGGCCGCGTGGTTTTTGGGGACAGGAACGCTGGCAGATACGATGGTGCCCTCGTGGCTCGAGGATAGTTCCAACTTTCCGCCTAATTGGCTCACACGTTCGTTCATCCCGCGAAGTCCCACGCCCACTGAGGAAATCCAGTCCCGCCCGTCTTTCTCAAAGCTTGTGATTTGCGTACCTTTGCCTTGATCGCTGATCTCCAGCACGACGGTTTCGTCGTTCAGCAGCAGCCGCACGGCTGCGGTTGGGCTGCCGGAATGGCGGTGGACATTTGTGAGGCTCTCTTGCAAAACGCGAAAGAGGGCCAGCTCAACGTCTTGAGCCAGCCGCTCGAAATCCGGCAAAACTTCGAAGGTCGTTTGAATGCCGCTGCGTTTCGTAAAGCCCTCCAGATACCAGGAGATCGCGGATTTGAGGCCCAGCTCTTCGAGCATGGGGGGATACAGCAGGTAGCAGATGGTTCTAAGTTCCTTTATGGACTCTTCCGTAAGTTGCGAGCATTGCGCGAACACATCTTTATCTATGGCTTGTCCTCGTGCCGCCACGCTCTGACCCGCATCCAGTTTCATCTTCAACGCGGCAAGGTACTGACCCAGGCAATCGTGCAGGTCCCGGCCGATGCGCCGGCGTTCTTCGTCCTGCGTTCGCAGAAGACTGAGGGAGAGCTCTCGCAGGGATTTTTCAGAGTCTTGCAAACTGCGCTTCGAGTCTTGCAAGGCGCGCTGGGTTTGCATTCTCTCGGTGAAATCTCTCGTGACCTTCGAAAAGCCGATCACCTGGCCGTTCTTGTCTCGCAACGCCGTGATCACCACGTTGGCCCAGAATTTTGTTCCGTCTTTGCGTACCCGCCAGCCTTCGTCTTCGGACCGCCCCTCGCGTCGGGCCAGTTCCAGCAGGCGTTGTGGCTTGGCTGCGCGCGCCTCCTCCTCGGGATAAAAACAGGAGATGTGCTTACCGATAATTTCCGAAGCCTTGTAACCCTTTATGCGCTCGCCGCCTACGTTCCAGCTCGTGATTCGCCCGCCGGGGTCCAACATGAAAATTGCGTAGTCCTGAGCTGCCTCCACCAGCAGCTGAAATCGTTGCTCGCTGGCACTGAGCGCCTTGGCATGTTCCAAAACTTCCAGTTTCTGCTGCAACGCGGCGATGGTACGGAGCCTGTCGTCGTCATTAAACAAGTTCCCGCGCTGCGCTGTCGGAAGAACAGAGGTGTGCGCCGCGCAGATTTTGGTGAAGAGTTCACTGTTCGCGTCATTCTGGAAGCCATTCATCGGATACGCGCAACGGAGGGTGAAAGAATGGCTGTTGGCTAAACCGTTCCAGAGTTCCTCAAGGCGGACTGCGGCGTCATATTTTCCCGCGGCCCACAGCAAGGCCACCATTTCGCCAAATATTACCGTGCAGGGATTGTCGATTTTCGCCGCGGCCTTGGCTTTCGCGATCGCTTCGCCGACGAAGGTCCCAAAACGTTGCGGATCCGGCATCTGGTCCAGCATCAGGTGGGTTAAGGTTTCCTCGGCGTCCAACGACACAAAACGCCCTTCCACCGTGGCTCGTGTAACGTTTAAACCTCGCGCCGCGAGGTTTTGCGCCAGAGCGTGGCGATGCGCCTCCGTGGCGATGATGATGGCTGCGTCCCCGCTTATGAGCGCCGTGCCCACCAGACGCGTGAGTTCGTCGATGAGAAACCCATCGTTTTGATAAAACTGTACGGTGTGAGAAGGACTATCGAAAACCAGAGGCAATGCCGTCGAACCGGCACTCAGCAGCGACGCCTCGCTCGAACTCATCTAGAACCCCCAATGCGCCACTGGGTAGAATACACGTAGACGCTATTTAGGCTACCAATTATGTGCTCTCAGGGGAGTTACGGTATACCCGGTTTGCTGTATGCCCATGGCGATCAAGGCGGGCAGAACGCGCCGGTCACTGCGGCTAAACCACTACTGATTTAGACCACGTTCGTTCGCTTGACCCCCGAATTATGGGCCATTTCCCAACAGCCGTTCACGCAATTGCTCGTCGTAAAGACTCCCTGGCTCGACGTGTTTACCGGGAGAAACAATCTGTCCAGCCGGATCGCCTTCCTGCGGACGCTCGGCCGATCCCACATTTCCGACCGCCCAGTTGTAGGCTACTGGCGGACTTTCCACGAGGTAAGTAGCTGCCTCGCAGTTCCACAACACGCTGTTCGCCCCCGCCCAGCCATGGCCGGTGCCCTTGTTGCTCCGGTTGCCTATTTCAATGGAACCCTGGATCTTAAGATTCTCATACAGCGTTCCTGTCGCCCACCGCTGGTGCGCGCCAGCGTCCATGCGCGTACCCTTCGCCGTACACAAGCGAAACACATTCGGCCCAGCCACCCGCGCTTGCGTCATCCACACGTGGCTGTAGGCCCCGCTGACGTCACAGTGCTGCACCAGCGTTTGCTGGCCATCGAGCCCAAACGCCGACGGCGGCGCGTGCGTAAACTCCGTTTCGACATGATCCCCAGCGATCCCGTCGATGGTAATCGCCCGTGCGAACTGCCCCACCTGCGCAATTCGTGTGTAGTGCGTCACCGCCACATTACGCATCCAGGCATCCTCGACCGCGTCGTATTCCACGAACAGCGCATCGAAATATCCCCCGCCCACGAACTTCGGTTGGTCGCCCTCGGTAAGATAATCTGGATTCGCAAAGCCCGCGGACTTCTCGAACGCAATGCCATCGCTCCGCAACTGTTCCACGCCGGCGTGGTCAATACGCCCCGGAAACGAGTAACGCCAAACCGTTGGCCCGTCGCCCCGCGCCATGGCGTTGGTCAGCGCGGCATCGAGAGTCAGCCGGTTGCCGCTCACCGCCAGGATGCGCCGGTCAAACCGCAACTCCATTCCTGGCTGCCACTGATAGATGGCGCGCCCATCCTTGCGCGGCGGAATGTGGTCCATGCCAACAGCGCGAATCCACGCCGTGGTCATCTTCCACTCCACCACGATCCGGTCTCCAACATGGAACTCGCGTGCATCATCAACCTGTATGTTGTTTGCGCCGACGGGCACGTAGTCGTCCATGATCGCGTGCTCGGCCCCGGCACGCTGCCACTCGCCGCTGCCGCCCACCCGGATTACCGTATGCGGACCGCCTTGCGCCACCAGCACGGTTCCACCCTCTTCCGACCCTTCACCACGCAAAACGATTCCGGAGGCATTCAGCAGGATCGTTCCGGCAATTCGATAAACACCTTTGTGCAGCAGCAACGCGCCGCGAAAACCGTTAGCATCCGCGGGCTGTTTGACCAGCGCCTCGAGTGCTGCCTGAATGCGCGGCGTATCATCTCCGCCCGATACCGGATCGAGAGATGCGCGCACCGGTATGTCAGGAATGGGCACGCCACCACCGCCGTAACCGGCCGTCGAGAAATCCGGAATGCGGTTCCCGTACTGATCGCTCCCGTAAACCAGTCGACCGTTCCGCATCTCAATCCAATCGACCGCTTTAACCTTGGAAAACGCCACATGCGCAGCCACAGACATGCCCAACACGCACACCACCACCGCAGGACCAGCCACGCCGCGAACCAAAGAATTTCGCCACGCAGGGCCGCCAGGACGCTTCAGCAACGGTGTCAACCCAACCGGCATAGTCAGAAGCAACTCGACTCAAGCACGGAAAGTATACTCCCGGAAAAGTAAGCTAAGCAGGGATGACCTAGCCGGGTGGCACCGCGCCGCGTTTGGAGTACCGCCGCGGCCGCCGAACTTCAGAACATTACTCGCTACGGCGACTTCTTGCTATTGCGAGGCGCCGCACTGGGCCTGCACTGCCGCTAACACGTCGCCATCGAGCAGTGCGCCGCGCCAGTGCGCCGCGCACACCTGCACCGGCGAAAGTCCCGCCGCGCCGCGCAAATCCGCGCCGGACAAATTCGCGCCGCTCAAGTCCACACCCCGGAAGATGGCTTCGGGCGCATTCACGCCCCGTAAATCCGCGTTCTTCAGGTCCGCATCCAGCAAAATCGTGCCCTTCATGTTCGCGCCAGAAAAATTTGCACCTTCCGCTTTTGTCGAGGACAAATCCGTCAATTCCAAATTCGCAAACGAAAGCACCGCGCGTTCGAGCTTGGTGTCCCGCAAATCCACGCGAGACAAATCCGCCCGCAACAGTTGCGCGTCTTGTAAATCCACCGAGTACATCGAAGCGCCCGCCAGTTTCGCGCTCGACAGCACCGCGCGACCCAGCAAGGCATACGACAAATCCGCGCCCCGTAAATCCGTTCCCGTAAAATTCGCTCCGGTAGCGTCCGCCGAAACCAGCGCCGCGCCCTGCGCCTGCGCGCGATCCAAAATCACATCCCGCAACATCGCTTCCCGCAGATTCGCGCCGCGCACATCCGACTCCGAGAGATAGGCCCCCTCCAGATCCGCGCGCCACAATTTCGCATTCACCAGAAACGACCGGTAACCCCTCGCGAAATGCAGATTCATCTCATTCATCCGCGCGCCCTGCGTGGCCGCCAGCGAATCCTCGTTCCATTTCCCTCGCGGCGCGGTGGATAATCCCGCCTCCGTGAAATTCGCATACGGCCGGTAACCCAGCGACTGAAACACGCGCGCCGGCAAACGCCGCAAATTCGCGCGCGAGTACTCCGGCGCCACATCCGCATCCGCGGGTAAGCCCAGAACGACGCCCAACGAGAGCAGCAGCACCACGGAACCGGTCACCATCGCCGCACGCGTCGTCAGCAGCATCAGCCGCACGAGATTCTTCCTTTTCGGAAATTGTATTTCGCCGGGACCGAGCACGCGCGTAACGATGGCCGGCAAACAAGTGGCCGCCGCCACCGCCACGGTCAGCAAAAACACATGCAGCACCGTGCCATGCAAATCCTGGCGCACCAGATAGCGCAGCCAGAACAAAAATAGCGCCGCCGGGACCACCCAATACGCCAGCGCGGTGGACAACACCGTCTCCAGCACGGCAAATGGCGAGCGCGAATCGCGCTGCCACCGGAAATGACGGCGCACCACGCCCATCAAATACCACGGTCCATCGCGTTCCAGCGTTTGGCCGTCCGGAAACACGGCGGGCATCGCCGCCATATTCCCCCACAAACGCAACAGCAAGAAATGGAACCGCAAATACAAACCTACCAGCAGCATCGGCGCGCCCAAATAAAATCCCATCATGGGCAGCGCTCGCCCCACATAGGGAATCGGAATTGCCGGCCCATTCACCAGCAGCCGCACATCCGAAGTAAACGCGATCAGCAGCCCGCACACCACGCTCATCGCCAGAGTCATAAAATAAAACCACCGCGCCACGCGGGTGGCCTGCTGGATCGCTCGCGAGCTGTCAAAGGTGGCCAGCAGCGTTTCCGGGAGCAGGGCGTCAAATAAATTCGCGCCACCGAGCCGCCCGATCCACATGCCCTCGGCGCCGTAAACCGTCGCGCCCATTAAATTGGCGCCGTGCAATTCCGTTCCCAGCAGGGTGGTCTCGCGTAAATCCGCACGCACCAGGCTGGCGCCGCGCAAGTTCGCCATCGAAAGATCCGCGCCTTGCAGCTTCGCCTTATCGAGAACCGCGCCCTGCAAATTGACGCCGGTCAAATCCGCGTTAGCCAGATTCACGCCGGAAAGATCCGCGCGCTTGCCTTCCTCGCCACCCGACTCGACCCAAAGTTTGTGCTGATCCAGCACTTCCGCGAATTCGATCAGCGGCAACTCCACGGTCACGTCTTCAATCGCGGTGCTGAATAGTTCCGTCTCGTTGGGCTCTAGCGCATCCGCTTCTTGCATCGCGTCCTGCACCGCTTCTTGCACCGCTTCTTGTATCGTTTCCTGCATCGCTTCCTGCATCGACGAGGCGAAAGCGTCCAGCGCTTCATCGCCAGCCGCCGGATCAATCGCCGTCTCCCGGGCAGACTCGGGAATGGCCGCCGCAGCGGGGGAAACTGTGGCGACGCTCGCTTTGAGCGTCCCGCCAGTGGCGCGCGCATCCGCGAACATCGGTTCCGCCAACTTTCGTTCGGCAGCCGCCTCGGCTACCAGCGCTTCAAAATTGCGCACTACGGGCGCGGCAGTATCTCTGCCTCCGGCCGGTGTCGCCGCAGACTTCTCCGTCGCCAATTCCTGCAACTCCGAAACGATGTCCAAAGCAGTCTCCCCGTTCACCGCTACGCCCAGGCCATTCGACTTGCCCGCTGTACCCACCCGCATCGCCGTCACTTTTGCCACCCTGCAATTTCCCGCTGGGAGCACCATCCTGTACGAATCCCTAGCAGAAATCTCCTGCCCTGAAGTACAGGAGCGGCGAGCACATAACCCTCGGACGAAAGGAGGGCGAGGAAACGGGCGAAGGGGGGCACCCCCTCTGTTTCTTTGTAAGTATTCATTCTGCTGGGGTTACGCGGGGCGTGTTTTGTAAGTATTGTAGATACAGGGGTTACAGGGGCTAATTTGGTGCAAAGTGGCGCGATTTGGAAAAATGGTGTTGATTCGATTGGGCTTACAAGGTGCAAAGTCTGACTTCGTGGAAGTGCGGATTCTAAAGGGTTTATTGGTGGGCGGCGGGGGCGGATCGCGGTTTGGCAGGAGGGCGTGGGTTTTGTGGCAAACGTAGCGAAGGATAATACATGCGTTATCGCTTGTCAATAGTACCTTGTAGTACTGCGTTCGAATGGGATGCGTCGCGGAGAGATGAGCGGCCCACGTTTTCAAACTACGAAAGGGTCGGCAAATCATCGGAGGTCTTTCGCGGCGTAAGGATGCGCCACCCGCGCCAGAAAGTTCCTTTTGCGTGACGGCTGGCCGCCCGCCCATCTATTTAAGAAGAGGAGTTATGAGTTCGGACGCCTTGAAAATGAATTCAGCTATACCTCCGAGTGCCGCTGTCTTCTCGATGCCTGACCAAAGCTTCTGAACGACCGTCCTGTCCGGATTCGGTTTTTGAAGCTGAGCCTGAAGGCTGTCGACGTCTGCGATCGCCTCTAATTTCTTGGCCTCTGTGAGTTGAGGTTCGGCCAGAATTGCGGTCTTTGTGTCCGCCAAGACTCTCGACAGATCTGCGAAAGTAGTGTTGACGACGTTTCCATCGCCGATGACCGTAACACCGTGTATGTTCGAAACATTGATGTGAGGCGTGACTGGGCGGCGCTGATACAACGAAGCTGCTTCTAGATGGTCAATACCTAAATCGGAGATTTTATAAGATCGCTTTTCGGCTTCCTGAGTAGTCCCCCGTGGTGTCGTAAAAGACCTCTTTTCAATCACCTCCCGAACCCAGCCCTTCTGAACGAGATAATCCAGGTTACTCGCTACCTCTTGCAATTTGATGCCGCTCGGCTTTAGCGTTTGCGCGAGTTCCATGATCTTTAGGCCCGAAGTCTTGGGGCTTCGGGCTTTCTCGTGAGTGACGTATAGTTGCCGCAGTATCGCATCCCGGGTGGCGTCATGTGGATTCAACATAGTGCCTGTCGAACTACACCTTTCCGTTTAGGTTGCCGCTCCGCGTTTCTTGCTATGGGCCTTTCCCTTCAAAGTTATGCTGCGCTAAACTATAGGGGCGGGTGGAAGGATTTGGACCTTCAACGTTTCGATTACAAATCGAGCGCTCTACCAGTTGAGCTACACCCGCCGTCGCGTGGGGCATCCTGAAACTTAGGTGCAGGGGTGTCCTACAACAACTCCGCTAATATGCCTGCCTTCTGCACTTCGTGGAACGTTGGCTGCTGGTCTCCTTTTTTTTGCGCTTCGAACAGGTCTGCATAGCCCAGTATCCGAACGCCGTGCAGAAATCTCGTCTTCACTCTGACTGTCTGCTCGATGAAGGAGTCATAGCGAGAGTTCCGATTCTGTGTGCCTGAAGTGGGGATTCGCAATATCGAGGCGACTTTCAGCCCATCATTTTCGACACCCTCAATGAGCCCTACACCCAGCCGCGGGTGGTGGATCCACAGTCCTGGTTTTAACTCCAAGGCGTGCCCTTGGGGCACAATAACTGGGGCAAGGGCGCCAGTCTCAAAGATTTTCTTTCGCTTGTAGGCGACGCAATTCTGGCATGTTTTTGAGCAATAAACGTTGTCGCGACGTTCGCGGGAGAAAAACTTTCCGCACTCAAAACACACGGCTAAGCTGATCGCCGGAAAGTATGTTGAGAGATATTCGCTGATCCAGTTCGTGAGACACGCGGCCAGATCTGAGGATGCGGAATCCGGGAATCTACCGAAGGCTAACTGTTTCTCGGCTAGCTCCCAGTAGACTAATGGGCTGGGCGGAACGCGGCGCAGGTAACCGTTGAGAATGGCTAGGGGTTCAAGGAGGCCTGGATGGCGCGGATTTGCCGGAACCCCTTCGGCAAGCGCTGCGAGGAGGTCACGAAACGTTCTTGTAACGGTGCGAAGATCGGACGCCCATCCAAGCTCCCCCTGAATGGAACAAGATTCGGCACACAAATGCAGGGTTCGGGTCGTCGAGGGACTTAGATATCGGAAAAAACTCTTTCCTTCAACCTCTCTGTAGTACTTTGGATAGTTGTCAGAACTCGGCAATCGCTCGAAGAAGGACATAACCTCGGCAGCGATTGCGAATATTTGATTCTCATTGATTTTGTCAGCATCGGACTCTGCGTCGGTGTGCTCCATGCCACGTCTGAGTGCTTGCCGCAAATGGTCCCTGTCGCAACGAGAAACCAGACTCAGGATATGGAGCCAGGCTCCGCTATCGGTCAGCCACTGCTGGTTGCCTTGCGCTCGGGCTACGCCTCTAATTTCTTCCGCGAAATGCTCAGAGACGTAGTCTACGACTTCGTTCACATTGACGCATTCGTCATGGAGTCCGCCGTCATCGTGCTCGTCGTATTCGTCCGCAAATGACATTGCTGAGAGCTTATCATTGAGTGTTGTCAAGGAATTCTAATCCATTAAATTATTTAAAAGCTGAATAAATCACCCTTTTTTCTCTCGACAGCCCAGCCCCGCCGTAGGGGGCCGGGCTAGTCGATGGCGCGCTACAAAAGAGCCGGGGCTGAAGCCCGGTCGCTAAAAGACCAAGGGAAGATCGGAGCGGCGGGCCGGATGTGCCGCGCCTACGGCGCTATTGCTTGTGGTTGCGATCCAGACCCAGCCCGTCACGGCGGGCTGGGCTAACTTGTGGCGCGCCTCCGGCGCTCAAACGAGGGAGAAGAGAATGTAGCGTCTGCGGCGCTTGGGGCGAGTTGGAGTTGCGGAAGGGGGCTCGGCACGGGAGCGGCGCGAAACGGCGCGGATGCGAATCTGAAGATTCGCCGGTACAAAACAAGAGTCAAAAGCACGGGTCTGAAGACCTGCCCCCACAAAGGCGCGCGACGTGGTGCGCCACGGCAGGTCAAAAGCGCCGGGCTGAAGCCCGGCCTCTACAAAAGCTGAGCAAGGCCGGGGCGGCTTGGCCGCGGCTAAAGCCGGGGCCTACAGCGGCGAAGGCAGCGGCAAAGATGAAGAGGGGTCCTTTCCGACGGGGCCGGAATCTTCGATTGCCGGCGCTCTGGATGACCGCGCTTAGGATGACGGATGGAAGTGGCGAGATGACGATGGAAGCAGGCGAGACGACGATGGAAGCAGGCGAGAGGACGGGTGGAAAGAAATGCCGAGACAAAAAAAAAGAGCCGGGGCGCTTCGCTGAGGGGCCAAGGTACCCCGGCTTATCCTGCCCGCCTCCGCAGTGAGCGAGCAAGAAACTCGTTGTTGCAACAAAATCGTTGCTACAAAATCGGTTGCTACAAAATCGGTGCGGCTAAAAACCGCGGCACAAGAAACGCCGCGCGAGAAATTTACTTTGCTTCCTATACTTCCTTTAGCTCTTATACTTCCTGAACTTCACTGCTTGTCTTCATCACCGCGCAAAAATTCGTAGCGCTCGATGGCGGCAACGACGCCGATCGCGCCTTCATCGCGCGATTCAGTGCGCTGTACGCGGCCGAGGCAACGCACGCGGACGGGTCCGGCAAGAGTGATCTCGTTGGGCAGGGTCAGGAGAATCTCGACCGCCGAGCCTTCCTTGACATCCTTGCTCAGGAAGAAATACACGCCGCGGGAGCTGACGTCGCGGGATTCCGTGCTGGTTTCGCCCACGGCCACGCCGGTCGTCCAGCGAACTGTCAGTGGCAGGCGCATGGTGAAGCGCTGTGTCGTACGTCGTTCGGTGCCAGTCAAGGAAAACCTCCGCGATTGAATGCAAAGTGTAGCCGGGTAAGGCCCAGGGAACAATAGGACTCCGGGTACAATTCAGTTCGCGCCTGGGAAAGTACCGACGTACTAGGACGAAGGCCCTTTTATGGGCCAATTTGACTATATTTCCACTTTGCGCCGCCCCGCAATCCTAGCCGCATTCCGCCACCAAGCAGCGCACGTCGCGCATTCCACATCGCGCCAAGTCCTCTGGTATCCTGAAAACGCAGCCGATACACGAAGCTGCCTTCACGGGCACCCAAGGCCTTGCTCAAATTCGCACTCCTGCTGCTGCTCCCCACGGTGCTCGCCGCCCAGCAAGCCACTGGCGACGATAGCGCGCAAGCGGTGGCGGGCGCGCCGACCGGCATGGCCGGGCAACAGGCGGCCGCGCAAACGCCGCCGATGGACATGTCCGGAATGCAGATGCCCGACGGGATGACCATGCACCCCGAAACGTTCATCGAAGCGATCATCCACCACGCCTCGAGCGGCACCAGCGCGCAACCCGATTCGACACCGGCGCCCATGCTCATGGCCATGCGCGGCAACTGGATGCTGATGTTTCACGCCAACGTCTTTGTGCTGGATGAGCAGCAAACCGGCCCGCGCGGCGCCGACAAATTTTTCTCGACGAACTGGTTTATGGGCATGGCCGAGCATCGAGCCGGCGCCGGCATCTTTACGGTACGGGCGATGCTGAGCCTGGAGCCCGCGACGATCAGCGAACGGCGCTACCCCGAGCTGTTCCAGCAGGGCGAAACCGCGTTCGGCAAACCCATCGTCGATGGTCAACATCCGCACGATTTTTTCATGGAACTGGCGGCGATCTACGACCTGCACGCCGGCGAGCGGGGTTTGCTGTCGTTTTATTTTGCGCCGATCGGCGACCCGGCCATCGGCCCGGCCGCTTACCCGCATCGCGCGTCGGCCAGCGAAGATCCGATCGCCGCGCTGGGGCACCACCAGGAGGATTCGACGCACATCGCCTCGGACGTCGTCACGGTGGGCGCGACTTATGCTTTCGCGCGCATCGAGGCCAGCGGTTTTCACGGGCGCGAACCTGACGAGTTCCGATGGAACATCGATCAAGGAAAAATC
>Ga0182015_10001344_pt1 | contig 32663 bp, 31 predicted proteins | sample 712P3MmetaG_FD_120478 | JGI IMG/M metagenome (GOLD analysis project Ga0182015, IMG submission 120478) | Permafrost microbial communities from Stordalen Mire, Sweden - 712P3M metaG | ecosystem: Environmental > Terrestrial > Soil > Wetlands > Permafrost | place: Sweden: Stordalen | collected...
GCACGGCGAACTTGAAGACCTGCTGGCCGTCCTGGTGAACGTAGTGCATCTTCTTGTCGACGGTTTCACGAGTAGATGGGTTAAGGCTCCCGCCGCCGGGCATATAGAGCGAGCATCCTCCCGAGCCGTCGATTTCGTGGATAAAGTCGATCAGGCCGGTGGAATCGTCTTCGGCGAGTTCGAGAATCACGGCGCCGGCGCCGTCGCCAAAGATCACGCAAGTGGCGCGGTCGGTGTAGTCGATGATCGAGGACATCACGTCGGCGCCGATCACCAAGATCCGCTTATGGGTGCCGGAGGCGATGAATTGCGCTCCCGTCTGCATTGCGTAAATGAAAGCCGAGCAAGCGCCCGAAAGATCGAAGCCCCAAACGCCTTGGGCGCCCAACTTGTGCTGGACCAAACAAGCGGTAGAGGGGAAGAACATGTCGGGCGTAACCGTGCCGACGATAATGGCATCGAGATCGCTGGCAGCGAGACCGCGCTGGGCGAGAGCCTTCTTGGCGGCCTCGACCGCGAGATCGCTGGTGGCTACGCCTTTGTCGACGATGTGGCGTTCGCGGATGCCGACGCGAGCGAGAATCCACTCATTCGAAGTGTCGACCATCTTTTCGAGGTCGGCGTTGGTGAGAAGGCGGGGCGGCACGTAGGTGCCGAGGGCGCTGATTTTTGCCCTCGGTCTTGGGCGCAGGGGTTGCGTCAATTCGTTCAATTAGAACTCCTGATGAAAGGAAACCAGTATTTTGAACGATTGACGGCGGAATGTCTAACGCAGGCCGATGGCATGCATGGTTCTACTTCTGCAGGCCTTTGAGGTCGCCTGAGCAAGTCTAGGGAAGGTCAAGCTGCGCCTTGCTCCTTTTCATGTTCCATCCACTCCCGGATAAAATTCGGGCAGGCGACAACACCGAAATCGCGGCCCTCCCCTCCCACGAGATACGCCAGCGCAAAGCGGTCCAGCTCCTCCAGATGAGCCAGATCGAGAAGAGGCCATAATGCGCAGTCGATCGCCGAGGCGACAAGTTTGTCGAGGTACGACAGATGACTTTGAGATAAGTGGCCAGAAACTCGAATCCTAACAGTTGGAGAAGCTACCTTTACTGGAAGACCGCGCATATTGGTTCCTCGAAGACCTTAACTCTACGTTTGCTAAACCACCCGACCAATTATGACGTGGGGCGGATCGTTTCTTGCGCAAAGACTTGTAAAGGATGTGTAAAGTTCGAATTGCTGGCAGGAGAGGGCGCGAAAGCCGGCAACCTTCAAGAGCGCGCTTATTGATTACGGCAGGACGGGTGGTCCGTTCAAGGTGAGTGTTCGAGAAGGAAAATTAAGCCAGGCACCGGGGACCCACTGCACACGCAAGAGCCCGTTACCGTTGCTTCCTTCCGGACCTGGCGGGGTTGGCGAGAGTGCGTCGCGTGAGACCGATGCCTGACCTGAATCATTCTAACAAAGGCGAGCGCAGAAGCCGGGCGCGAGGGTCGCGTCGCGTGGCATAGGGCAAAGGGCTGGTGACTTTCGGTGCAAGAAATGTGGAGGAAAGCCTTCCCTTCTTGATGGAAGTTATCGAACAATAGAGTTTGAACCATCGCAGTTGAACAACCGAGCCTGAAGGCGGATGCGCATCTGAGAAATCATCCGCGAAACTCGATGCCGCAAGCCAGCCCACAACCCGGCGTGATTCCCGTTGCCCAGGCAATCAACAAATACTTCGATCTTTCTCTCTATCTGCTGGTCTTGATGGGATTTGGGGCATTGGCAGGCACGGGTGGGCTCGGTTTGCTGACGATGCTGCTGGTGGGATCGGCGCTGGCGCTCCGCGGCTATTTCCTGGCGGCGCGGCGGCGGGTGGTGATTTCGGAGCGGTGGACTACGCCTCTTACTATGGCGTATTTCGCTTTCTATGCCCTGGATTACTTCCTGCTCTCGCACAGCTTCCTGACGTCGACGGTACACCTGGTGCTGTACGCCGCGGTGGTGCGGTCATTTTCCTTGCGCCGCGATCGCGACTGCACGATGCTGGCGATCCTGGCGTTCCTGATGGTACTGGCTTCGGCGGTGTTAACCGTGGACAGCGTTTTTCTGCTCTTCTTTGCCGGGTTCATGCTGATGGCGGTGGCCACGTTCATCCTGATGGAGATGCGGCGGTCAGCGCGAGCCGCACGCTTTCAAGCGCGACACTCCAGCGATGCCGAGGAACACCGGCATCTGGCCTTCTCCCTGGCACAAGTGACTCCGGCTTTGATGCTGATGATACTGGTGGGCGCAGCGGCGGTATTTTTTCTTCTGCCTCGCATGTCAGTGGGCTACTTGGGCGGCTACTCATTCGGCACGGATTTCTCCACCGGTTTCAGCGATCAGGTGCAGTTGGGTCGGATCGGGCAGATTCAGCAGTCGAACGCCGTGGTGATGCACATCCAGATAGACAGGGATCAACACGGCCGGTACGCGCTGCACTGGCGTGGCGTGGCGTTAGCGAATTTCGACGGTCGGAACTGGTCGAACCCGCATGAGCAACACGTGCTGCAACGGGGAGCGGACGGAGGCTTCGCCGTGCCGCTCTTCAGCCAGGGAGTGGCGCAGGCTGCGCTGGCGCGGACTCAAACCGAAATGGGAAAGCCGAATCGCCCGATTCACTACCGGGTGATAATGGAGCCGATCGGTACCAACGTTTTTTTTCTTGCTCCCTGGGCGCGCCGCGTGAGTGGAGCCTATCGGGCGCTGCAGATCGACAGGGGCGGAGCGGTCTCCGATCTCGATGGCGAGCGCGCCGTAAGTCTTTATGAGGCGGACTCCGATATCTCCGCGCCTTCCCCCGAACTGCTTCGGGAGGCAGGAGATGATCTTCCGCCATTGGTCCTAGCCTACCTGCAACTGCCGGGGCTCGATCCGCGAATTCCGCAGCTGGCAGCCGAGGTCTCCGGATCGGCTACCAATAGCTATGACAAGGCGGTCGCGCTGGAACAATACCTGAAGACGCATTACGGATACACGCTACAGTTGCCGGCTTCACCGGTCGCCGATCCTCTGGCGAACTTTCTTTTCGAGCGCAAGCAAGGACACTGCGAGTTCTTCGCTTCTTCCATGGCCGTGATGTTGCGGACCCTGCGCATTCCGGCGCGCGTGGTAAACGGCTTCGTCAACGATGAATTCAACGACCTCACGGGCAACTACGTGGTCCGGGCCAGGGATGCCCACGCCTGGGTGGAAGCCTACTTCCCCGGCTACGGATGGATCACCTTTGACCCCACGCCGGGCGGCGCGACCGGGTCACCCCAGGGCTGGGGCCGGGTGATGCTCTATCTGGACGCTGCGTCATCGTTCTGGCGGGAGTGGGTAATCAGTTACGATTCTGGGCACCAGTCTGCTGTGGGCCGATCGGTGCTGAACGGAACGCGCAGTTCAGTGGAGCGAACCCGGATGTGGGCCCGGCTGCGGTATGCGCGCCTGCTGAGTTGGGCGCGGAAACGCCAACGGGGCGTGGAGCACGCGCCGGGAAGATGGTTTATAGGCGGTGCGGCGGTTGCGCTCCTGTTGCTGGGGTTGGCCAATGCCGCGCGCATTGCCCGCATGATCCGTACGAGACGGCTGGAGGCACATCCGGAGCGATCACCGGATCAGGCCGCGGCGATGTGGTACGAACGCATGGCTCGTTATCTGGCGAGGCGCGGAGTGCGGAAGTCCGCAACGCAGACGGCGCAGGAATTTGTGCGCGTCATCGCAGATGAGGGGTTGCGGGCGCAGGTCGGGCGGTTCACGGACGCCTACGAATCGGCGCGCTTCGGAAATTCTGCAGACGACGCGCTGCGATTGCCGCAGTTGTATGAGGAGCTGGAGTCAGCAGGCCGCTTGCGTTAAGCAGATGGATATCGAGGAATTTTGAGTATTCCTTACGGTACCGCCCGCAACCCATTGCCCTAAATCGACCTATCCTTTGTCAGCAAGTAGAGGACACGGCAGCGGCATAACGATCGGCAGCGTGGCTAGAAATGCCAGACCACTCCGCCGCCGACGAAGTAGTTGTTCTCACGGCTCTTTCCCGTGTCGGCTAAAGGTAGACTCGGCGTGCCGGACCAGAAGTCGCGGACCTCGCCGCGAATGCTGAAACGGTGCCAGACTCTAACATCCAGGCCGAATCCGCCTTGGAGCACACCCGAGGTCGAGGAGCTACCGGGGTTGGTCCCGCCGAAGTACAGCGTCTTACTCTCGCTGCCGTTGTAGGCGAAGCCGCCGCCCAAGCTGATCCAGGGCGAAAAGGCAGTTTCGGGAAACAGATTCAACCGGGCCGCTGGGGTGACGAAGATCTGCTTGATACTTTCAGGAACAACGTCATATGAGGAAAGGAGCTTCTCATCAAGGTTGAATATTGCAGGGACTTCTCCCGAGATGGCGAAGATGGGAGTGACCAAAAAACGGCGGGCATAGCTGGCCTCGAAGCTGAGACCGTTGCCGAAGTGCACGTAATTGCCGGGCGGGGTCTCATTCAGGAGGCCTTGGTCGCTGATGAAGATGCGGCCAATCATGCCGGTCACTTCGTTGTTCTCTTCCTGGGCCGACGCGGAGCCGCCCAGAATCCACATGGTCACTACCAGGACTGCGATTACGGCCTGTTTCCCAGACATTTCCCCTCCAGGATGCGGGACTCACTCTTTGTTTAGCTTCGGTAATGCCTAGGGTAGCATGAAGCGTAAGGTTTTCTTCCACAAGGTACTATCTTTTATGGTGCCTTCGCTCGACCGCGTGTTGCTACGGGACATGGGTCAGGCGGTTGGCTATCCGGGGGATGTCGCGGGAGAATGTTAGAATAGCGACATTGCATGTCCTCGAAAAGCCTCACGATCTCCCGTTCCAGCGAAAAAAAAGCCGACCCTCTGTCGGGAGACGATTCCCGGGATGGGCGTCCTCAGAAGGTGGGTTTCGTCAGCCTGGGATGCCCCAAGAACCTGGTCGACAGCGAGGTGATGATGGGCCTTCTGGCACGCGCCGGGGTCGAACTCTCATCCCGCGCCGAGGACGCCGACGTGATCGTGGTCAATACCTGTTCGTTCATCGAGAGCGCGCAACAGGAGTCGGTGAATACGATTCTCGAAATGGCGGAGCACAAGTCCTCGGGCCGGGCGAAGAAGCTGATCGTGGCCGGATGCCTGGTCGAGCGGTTTCGGGATGAAATTCGAAAACGCATTCCTGAAGTGGATGCCGTGGTGGGGACCGGGGAGTTGCAGAACATCCTGGCGGCGACGGGCGTTGGAGCAACGCCGTCGCATAAGGATTCGCCGTTCGTGGTGCTGCCTTCGCGGGCCGAGGGCGATGCACGGGTGGCGCAGGGACGATTCTCGCGCGGGCAATGGGACGGTGCAATTGCAGATCTGCCCAACTATCTCTATGACGACGAGACCCCGCGCATTCTCGCCACACCGAAATCCACGGCCTACATCAAGATCGCGGAAGGCTGCGACCATCCTTGCACATTTTGTATCATTCCGCAGTTACGCGGACTGTTTCGTTCGCGGCGGTTCGAGTCGGTTGTGGGGGAAGCCGAGCGGCTGGCCCAGAGCGGCGTGCGGGAAATAACTCTGATCGGACAGGACACGACCTGCTACGGCGAGGATTTCGGATTGAAGGATGGCTTGGCGATGCTGCTGGAGAAACTGGCGAAGATCGAAGACTTGCGCTGGATCCGATTCCTCTATGCCTATCCGAACAAGATCACGGGCAAGCTGCTCGGGACAATTGCATCCTCGGAAAAGATTTGTTCCTACATGGACGTGCCGCTGCAGCACGCATCGGCGGCGGTGCTGAAGCGCATGAAGCGCGGAGGCGGAGCGGACGTGTTCCTGCGGTCGATCGCCAAGATGCGGGGCGCAATTCCCGGGCTTACTTTGCGCACGTCGTTTATCGTGGGTTTTCCGGGAGAAACTGAGAAGGAATTTGATGAGCTGTGCGAGTTCGTGCGTGCAGCTCAGTTTGACTGGATGGGGACTTTCTCCTACTCCGACCAGGAGGGCGCGGATGCCTATGGATTGGACAAGAAGCTTTCCGTCGGTGAGATCGAGCAGCGACGCAAGCACTTGATGGGGATCCAGCGCCAGATCAGCAAGAAAAAGAAGAAGGCGCTCGTGGGACAGGAGTTCGACCTGCTCTTGGAGGGCACGTCGGAAGAGACCGATCTGCTCATGGAAGGCCGCACTTCGATGCACGCCCCCGAGATTGACGGCAAAGTCTTCGTGAACGATTTTGCGGAAGAGAGGGAGCCCCAGCCGGGCGAGTTTTATCGCTGTCAGATCATGGAGGCACATGACTATGATCTGGTAGCAAGGATTCTGTAGCGGGCTTCTCGCTCTGGAATCTGTGGTTTGATTCAGCAAGTCCTCGGAACATTCCTGGCTATGCCTCGCAAGCGCATTGTGAAGCTTCGCTGTCCGATCTGCAAGAAAGCCGTAAAGAGCGGCGATCCGGAGTTTCCTTTCTGCAGCGAGCGCTGCCGCACGATTGATCTGGGTAAGTGGGCGAGCGGCGCTTATGTGATTCCATCGCCGGTTACGGATGCGGACGAGCCGATCCGAGAGAGCACTCCTGAGGATCGGGACGGCGCTCCGGACGTAGATCTGTGAAAGAACCTTCCGAGCCCGCAACCACGGAACCTGGCGCCGTCGCGGGGGCGTTCCGCCGAACTCCACGGTGGGCGACGCTGATCGCCACGTTTTTCGGAATTGGACGGCTGCGGCCTGGACCGGGGAGCTGGGGATCGGCGGCAACCGTATTGTTGTGGGCGGCGCTGGCCCACGCGCTGGCCGCTTCCTGGCGCACCCCCCTCGCCATCGGCTTGGCGGCGGTGGTCACGCTCGTCGGAATTCCTGCGGCTACACGGGTCGCGCGAGGCTGCGGAACAAAAGATCCGCAGTTTGTGGTGATTGATGAGGTAGCGGGTCAACTGGTAGCTCTGGTCGCCGTACCGCTCGCATGGAAATCTTTTCTGGCGGGCTTTATACTTTTTCGTGCCTTCGATATCGTCAAACCACCGCCGGTGCGACAATTGGAGGCGCTTCCGGAAGGCAGTGGGATTGTACTGGACGACATCGCCGCCGGTCTTTACGCGCTGGGAGCGATGCATCTCTTGTTACACTTTGGTCTTCTAAACTAGTGCGAGTGTTTTCCTCATGGGATTTTCCGACCGCATCCTGGGCAAGAAAAACGTGAATGGCGGACCGCACATCGAGTCCGTATCGCCGCTGCTGGCGTTGGCAGGGGGCGAAGTCCGCATTGTGGGCTCGGGATTGCGACCGCAGCAGTGGCAGCGCCCGCGCGTGCAGTTTGGCGAACTAGAGGGTGGGGTCGTGATCAGTTCGGATGCTTTTCTGGTCGCCCGTGTTCCCGAGGGAGCGACGTCGGGCCCGGTGGTGGTCGCCGCCGATGGGCATGTCAGCAACCCGCACACCGTCAAGGTGGCGGTCCCCATCGCCGAGAATTTGCACCCTGTGACGAGTCCGGCGCTCGATGCCCAAGGCAACATCTACGCGACTTTCTCGGGTTCACGCGGCCAAAAGGTTCCGGTCGCGATCTTCAAGATCGATACCAACTACGCCGTGAAGCCGTTCGTCGTCGAGATGATGAACGCCACCGCCATTGCCTTCGATCGGCAGGGGCAGATGTATGTTTCATCGCGCCATGACGGTGCGGTCTACCGCGTGGCGCCAAATGGAAACATGAGCACGTATGCCGAGGGCATGGGAGTCGCCACCGGGATCGCATTTGATCGAAATCAGAACCTCTATGTGGGTGACCGCAGCGGCACCATCTTCAAGATTGGCCGCGACCAGCAAGTATTTGTGTTCGCTACCCTGGAGCCGAGCGTTTCGGCCTATCACCTGGCCTTCGGTCCGCAGGGCGACTTATTTGTGACTGGGCCTACGACGTCGAGTTTTGACGGCGTACACCGAATTGATCCGCAGGGAACGGTACACACGTTTTTTCGTGGCTTGGGACGCCCGCAGGGCCTGGCTTTTGACGCGGCGGGCAACCTGTATGTGGCGGCATCGCTGTCCGGCAAGCGCGGCATCGTCAAGGTCACGCCCGAGGGCAAAGCCAGCCTGGAAGTTGCAGGCCACGGACTGGTGGGGCTGGCCTTTGCGCCCGGACGAAGCGTTATCTTGGCGACCACGGACGCGGTGCATCATCTTTCGTGGAATATTCAGGGGCTGTCGCTGCTGCCGGAGTAGGCCTCGACCGGCATCGATGGATCCCGCTCGCCGTGGGCATTCAGCGCTCAGACTTCAGCGGTTGCGGTTCTTTCCAGGCCAAGTGCTGAATGCTGGGTGCCGATTGCTGTCACGGCTGCCTCCCGTTTTCATTTACACTTCTAGCCGTGAACGCTGAGATCATCGCGGTGGGCTCCGAGTTGCTCACGCCCTTCCGCATGGATACGAACTCTCTCTATCTCACCGAGCAGATCAATCTGTTGGGCGTTGACGTGATCTTCAAGGCTGTGGTCGGCGACGATCGCAAGCGCCTGGTTGCAGCCGCGGAACATGCGCTGTTTCGCTCGGAGATCGTGATTTTCAGCGGCGGTCTGGGCCCCACAGAAGACGACCTTACGCGCGAGGCGGTGGCCGAAGCGTTGGGCGTCTCTTTGCGGCGGGATGAAGACATCCTCGCGGGCATCGAGAAACGTTTCGCGGCGCGGGGCTGGAAGATGTCCCCCAACAATGCCAAGCAGGCCGACGTTCTCGAAGGGGCCGTGGTGCTTGCCAATGCCAATGGGACCGCGCCGGGACAGTGGCTGAGCGGCAAGTTCGATGGACGCGAACGCATTGTCATCCTGCTGCCCGGACCTCCGCACGAGCTGAAGGCCTTGTTTGAGGCGGAATGTCGCGAACGGCTGCGGACAAAGTTGCCTCGGGCCTTTCTGGCAACCCGCGTATTAAAGATAGCCATGCTTGGCGAGTCTCACGTAGATGCGCGCGTGGCCCCCATCTACAAGCGATTTAGCGACGTGCAGACCACGATACTGGCGGGAGCGGGAGAAATCCAGTTGCATTTCAAGTCGCGCGCCGAAACCATGGAAGCGGCGCAGGCCCGCGTGGATGAAGCGGCCGACGCGGTCGAGGAAGAACTCGATGATGCGGTGTTCTCGCGGAATGGCGAGTCGCTCGAGCAAATCGTGGGCTATTGGCTGCAGATGCGCAACGCTACTCTGGCAGTGGCGGAGTCCTGCACAGGCGGTTTGCTGGGTGAGCGGATTACCTCGGTAGGCGGCAGTTCGCGCTACTTTGCCGGCGGCGCGATCGTCTACTCGAATGCGGTAAAGACCGAGCTTGCGGGAGTGCCCGCCGACATGATTGAGCGCCATGGGGCAGTGAGCCGCGAAGTGGCAGCGGCACTGGCCGAGGGCATCCGTTATCGTTGCGAGGCAACGCTCGGGATCGGCGTCACGGGGGTAGCCGGACCCACGGGAGGAACTCCGGAGAAGCCCGTGGGATTGGTGTTCCACGCTTTGGCTAGCGATAGTGGGACGGAAGTGATCGAGCGGAACTTCCCCGGCGACCGCCAGCGCATTCGCTGGTTCGCGACCACGCTGGCGCTGGATATGGTGCGAAGAAAGTTGATGTGAAGGAAGCTTTTGGCTCTTAGCTTTCAGGTCTGAGCTTCTAGCCCATCGCTTGGCACTCCCTCGCTCAAGGGTTCAATCTAAGAGCTAACAACATAAGAGCTTCTCATGCGCCTTTTCGTTGCGCTCGGTATCGACGACAACCTCCGCAGTCGGATTGCCCGCTTCCTCGATGGCGTGCGCGGATTTGCTCCAGATGCGCGCTGGGCGCGGCCGGAGTCGCTGCACGTCACTTTAAAGTTCATCGGCGAAAAGTCCGAGGAAGAGGTTGAGAAAATCAAACGACTGCTGGAAGCCATAAAGGCTCACACATTTGAAATGAGTTTTCGCGGCTATGGATTCTTTCCCGGCGCGCGGGCGCCGCGGGTGTTCTGGATCGGAATGGAAGCTGGGTCGCAACTGTCTTCTCTGGCGGCAACGGTGGATGAGAACATGGCGTCGCTCGACATCCCGAAAGAGGAGCATGCTTTTAACCCGCATCTCACACTGGCGCGGGGTGGAGGAGGCTCAGGTTCGCCCGGCAAACAAACAGGAGATGGTCCAAGCCGCAATTTTCAGCGGTTGCAGGAAAAACTGGCGGTCCTGCCTGCACCGGAGTTTGGTACCATGACGGTCCGCGAGTTTTTTCTGTATCAGAGTCAGCTCTCGCCGGGTGGCTCAAGGTATACGAAGCTGGCGGGATTTGGTTTGCGTTAGCCCATCGAGCAGGAACCTTTACCTACCTTGTCAACGCTCCCTATCATCGCCGCACTGAGTTACCTGCTGGGTTCGATTCCCTTCGGATATCTGCTAGTACGCATCTTCCGCGGTGAAGATCTCCGCCAAAGCGGCAGTGGAAATATCGGGGCGACGAATGTCTCCCGCAAATCACCGCTGCTCGGAGGATTGACCCTGCTGTTGGACGCGCTGAAAGGGAGCGCGGCGGTAGGGGTGGGATATGTCTTCTCGGACCGAATACCTGGCGGGGTTCTGCCCTATCGAGAGATGTCAATGGCGGCGCTGGTCGCTGTTATCGGTCACATGTTTCCGGTTTGGCTGAAGTTTCGCGGGGGTAAAGGAGTGGCCACGGGATTGGGCTCATTGGTTGTGATCGCTCCGAAGGTGGTGCTGGTCGCTGCGGGTATCTTTATCGCGGTCGTAGTCCTGTTTCGTTATGTATCTCTTGGGTCGATCATCGCAGTGGCATCTTTTCCGCTCCTGGTTTACGAGATGCGCGCCTATGGCAATGTGCCGATGGCCCTGGCATTCATGACCGCCACTTCCCTGCTCATCATCGCCCGGCACAACCAAAACATCCGTCGTTTGCTGAGCGGAAGGGAAAACCGCGTGGGAGCCAAGCGCTAATGAGCGAGATCGCGATCATTGGAGCGGGAGCCTGGGGCACGGCGTTGTCCATTGTTCTGGGGCGCAAACAGACTCACCGGCTTCGCCTCTGGGTCCATGAAAAAGAAGTCTGGGAGACGATCGGGCGGCAAGGCGTGAATGAGAAGTTTCTTCCCGGCCAGCCGATCCCGGCTTGCGTGACGCCCTGCACTGATCTTGCGGAAGCGCTTGAGGGCGCGGCCATCGTGGTGAACGTAATGCCTTCGCAACATTGCCGCGCTCTGTTTGAGCGGATGCGGCCGCACCTGCGGGCGCAAAACATGATCGTCAGTGCAACCAAGGGACTGGAAGAAAATTCCCTGCTGCGCATGACCGAGGTGATCGCACAGGTTTGCCAGGCCGATGACACACCTGCGCCACGTCTCGGCGCGCTCAGCGGCCCCTCGTTCGCGCTGGAAGCGGCGCGAGGAGATCCAACGGCGATCACCATCGCGTCAGCGGATCAGGAACTCGCCCGCGCAGTCCAGCGAGAGTTCAGTCATGCCAGCTTTCGCGTTTACACCACGGACGACCCGATCGGCGTGGAGCTGGGCGGCGCGCTGAAAAATACGGTGGCGATCGCCGCCGGAGTTAGCGCGGGTCTCGGCTTGGGCCACAATTCCGTGGCCGCCCTCATCACACGTGGTCTGGCGGAGATGACGCGGCTGGTCGTGGCCTGTGGCGGGAAAGCTGAAACCATGGCGGGCCTGGCGGGCCTGGGCGACCTGGTGCTGACTTGTACGGGTGGCCTCTCCCGCAATCGCAGCGTGGGCGTCGAACTTGGCCGCGGACGAAAGTTGCCGGAGATTCTTGCCGGGATGCATGGCATGGTCGCCGAAGGAATCTTTACGACCACGGCGGCGGTGGGGCTGGCGCGGGCTCGCGGTGTCGAGATGCCCATCACCGAGCAGGTGCACGCGATTCTGCAACGGGGAAAAGCGCCGCGCGAAGCAATTTATGAACTGATGACCCGCAGCAGCAAAAGCGAAACGCTCAGGCGGTAAGGCGGCAACCGACCGCCGCCCTCCAGGGAGTTTCATGGCCAAATCCGCGCCAGACGGCCGTTTTGACTGGTACTTTGGTAATGGCAAAGCTCACGGTTTTCCCCTCCGAGCACTCCTTGCCACACTAGAATTCTATAGATACCTGTGAAATCCGCCGCCACTTCGATCGACGGCGCCTCCGAACTGAGCCAGGGGGGCAACTTGTCTGCCACAGCAACCAATCCGGCGCGTGTGCCCATTTTATATGTAATTCTCAGCGTGCTCCTGGTCATCAGCATCGTCCCCATGTACTTCTACTCGGCGCGAGTGGAGGCGATTAACCGGGACCGCCTGAAGACCAATGAGATGCTGTTGCAGAATACGGTCACGCGGTCGCTGGCCGACGATCTGTCGCAGCACGAGCGCTCTCTGCGAATGATGCTGGGCAACCTTTCGTCGGCGATTCAGGTGGCGAGCGGGGGTGACATCGGCGGCAAGAACATCCAGGCGCCCGAGTTGCGCGCGCTGCTCGAAAACTTTGTTTCTTCCTCCGATGAACTGGCTTACGCCACTCTGCTCAACTCCGAGGCGAAGGGAGTCTCTGCCGGGCGCATCGAACCGGACGCTTTTCTGCAGCGAGAGTTGCAACATGCCTTCGATGCCGCCCGCGATGGCCGTGCATACAATGGGCATGCGCTGCAGGTGGGAGACGGCAAGTCAGCGCGCACGGTCGTATTGGTGAGCAGTCCGGTCAGCTACGGCGGGCGGTTTCTGGGCATGGTGGGCGCGGTCGTGGATTTGCAATTCCTGATTCGCCGCCTGCACGAAGTCAGCGGCGGCGGTCTGATTCCTTATGTCGTGGACGCTCAGGGCCGGTTAGTGGCTGCTGGCACAGCGCAATATGTGACCGGCCAGGACATGAAGAACCTGGAGATCGTGCGCAATTTTGTGGATGGCAACAAGGCACAGGTGGATGCCACCGAAGACTTCGCCGTCCAGGAGGGCAAGAACAGCGTTGAGATGCTCGGCACCTACAGCCCGGTCACCATACTCGATTGGGCTGTTGTGGTGCAGAAGCCGCAGCTCGAGGCTTACCGCGGAGTCTACGAGATGCAGCGCACGGCGCGGCTGCTGGCGCTGCTGGCCGTGCTGTTGAGCATTGGCATAAGCATTTTCGCGGCCCGCATCATCACCAATCCTCTGCAGATCCTCACCCAGTCCAGCCGCGCCCTGGCGCGGGGCGACTTTTCCCAGCGGGTTCATTTGCGGAGCCGCACCGAAATTGGTGAACTGGCCGAGACCTTTAACACGATGTCGCAGGAACTGGAACAGTTCGTCGAAGATCTGAAGCGGGCCGCGGAAGAAAACCACGCTTTGTTTCTCGGCTCAATCCAGATGCTAGCGGGCGCGGTTGACGAGAAGGATCCTTACACCCGCGGCCACTCCGACCGGGTCACGCGTTACTCGCTGTTGATCGCCAAAGAACTGAAATTGCCTCCTACTTTCATGGAAACGCTGCAGATTTCCGCGCAGCTCCACGATGTGGGCAAGATCGGCATCGAAGACCGCATCCTCAAGAAACCGGGCGCGCTGAATGCGGAAGAATTTGAGGCCATGAAGACCCATACCACAAAGGGCGCCAATATCCTGCGCCCCGTAACCCAACTGGCGGAAATGCTCCCCGGCATTGAACTTCATCACGAAGCTCTCGATGGCCGCGGTTACCCGTACGGCCTCCGGGGAGATCAGATTCCGTTGCTGGCGCGCGTGATCGCGGTGGCCGATACTTTCGATGCCTTGACTACCAATCGTCCCTATCAAAAGGCCCACACTCCGGAAGAAGCGCTTGCAATCATCCAGACTCTGGTCGGCAAACGGCTTGATCCCGAGGCGGTGGCAGCGCTGATGGCGGTTTACGCGCGGGGCGAGATTCGCATCCAGCGCAGCATCGCGATCAAGAGGCCGGTGGCCGCGGATGCGGTCCCTAACGCCCAGCCGGCTGCTCCGGCGTCGACCGCTACGGAAACTGCCAATCTCGAAAGAATGCGCGTTTAGCCATCTTTCTCGCTCATCCCCTGCCCACCCACTCCGGTCGGACTGCGCCTGACCGCTATAATCAAGTGGGATCCCTCATGATTCAAACTCTGTTCGGCAGTACCGAAGAAAAGAAAACTGGCCTGTTCGAGCGCATGAAGCAGGCGGTCACGCGCACACGGGAAAATCTCGCCGAGCGCATCGAAGAGGTCGTTGCCTTCGGCAAGGAGATCGACCGCAACACGCTCGACGATCTTGAGGCCACGCTCATCGGGGCCGACCTCGGAACCACGACCACCCAGGAAGTGCTGGGCAAGCTCCGCGACAAGGCCGACCGCAAACAGATCAAGGATGTGCAAGAGTTAAAACGGCTTCTGAAGGAAGAGCTGCTGGCGATTCTGAATGCGGCCAATACCCGGCCAGTCCAAAGCGCAGAAGGCACACCGGAAGTAATTCTGGTCGTGGGCGTGAATGGCACCGGCAAAACCACAACCATCGGCAAGTTGTCGCAGGTATTTCGCGCCGAGGGCAAGAGCGTGCTGTTGTGCGCGGCGGATACCTTCCGCGCGGCGGCCATTGATCAACTGGAAATCTGGGGCGAGCGTACGGGCACGGAAGTGATTAAAACCAAGCCCGGCGGCGATCCCGCGGCCGTATTGTTCGACGCGCTGCAAGCCGCCGCAGCGCGCAAAATCGATTACGTGATCGTCGACACTGCGGGGCGCCTGCACACCAAGACCAGCCTCATGTCGGAGCTGGAGAAAATGCGGCGGACGGCAGGCCGCATTATTCCTGGAGCGCCGCACGAGACGCTGCTGGTGATGGACGCAACCACGGGTCAAAACGGCTTGCAGCAGGCGCGCCTGTTCACGCAGTCGGCGGGCGTCACCGGCATCGTGCTCACGAAACTCGACGGCACCGCGAAGGGCGGCGCGGTGGTCGCCATCTCGCGCGAGTTGAGGCTGCCCGTGCGATTTGTAGGTGTGGGCGAGAAAGTGGGCGATCTCTTGCCATTCGACCCGAAAGAGTTTGTGGATTCGCTGTTCGAATAAAGGCTATCTTTCAGCACCAGACACAGAGGCTGGGGGAGAGCTTTGACATGCTAGCTTTTCTCGGAGTTCTGACAGTCATTGCGGCGCTTGGCCTGGTTTGGTGGTTATGGCGCAGGCTTCTTCGCCCGAAAGCATCGGCTGATCCTGCTGAGAATCCATTTTCGTTGGTTCCGGCGCCCCGCGGAATGGGGCCTAAGGGAAGATCCGGTGCGGTCGCACTCGAAGAACCAGAGGAGGACAATCCAGCGGACGCCTTTCCGCCACGCGAGTTGTAGACTTCTCATTCCCTTGTATTCCTCCGAGTCTCCGTGCTGAATGCTGGATGCATGTCCGATCACTCTATTGACGAGCAGTTCCTCGGCCGCGCGCTTGACCTCGCGCGCGAAGGCGTCGGGTTGGCCTCGCCCAATCCCTATGTTGGTGCCGTGATCGTCGACCCGCAGGGTAGCATCGTGGGCACGGGTGTTTACACCTACGATGGCGTGAAGCACGCCGAAGTGACCGCCCTCGAGCAAGCCGGCGACAAGGCTCGCGGGGGCACGCTCTACATCAATCTCGAACCGCACTCGCACCAAGGCCGCACACCCCCGTGCACCGACGCTTTGATCGCTGCCGGGATTGGCCGCGTGGTCGCGTGCATGCCCGATCCCAATCCCAAGGTGAGTGGGCGAGGCTTTGAAAAGCTGCGTGCGGCGGGCGTCCAGGTGGAAGTTGGGCGGCTGGAGGGGGAAGCCCGCCGTCTGAACGAGCCTTTCGCCCGTTACATTCGCCACGGCGTTCCCCTGGTGACCCTGAAGGCCGCGATGACGCTTGACGGCAAGATCGCTCCGCCACGAGCAGGGGTGGCGAAGGGTGCGGGGGAAGCTCCTGCCGGCGGATGGATCACCGGCAAGGCTTCGCGCGCCTACGTCCAGCAACAGCGTCACCAAAGCGATGCAATTTTGGTAGGCCTGGGAACGATTTTGGCTGACGATCCCCTGCTCACGGATCGCAGCGGCAGGCCGCGGCGGCGCCCGTTGCTACGCGTGATTCTCGATTCGCATCTGGGACTGCCGCTGGACTCGCGCATCGTACAAAACGTCGCGACTGGGGGCGCGTTCGGAAACGATGTGCTGGTTTTCTGTTCCTCTCCCGATGAAAAGAAAAAGGGTGAACTGCTGGCCCGCGGCATTCGGATCGAGCAGGTCATACCGGCAGCACCGGATGGCCGCCCCGATATGCATTCGATTTTGCACCGCTTCGGGCAACTCGAAATCACCAGTGTGATGATCGAAGGTGGATCGGCGGTGAACGGGACGGCGCTGGCGTCAGGAGTGGTCGACAAGGTTTTCCTGTACTACGCTCCAAAGATCATGGCGGGTACGGAATCAGTTCCATTCGCTGCCGGTGCGGGCTTCCACCAACTGGATGCGGCGCCGCGCGTAAACCATCTTCACCTGCATCGTTTCGGAGAGGACTTGGCCGTGGAAGGGTACTTGCGCGATCCCTACGAGGAGTGACTTCACCCCTGAGGCGTAGAGAAAACCAAGTCAAGAATAATCCTTCTCTGTGTTTCCCCGCCCCGTTGGTAGGTTTATGATGTTTTGTTACCCATCGAGGCCTCATGTTCACTGGCATCATTGAAGAAGTCGGGCGGGTCGCTCGCATCGAACAACGCGGCGAGAATCGCCGCATCACCGTTGCAGCCGAGAATGTAGGCAAGGAATTGGAACCCGGCGACAGCGTCGCGGTGAGCGGAGTCTGCCTCACCGCGCTCGACATCAAGCCAGGCTCGTTCTGTGCCGATTTGGCTCCCGAGACCTGGGTGCGCACGTCGTTTTCGCGCATTGAAGAGGGTGCTCGGGTCAACCTGGAGCTGCCGATGAAAGCCGATGGCCGCTTCGGCGGGCACATTGTGCAGGGCCACGTGGATGGCGTCGGCACCCTCATCGCTTTGGAGCGAATTGCCGACTCGGAAAACTGGTGGCTGCGCCTCGAGTTGCCCAGCGAGGTAGAGAAGTACACCGTATACAAAGGCTCTCTCTCGATCGAAGGCATCAGTCTCACCGTGGCGGCGCTGGAGGGCGGCGTCTGCACCATCGCCATCATTCCGCACACCGTGGAGATGACAAACCTCAACTCGCTCAAGCCTGGCGATTCGGTCAATCTCGAAGCTGATCTGATTGCAAAGTATGTAGAAAAGATGATGACCGGCGAACCGGCAGAGAGTACGCTCACCGTGGAAGAGTTGGTGCGGCAAGGCTTTTGAGCGAGTGGGCTATCGGGTTACGCCTCGACGTATGGCCTCTGTCAAGGAAGAAAGCTGCGACCCGTCTGGCCTGGGGTTGTGTAGCGACTGCACCCATGCCCGGCGAATCCGATCGGACCGGGCTTCGACGTTCCTGCAGTGCCAGCTTTCGTTTACCGATCAGCGTTTTAAGAAATATCCCCGGCTTCCGGTTCTGAACTGCAGCGGCTACCGAAAACTGGAGGGGCCCCCGCCTCGTCCGTAGAGACCTTGCTTCGACACCTGCCCGCCGTCGGCAAGACGTAGCGTGCTGCGTCTCTTCAGAAAGCTTTCAAAGCGTCACGCTTCCAGCTTCAACTCGTCCAGTTCGAGGAACTCCTGCACGATAGGCTCCTTGGACTTTTCCATCTCCGCATAAGTGCCAAAGAAAATCGCTTTGGCTTCGTACAGGAAGACGACCCGGTCGGCCAAGTCTTTGGCCAGACGCATGTCATGAGTCACGACGATACTGGTCAGGTTCAGTTGCAGCTTGAGCCGCCTGATGAGATCGCCGAGCAGTTGCGCCATCAGGGGATCGACCATGGTGGTGGGCTCGTCGTAGAGGATGCATTCCGGCCGCGCTGCCAGCGCTCGCGCAATGGCCACCGAGCGCTTCATGCCGGTCGAGAGATCCGAGGGCAGCAAGTCGCGCATCTCCTGGACTCCCACCATCTTCAGCAATCCGTCGACGATCTCGTAAATCTGCTCTTCCGACAAACCCCCGCTTTCGCGCAAGGGAAACGCCACGTTTTCGCCGACCGTGAGGGAATCAAACAGCGCTCCGTTCTGAAAAACCATGGTGACCTTCTTTCGGATCGCCACCATCTGCTCTTCAGAAAAGTCTGTGACGTCTTCGCCGGCGACAATCACTCGCCCGGAATCCGCCTTGAGAAACCCCATGAGCAGTTGCAGCGAAACCGATTTGCCCACTCCACTGCGCCCCAGGATGCAGACGGTTTCGCCGGGCATGAGGTTGAAGCTGACGCGATCAAGCACGACGTTTTCGCCGAACGCTTTGGAAACCTGGCGGAACTCGATGTAAGGGTGCTGCACGGGTTCGGGCATCGTCTGGCTCTCGAGAATTAGTTTAGTGCAACGATGGTCAGGCCCTGCGCTTCTCGGCCTCTAATTCCTCAGGCGTGTTCAGGTTGCGGAAAAGAGCGCGCGAGAATCCGGCGCCTTCCAACTCTTCTCGCCCGATTACTCGGGTTCGAACCGCATCGAACAACCAGTCAATCCTGTTTCGTCCGACCCGCAAAGCGTTCTCCGCGGCGCCGGTGAATTCCCGGCGGTAAATGCCGCACAGCGGCTGCCAGCCCGCATTGTCACGTGGAACCACCGCAGCCGCCTCCGGCGTACCCCGCGCCTGACTGATCAAATAGTACAAAAAAGTCCACGAGACAAAAGGCATGTCCACGGCCAGCATCAGATTGAGTTCCGTCAGCGAAGACTGCAACGCAGCGTGAATTCCGCCCAGCGGTCCACAATCGCGGAATACATCTTCCACCACCGGGGCAAATGGGTTGAACTTCTCCGGACTTCCGACGATGCGCACCTCGGGGGTGACCGAGCGTGCCAGGTCGAGCGCCCGCGCCAGCAGTGTGCGGCCATCGTAGTCCACAAACGCCTTGTCTGTGCCCATGCGCGTGCTCTTGCCACCAGCCAAGATGAAGACGGTCAGGTCGGGCACAGAGCCATCTCCCATGCCGCGATCATACACTTTGCCCCCACGGACGACCTTTTTCCGTAATCCTATCTTCCACCTCCCCAAGACTTTCCCCCCTGCTAACCTCTTGCAGCAGCTCGGTTTGGCGGGTAACACATGACCGATACGTACGTAACTACCCAACAGAACCTCCCTGGGAGATGATGAGCTCTGGGGGGCAAGTCCGGAAGTAACCATCATGCCGCAGAAAATCATGGACGTTCTCATGCTTGGGCGTTGCTCTCATGAGTTCTCCTGGCCAAGGCGCGGCGTCGATGGAGACTACTATCAAGTTTGCCTTTTCTGCGCAGCCGAGTACGAGTATGACTGGACGACCATGCGCCGCACCAAGCGCATGGAGCATGCCAAGCCCGAAACCATTGTCCGGCGCAGCCTCACAGGGGAGAAGCGGCCGTCCTGGACCCCCCGTGCCCGCCGGCTGAAGCTGGATGCGGCGCTCCGTTACCGCGTCAATGGCTCGAGTACCTGGTACGAGGGCAGAATCGAAAACCTCAGCCAGAGCGGGTTGTTATTTCGTGGTCCGCGGCAGTTGCCGGTGAATGCTTTGATCGAAATGGTGTTTGAGATGCCCAAAGAAATTTCCGGGCAGAAGAACTGCGACGTGCTCTGCCAGGGGCGTGTAGTGCGCTCCGCAGACCCTCAAGGGAAAGAAGCCCAAGATCAGGATCGAGATACGGGAAACCGCACCAGCCGGTTAGCCGCTTCGATCGTCGACTACAAGTTCATCCGCTAGAAAATCCGGGCTTGGGGGGATTCGCGGTAGGACGAATCTCTGACACAGTTTCGGGTCTCCGAACACGCGAGGTACCTCTCTGGAATCGTGCGGGAGCACAAAAACTTCCTGCGAATCGTGCCGTATCGATAAGAAGCCTCAGAAGATCAATTGGGCAAAGGATCGGTGTTGCCGTCCTGCGCTGCGACCTTGGGCTCTTTGCGCTTCTCCTCGGTGTCGGTCGAAAACAGCATGTAGTGATCGAAACTATGCCGGCGATAGTAGCGGTGGCGGCGAAAATCAAAGTAGATCTCCGCGCTCTTGGGCAGCCAGAGTGACGTATTCTTCTTCTCGAAGTGAATCGGCCCGTACTCCACAACCTGATGCTCGCTGAGAAGTTTTATCTCTGGAATCGGGCGAACCAGCTCGGCCTCGATGCGCACGATCTGGAACTTGTCGGCGGTAATCCAGGCCCGTCCCCGCAGGTCTACGGTATACACATGACCGCCAACCTTATAACTGTGCATGCGGCTGGGTTTGTCAGCTCGCTGGCGGAAACGCGCCAGCCAGGTCGCCTGACCGCGCCAGGCCCCGAGGCCGTCACAGCTTATGTCGAAGTTGTCGCGCATGTCGGGATGAAAAACGAGCGCCAACGCCGCGAAGCCGGCGCTGGCAATCTCATCGGGATAGCCCTTCGGGTCTAACTTATCGGAGCGGAATTCCTCGACCGAGAGAGAACCCGGCTGAGGTTCAGAAATCAAGGCCACGTAGTTGTATTTCCGGGTTTCGGTCCGAACTGGATTGCCGAATTGGTCGAGGCTCTGGTGGAACAGGTCTTCGACTGCCGCAAAGCGTGCCACATCGTCCACCAGTTGCTGGACGTGCTTTCCGGTTTCTTCCACGACTTTCTTGGACGGGCAGATGACCCCGGGCGCCAAAGTAAGCTTGGTTTCATCGATGCCGGGCGGCTGCCAGGACTTCACCGATAGTCGCGGCGCCGCGAGCGCCAGCAAAGGATCGACGCCTGCGAGTCGCGCCTCGGTCTTCATCGCATCCTCTGTGGACGGAGAGGAGGATTCGTGCTCCCGGATTTGTGCGATCAGATCGCGCACTTGGCCAGCCATGGGGTCATGCGGCGACTCCTGCAGAAAAGTATCCAGCGCCTGGATGCCCTGCTGGTCGAGTCCCAAGCCAACCAGCGCCTGCCCCAAAACGAGCTGTGCCGGACTGGCCTCGGTCCTTCCCTTGGCGATCGCGAGCTGAGCTTCGTCTCGTGCTTTGTCGTAATTCTTTTGCTGCAAGTAACTATTAGCAAGCAGGTCGTGGGCGAGCCAGCTTTCGACATCGGCCGCCACCGCTTGCTCCAGAGCTGACCTCGCCGCGGCATAATCCTGCCGCTCCAGCCCCGCCCTTCCCAGCAATGTCAGGGCTTGTGCATCGTGGGGGTTCAGGGTTGTGGCGGTCCCCAGGTAATGGAACGCCTTCTCGAAGTCTTTCTTCTGAAAATACAGATATCCCAGCAGGAAATTGAGAGCGGAACTCGATGGAGCTGACTGGTAAGCCTGGTCGAGCTGCTTTTGCGCATCTGCGAATCTGCCGGACTTCAGCGCCGAAACCGCACGCTTCGTTTCTTTGCGCGCCTTGGCAGACAGGATCTCATCGGCCACGTCGAGATTAATCGCGGAGGGGTCGCGCTCGAGCACAATGTCGATCTCAGCCGGGCGCAGGGAGCTCATCACCTGCACTTCTTTCCGCGTGCTGAGATAGCCGGCGGCACTCACTTCAACGGAGTAGTTTCCGTACGGAACGTTGGTGAAAACGCCCTGCGACCTATCTTCGGTGGTCTGCCAGGTGGTCGTCTGATTTGTGTGGTTTACCAACCGGAGCAACGCCTGACGGTCGAGATGCGTTCCGGTGTTCTCGGCGAACACCGTGAAGACGAGCACGCCGGTGCCGGCAGCGGTGGAGTAGGTGGTCGCAGCATCTAGCCGGGATCCCGTGTCATCGGGGCGGCCGACCCGCTGTGCCCATGCCGCGGTCGCGAGCAAGCAGCAGAGCATGGATAACGTGCAAACCAGGCGCGCAAAAGCATCGGCCAGAGTGCTGCTACAGCGGGTCATAGATAATGCCGCGAGCCAGTGTGGCATAGTTCCATTTCGAGGTCAAACTCGCCGCCGGGCTCACCTTTTCCGTGTTCGTGCGGAAAGAGACCCGTAAACTCGGGTTTTGGACTTTCCCGCGCCGGAACCCCGCTTCATCTTAGGGTTCGTTGATCTCCAGAGTCAGCCGGGGGGCGACGTGCAGCAAAGGGTCGCCAGCCTCGTCGACTCGATCGAGACCTTCGAGGCCAAGCAAGGCGGAACAGCCTGTGGTTGGCAATGGATGCGACGGTTTAGGGCGCGATCTCCAAGCGCCCGGACCAACATTTCTGGCACAAACGCAGGAGAAAGCCGAAGGCCGGGCGTACCACTGTTGCTGCCAATCGGCGAAGCTGCGGCAGGAGTCGCGCGGCGATTTGCTTGCTGCCCGTTGTCCGCTCGGACAGTGACTTCAGTACCTTAGTCCTCCCTGCCCTCGTCGCCTTATAATCCACTCAAGAACCGGCAATATCTGCGTTCTCAGGAAGATGTGCGCGTCGCAGCGCGATCGCACTTCCAGAAGAACGCCTAAAAACTCAGTGGACCCGTTTTACGCATCGGCGATTTTTTTCCTCGGGCTGGCCTTTGGCAGCTTTCTGAACGTGTGTATCTACCGCCTACCCTTGGATTTGTCGGTGGTGACGCCGCGTTCAGCCTGCCCCCGCTGTCAGCGGGCCATCGCCTTCTATGACAACTTGCCCGTCGTCAGTTGGCTGATTCTTCGCGGGCGCTGCCGCCACTGCAAAGCCAGAATTTCGGCGCGCTACCTCTTCGTGGAACTGCTCACCGCCACTGTTTTTCTCGGCGGTTACGCTTATTTCGCACTCACGCTGACTACATTGAAATACTGCGTCTTCGGATTTCTCCTGCTCGGCCTTATCTTCACCGACGCCGAAACCAAGCTCCTGCCCGACAAGCTGACGCTCCCTGGCCTCGCCCTGGGCGTGCTGTTCAGTCTGCTGGTTCCGGTGCATGATGTGGCTTCGCAGTTTCTGCCAGGAATCGTGAGCCTTCCCTTCAGCGCGGATCTTGCCGCTCGCCTGTTTTCCCTGCTCGATTCCCTGCTCGGTGCGGCCTTGGGGGCTTCGTTCATTTACGGCGCAGGAGCAGTCTACTTGCGCTGGCGGGGAGCTGAAGGCATGGGCTTCGGGGATGTGAAACTGATGGCGATGGTGGGTGCCTTTCTCGGCATGAAGCTCACCATTTTTACCATTTTCACCGCTTCGCTTGCGGGATCGCTGTTTGGCTTGATTACCGTGCTCGTGGTGTGGATCAAGCGTACGCATCGTTTCCGGCGTCGGCTGGAAAACCTGCAGGCGGCGCGCCGCCGCGGATGGCAATCCGCGCAAATGGTCTACCGCCATTATCAAATGCCTTTTGGTGTTTTCCTGGGCAGCATGGCTTTACTCGCGTTTTTCGTAGGCAACCAGTTCTTGCGTTGGTACGGGAGGTTCTGGTGGTAAATCTGCTTGGCAATCCTCTGGTCTTGCGGGCTGTACTGGTGCTGTTCGCGGCGGGAACTGCCTTTGTATTTGCCATCTGGCTGATGCACAGATTGCGGCAGAGCATCGCCGCCGAATCCGATCTCGGCTGCGCCGGCCCGCCCACCTTGGAAAATCTGCCGCTCCACCTCTACAACACTGTCATCCAGCAACTCAAACAGCAGAAACACGAACTGCAGCTGCAGACACTCGCCGAGCAACGCCGCGCCCGCACTACGGAAAACTTCAGTCAGGCCGTGCTCTCTCATCTTTCCTCCGGCGTCCTGGTCTTCGGCCTCAACGGTTTGGTGAAACAAGCAAATCCCGCTGCCAAGGAGATTCTCGGTTTCCATTCCCCTTCGGGCATGAGCGCGGAAGATATTTTTCGCGATGCTGTGGTTTGTTCGGCTGACTCTTCCGTCGTCTGTGCCGATGGGCTGGGAGACACGCCCGGGCGGCTGACGGAGGAAGTCAATGCGGTGCTGCGCGAGGGGAGCAAGTGCCGGCAACTCCAGGCCGACTACACAACGCCCACGGGTCACTCGCTTCGGATCGCGATGACAGTTTCGCCGGTGCCCGCGGTTGATGGCAGCCTGCTCGGAGCCGCTTGCCTGATCAGCGATCGCAGCGAATTTGAACGGATCCGCCACCAGCAAGAGTTGCATGGCGAGATTTCCGCCGAGATGGCATTGGAGCTGCGCACCTCTCTGGCCACGATCGCCGGATACTCCCAGCGCTTGGCGCGGAATCACGAGCCAGAGCTCGCTTCGGAATTGGCCGCCGATATCGCCAGCGAAGCGGCTCGTCTCGACCGCCACATCGGAGGATTTCTGGCAGCGACACGTACGGCTGCGGGCGCAGCAACTCCTGCCAGCGCAGCCGGCAACGACATTTGAAGATCCACCGCAAACAATCGAGCCGCAAGGCGAGTGCAAGTAAAGGATGAAACTATGAAGCGTATGACGTACATCGGGTTGGGATTCGGATTCGTGCTATGCGCGATGCTGCTGGCTTCTCCGGCGGGGGCGCAGACCACATCGCAGGACCAGGGTCAATCGTCTCTCGGCGACTATGCGCGCAAGGTCCGCAAGGATCCGGGCTCCGCCAAAGCCAAGCCCAAGGTCTTTGACAACGACAACCTTCCGACGAACGACAAGCTCTCAGTCGTCGGCCCGCCGCCTGCTACTGACGCTACCCAGAAACCGGCTGACAGCAAGGACGCTGCGGCCAAACCCGCCGCTTCCGCCGACGAGGAGCAGGCCAAGAAACAAGCCGCTTGGAAAGCCTGGCAGGACAAGCTAACCGGGCAGAAGGACTCAATTGACCTCGCCAGCCGCGAACTCGACGTGTTGCAACGCGAATACCAGCTTCGCGCCGCCGCGATCTATGCCGACGTGGGCAACCGCATGCGCAATGCGACTCAGTGGGACAAGGAAGAAGCAGATTATAAGCAGAAGCTGGCCGACAAGCAGAAGGCCGTCGAAGACGGCAAGCAGAGACTCGAGGATATGAAGGAAGAAGCCCGCAAAGCCGGAGTTCCGGCCGCCATGATCGACTAGGGAGCACGCGGGCGGCCGGCGTCAGGGGCGCAGAGTTGAATCGGCTTTCAGCCCCTGGGTTCCGGCTTCGCGGAGTCGGAGGAGCTGTTTCTGGTGATGCTGGCCATGCACCAGATGAAACTTTCTCCACTGCGCCGCGGTCAACGGACCCAGAATTGGATGGTCAAGCAGGCGGACCCCGCGCCCGAAGCGGGCTTCACACTGCGTGATGATCGCATCCATCGCCACAATCTTTGCCCCGACCTCGTTTCGCATCTTCTCCGCGGACAAGCCCCTAGGCACTGTCATCGCGGGCGCTTTGCGTCCGGCGGGCATGTGACCCAATCCCAGGACCACGAAGGTCCGGGCGCGATGGGCCATGGAGGCTCGCGTCGCCATGGGCTTACCGCTTGTCATCACTCGCTCGAATCCCTTGATCGTTCCGGTGTAGGTCAGGTACAGATGTTCCAGCACCTCCGCCGCACACCATTTGCCCGCGGGATGCCAGGTCAACCGCTCGCTGGACATCCCTTCCACCGCCGACTCCAGGGCCTGTTTCAATTTTTCCAAGCAGGAATCCATGGCCCTACTCTCGCATTTCGGCGCGCTTCAGGTAGAATGTGGCGCGTCCATTAAATCATTCCCAGTTATAGCAGGAAGGTCGCCATGAAAATGCGGGAGTTTGTGCAACGAGAGACCGCTGTTGTCACCGTAGCCGTGGAAGGAGTCGTTGGTAGGGTCGTGAGTCGAGTGATTGTAGACAAGACCCGGAGAATGCTGTTTGGCAATGGGTGCGCGTCGGCCGCTGCCGTCGCCATCCTTGTGATGCTCGCGCTGCTTGCGGGTTGCGAGTCGAACACTCCCCAGGCGCCGCAGGCCAAGCCGGAACCCAAGCCTCCCGAGCTGCTTACAGGACGCGCCGCTTTTCAGAAGGTCTTTATTGCGGCTCGCAATTATGCTGCGGACGTGAAGCCCTTCCGTATCGAATCTACTCCCTCCGTCGATGGCAATGGACAGGATGGCAAGTCGGCGATTTGGCGGGCCAGCTTCGCCTCAGCCCTACAGCACGGCGTGAAGCCTTTCATTTGGTCTGGCAGCAATGCCCCCGACGCTCCCTCGCGCGGGGTCTCCCCTGGCAATGAAGACACCTACAACCCCAGCAACGCCTCCACTCAGGTTTTTGATGTGGCCTTCCTCAAGGTGGACTCCGACCAGGCCTTTGCCGAGGCGCAGAAACACGGCGGCGACAGAATCCTCGAAAAGGATCCCAAAACCCCCGTCATTTACATTTGCGATTGGAACCACAACACCAACGAACTGATCTGGCACGTCATCTACGGCGATTCCCGCGAAACTGCGAAGCTGACAGTTGCGGTCAACGCCACGACCGGCGCATTTAGCCGCGTGGAGAAATAGGATTGAGCATCACACTCGCATTCGGGACGGCCGCGGCAAGAACAGCAACACCTCGCTGCGATTTTATTCTTTCTGCTCAGCCTGCTTCATTTGGTCCTCGATGGAGGCAAAGAAGCGGCACAGGGCGCCAACGGAGGCGATCGCGCCTTTCAGCGTCCGGTGTTCCCCGAAGGAAACAATATCTGCGACAGAATACTGTAAACGGAGGCGGTCGGTGGCACACTGCGCACTCAGCAGTTCTACTTTCGCCGCCCGGAGATCGGAAATTAAGCGGCCGATTCCTGGCTGCCTGCTGGATTCATCGTCTAGCATCCACCACTCCTCAATTCGATGGGATCATCGGCGTGTGCCTGCGAGATTGCTGGCGTGGATCATTGTACGGTGTTAGTTATACGTAGTCAAAGTATTTGGGCCCTTCAGTCATGCTTGGCGATGCGGAGGCGGGCCGTTGCCCAGACAACCAGACCCTCAACTCGAACAGCGCATCCTCGACGCCGCCTGCCGGTTGTGGTCCCGGGGCGGCGAAAAAGCTCTCACCATGCGAGGTGTCGCCAAGGCGGCCGGCACCTCCACTCCTACGCTCTACGAACGGTACCACAACCGCGACGATATTCTGCGCGCGGTCCGCATCCAGACCCGCGTCGAGCTCTTTGCCGCACTCGGTCGCACTCGATCCCTCACTCAAGCCTGCGAGCGCTATCTCGAGTATGCCCTGGATCATCCCCACGCCTACGAGATGCTCTTCGACGGATTCGCCCAGCCTCCATCCCTGCACGAGCCCTGGCCCTCTTTCAATCTCATGCGCTTTCGCCTGGCCCGGCGTTTGGGAGGAACTCCCCGGAAGCACACTCGTCTTATGCTTTCAATGTGGTCCCTGATGCATGGCACCGCGATGCTGATGATCCGAGGAGGGGTTGCTGGTCCACTGCGCACACAGATGACTCACTCCTGTTTGGACGCTGTCGAAGCCATCACTGCAGAGGCCGCGCGCTCGAAGGGCAAGGCATATTCGGGCCCGAAGTGGCCCGCGACCCTGATCCTCGGAGAAGCCGCCCACAGCAAGGTAAGCAACGCTGAGCTTGACGCTGGCGTGAAGTCTGGGGCGAAGCGGAGGAATCGCTCGAACTAGAATCCGGCGCAGCCCGGCTAACTGCGGTTATTTCGCTCCCATCTGAGCTTTCAGCCGGTCAATCGCTTTCTGCGCTTCAGCGGCTTGGGGACCGTGTGGCAGAATCTTCAAGTAACTCTCGTACTCGGCGCGGGCGTCGTCCCATATTCCCAGTTTTTCCAGGCACACGGCCAGCCGGATCGTCGCTATTGCGTCATTGTCCTTGTAGCGCAAGGCTTCCCGGTAGCGGTCCTCGGCAGCGTGGTAATTCTTGCGCCTGAAATAGAAGTCGCCCACCTCGACGCTTTTCGCGGCCTTGTGCGGATCCCAGCTATGCAATTCGGTAATCCCGCCGGGGCTCAGCGCTTCAGCCTCCGCTGCCGCCACGGCTGCCGAGCTCTGCGGATGCACCTTCGCATCGTTTGCGGGAGGGCTCAAATCCAGTTGTGTGTCTTTGCTGGAACTCTCTCCAACGCCGGGGGCCAGGTCGTCAACCTGCACGCGATCCGAGCGCGGCGGGTCAAGGTTCGGTACGCGCGCCTTCTTCACCGAATCCGCGCTCGGGGCCGGGGCATTCGCGGCAGGCGGCGCAGGAGAAGAACCGCTTTGATCAGAACCGGGCGAAGAATCCCGACTTTGAGAAGATGATGATGCCGGTGCCGGGGGTTGGGCCGAATCCTGCTGTGCCCACAGCGCACCACTCGACCCTAGCAACAAACCCAACCACAACCAACGTCGCATACCTTCCATTCTACCGTCGCACGCCGGATCTTTGGAAACTACGGTTCTGTTTCCGCCAGGAACTGGCAGCCAGAGAAAACACAGGCCGCTCAGGGGGGAGGCTTGAGCGGCCTGTTTGGCGATCCTCCGGGGAGGAGGCAAAAACGATTCGTCCGACTACATCGACGGTGGATTGTTCTGGCCGGTTGGCGCGGCCGTGGGCTGGGTCGTGTCGCCCACGGTGTTGGTCATCAGGCGGACATCCACGCGGCGGTTGTCGGCCCGGCCTTCGCTCGTCTTATTCGATTCCACCGGCTTGTCCTTGCCCAACCCGATCACGTAAATCTTGTGGGCCGGCACATTGTACTTCGAAGCCAGATACTGAATCACCGAGTCCGCGCGGCGCTGGCTCAAGTCATAGTTGTACTCAGCCGAACCAACGGAGTCCGTGCTGCCTTCCAAGGCGATAATGTAGCCTTTGGTGCTGGCAATCGATCCTGCCAACTGGTCAAGTGCATCTTTGGCCTTGGGCGTCAGATTGTCTTTGTTGAAGCCAAACTTTACTGAGGTCTCGGCCACCGGACGATAGTTGTCGAGGTTGGCGACCGTGTTGGTCAGAATGCCTACGCGGTTGTTGGCGGCGTCCGCCATTTGCTGCGCCGAGGCGGCAGACTGATCGGCGGCCTGCGCCTTCTGTTCCACATCCGCCGTCTTGGCATTGACCGCCTGGATACCGGCCTGCGCCCGGGCATCGACGTCTTTAATGTCCTTGCTGTTTTTCGCCGTCATGTCATCCAGTTCGTTGGTCTTGTTGATCAACGGCGTGGTCTGTTGCTTCACGTAGTTCTTGGTGGTGCAGCCGACTGTGGCCGCCATGCCGAATGCTAAGAAAATCGTTAACGAAGTGCGGGTCATATGGAAGAGGCTCCTTAATTCCTTGTCTCAGCGCGATCAGGTTCTCCCACGCGCGGAATTGTTTTGTCCTACAGGCCCAGGAATGTGTTCGTACTACAAGTTCCAAACATGTTCCACCCCCTGCTTTTGCACGGGACGTGCCAGTCCTGTGCCCGGGAACAGCCAGTCATAAGTATATACGTTTTCAACAGGTTGCGGTGTTAAGGAATACGAACATCTGAAAGCCAAGCTGGCTTTGGCAACGCAAACCCAACATGGGTCATGGAAATTTTATACGGTAAGGCTCAAGCGATGGTGTGCACTTGCTAAGCAAGACCGGGCGTGCACAGCCATCGAATAGAATGAACTCATCTTCCCAGAAATGGATCTCCTCGCCAAAATCCGCACCATCCCCACCGAGCCCGGCGTTTACCTCTATAAAAACGCCGAAGGCGAAGTCATCTACGTGGGCAAGGCAAAGAACCTGCGCAGCCGCGTCGCCAGCTACTTCCATGAAGGCCGCTGGGAGGACTCGAAAACCGGCACGCTCGTACGCGAGGCGGTCGATGTCGACTACATCGTCGTCGCCAACAACAAAGAAGCTCTGGCGCTCGAGAACAATCTCATCAAGCAACGCAAGCCGCGCTTCAACATCCTATTACGCGACGACAAGACTTACCCTTACGTGAAGCTGACCCTGGGAGAGCGCTGGCCGCGCGTCTACGTCACGCGCCGCCTGCGCAAGGACGGCAGCGCCTACTATGGTCCCTACTTCCCTGCGAACCTGGCATATCGCATTGTCGATCTCATCCACCGCAATTTTCTGATTCCTTCCTGCAAGGTGGACCTCACGCGTTTTCATCCGCGTCCCTGCCTGCAGTACTACATCAAGCGTTGCCTGGGCCCGTGCGTGAAAGATCTGACTACTGCCGATGCTTATCAGGAGGCGGTGCGCGACGTGAAGCTATTTCTGGAAGGCCGTCCCACCGATTTGAGCCGCTCGCTGCATACCCGCATGGGGCAGGCGGCCGCCTCCCAGGAGTATGAGCGCGCAGCCCGATACCGTGATTTGATTTCGACCGTCGAGCAGTTACAGGAACGCCAGCGCATCGCCGCTGCCGAAGGCGATGACGCCGATGTCTTCGGTTATCACTATGAAAATGGCATGTTGGCGGTAAATCTGTTTCACATGCGCGGCGGCCGCGTCCTCGACCGCCGTGAATTCTTCTGGGAAGAGCTGCCCCAGCTCACCCCAGAAAATGGGGGCACCGCCGCTCCTTCATCAAGCTCAGGGCAAGCTCCCGGCAGTCGAGTCGAGCCAATCTTGCCTGCTCCTGCTGCCGCGGACGCCTTCAACCCGGGCGAGTTTTTCTCCACTCTTTTGCAGCAGCTCTACATCGGCCAGCCCTACGTGCCGCGCAATCTCTACGTCCCCGTCGACTTCGAGGACCGCGAAGCCCTCGAAGACCTGCTCTCTGACCAAGCCGCGGGCGAGAGCGCCCACACTGCACGCGTTCACATCCTCGTCCCCCAGCGCGGGGATAAGCGCTCGCTCATCGATCTTGCCGGCGCCAATGCCAAGCAGTCCTACGATCAGCGCTTTCGCGTGCTCAAGCCCAATACCAAGGCCATCCAGGAAGAGTTGCAGGAAGCTCTCAGCCTGCCCGAACTGCCCAAACGCATCGAGTGCTTCGATATCTCACACATTCAAGGCGCGGAAACCGTAGCTTCGATGGTGGTATGGGAAGACGGCAAAGTGAAGAAATCGGACTACCGCAAGTTCATCATCCGCACGGTCGAGGGCGTCGACGATTTCGCTTCCATGCGCGAGGTGGTAACGCGCCGTTACAAGCGCCTCCAACAGGAGGAAAAGCCGATGCCCAGCCTGGTGCTGATCGATGGCGGACTGGGCCAGTTGCACGCGGCAGCCCAGGCTCTGGAATCGCTGGAGATCATCAACCAGCCACTGGCGGCCATTGCCAAGCGCGAAGAGATTCTCTACGTCTACGGGCAGGAGAAAGATCCGATCGCGCTCGATCATCATTCGCCGGTGCTGCACTTGATACAACTTATTCGCGACGAAGCCCACCGCTTCGCCGTGACGTTCCATCGCAAACGCCGCCAAATGCGCGACCGCTCCACCGAACTATTGGAGATCCCGGGGGTAGGCGCCAGTACAACTCGCCGTCTTCTCGAACACTTCGGCAGCGTGCAGGCCGTAAAACAAGCGGACGCAGCCGCGTTATCGGCGGTCGTAACCCGGGTACAGGCGGAAGCGATCAGCAATCATTTTCGCAGATAGCCAATCCCATTCGCAGCGTGGAACGAAGCTTCGGTGGGCCTCGAACCGCAACGCCAAGACTCCAAGCGAGACCAATATCTTCCTTGCGGATTGGGTGCCGCAGGGAGTTGTCGATGGCTGGCTTGGAGTGGTCCGTGGGACCGATCGCCATAAAGCCTAGCCACTGACCATTGGCGCAGGCGACTCCTTCATTGCCGATTCCCCCATGGCCGAGGTGCCCTTTAGCTCGACCAAGATCAGCGCTCCTCACGCACAGCGGTCCGCTTTTCTTGCTACATTTAGTTGGCGAAAGGTTGGCTGGGCTCTCCAAATCTCTGCGAATCGCATCTATGCCAAACCAGAACGAATACGGCACGCTGATCGTAACCGGAGCCAGTCGCGGGATCGGTGCCGCCATAGCCAAACTGGCGGGTGAGCGCGGATTTTCCGTGGCTGTTGGTTTTGCCACCGGCGCGGCCGAAGCTGCTCGCGTGGCGGAACAAATTGTTTCCGCGGGCGGACGCGCTTGTGCCATTCGAGCCGATGTCGCCCGCGAAGAAGATGTCGTTCGGCTCTTTGAGGCCGCGGAGCGCGAACTGGGGCCCCTCAAGGCTCTGGTCAATAATGCCGCGATCACCGGCGGCTTTTCGCGCGTGGAATCGGTAAGTGCAAAAACTCTGGCGCAAGTGATGGCGGTGAACGTTACGGGAGCGATTTTGTGTGCCCGCGAGGCCGTGCGCCGCATGTCGACCCTCCACGGCGGAACGGGCGGCGCGATCGTGAATATTTCTTCCCGGGCGGCGCGGACGGGTTCTGCCGGGGAATGGGTGCACTACGCTGCTTCCAAGGGCGCGATCGATAGCTTCACGATTGGGCTGGCGCGCGAGGTTGCGACCGAAGGAATCCGCGTGAATGCAGTCGCTCCCGGGTTGATCGAAACCGGCTTGCATGCCGCTAACGGCGCGCCCGACCGGTTGGATCGATTGGCGGCGACCATTCCTATGCAAAGGCCGGGCACGGCGCCCGAAGTGGCCGAAGGAGTCCTGTGGCTGCTCTCTCCGGCCGCTTCCTACACCACCGGCGCTATTTTGGAGATTGGCGGCGGGCGCTGATTCTCGCGGAGTTGACTCGGGTCGAATCTGAGAAGGCTGATCGATTCTTAATCTTACCAGTCGGGCCGTAAAGCCCCGGTCCTTCAGGGCGGGGATATAAGGCCGGTTAAAGCGGGGTCTTTTGTTGCTCAAGGTATTGCTTGATGATGCCCCGCGGTGCCCCGCCACAACTGGCGGCCAAGTAAGACGGCGACCACAGGACATTCTTCCAATAGCGTTTCTCAATATCAGGC
>Ga0182015_10001345_pt1 | contig 32645 bp, 27 predicted proteins | sample 712P3MmetaG_FD_120478 | JGI IMG/M metagenome (GOLD analysis project Ga0182015, IMG submission 120478) | Permafrost microbial communities from Stordalen Mire, Sweden - 712P3M metaG | ecosystem: Environmental > Terrestrial > Soil > Wetlands > Permafrost | place: Sweden: Stordalen | collected...
CAGTCCGAGCGTGGCGAGGATCGCGGGCGCGTTCGCGAGACGAACGATGCGCGTGATCCGCAGGCCGTTCAGCACTCCCGGCGCGGCGCCGGCGACCCGGTAGCGATAGGTCACCGCAAAATGCAGCGTGCCGGTGCCGCTTTTCGCGAGCGCGAGGTCGCTGCGGCCGAGCGGAAGCGCCGGCATCGCGACGGTTGCCGTGCGCTGCGGAGCGCGCGCCCCGCTGAACCGCTCGTTCGCCAACGTGCGACCGCGCAGCGTCGCGGTCGCGGTGAAATTCGCCGGCGCTTCGTGGGAGCTCAGCGCGACCAGTGCATCGAGCGCGGCTGCGTTCTCACACGCGCAGCCGAACGAGCCGTTGCGGCGCATGTCCAGCAAGGAGCGGGTCAGACGATCGAGCGTTTCTCCGTCGGCATTGCGCGCGAGTTCCAGCCGCAGCGCTTCCGCTTGCGCGACGACCCGGTCGTCGTTCCAGCGGTACCGCCCCGGAAGATTGACTGCGGCGCCGAACGCGCTCTGCGAGAGTTCATCCTCGACCGTCTTGGCCAGCGTCGCCGCGCGTGCATCGTAGCCCGGAGCGAGGCTGAGGAGGCGCGCCAAACGCGCGCGGTCGGCAAAACCGAACTGGGTGCGCTGCGCGTCGATATCGTTGAGGAAGGTGGTCCGGCGATCCCCCGCCTCCGCCAGCGCGTCCAGCGCGGAAAGGCGAAGTTCGGCCTTGCAGAGGTCGGTCTTGCACCACGCGGCATGCGCGGTCGGATCGGCGAGGACGGCCGCAGCATAGGTCGCTGCGCCGGCGAGCAGCCGCGCATCGAACGGAATCGCGGCTTGCCGCGCGCGCGACAGCGCCTTGAGCGCGACCATGGAATCCCAGGGGTCGGACCGTGTCGCTTGCCAATACGGCGCGAACCCGCCGTCACCACGGCGAAGTGCGCTCAGGTTTGCGATCTCCGTCGCTGCGCGCGTGCGCGCGGCGCTCGCCGCGGAGTTGGTGCGCGCGGCGAGTAGGGCGAGATCGGAGGCGACCGTCAAACGCGCGGCAGCCAAGAAGGTCAGCCGTTCGTCCCCACGCAGCGCGTCTTGAGCCGCGACCGTGATCTCCGGGATCAGCGACGATGCGAGCGCGATGTCCAAACCGCCGGCATCGCGCGGCGTTCCGGCCGCGATGTCGAGCGGCACCGTCGCCTGCGTCCCGGTTGTACCGGTCTGCGCGACGGCCTCCATCACGTCGAGGTCGCGCACCGGCAGCGGTATGGCGAACGCGTCGCCGGCTCCCGCGCTGCGCACCCGAATCGTTGCCGTCGCGACACCCGCACCGGTCGCAACGATCGGAAAGCGATACGCCGTGGTGATCTTTTCGAGCGGACCACCGAACGTCGTCGATGGTACTTGCCGGCCGTCGTTCAAGAATGCAAGCGGACCTGCGAACGCCGCATCGATTCGCAGCTGGCCGGCCGCAGCGGTGCCGTTCGTTACCGCGACGCCGCCTTCGAACTGATCGCCCGGGCGTGCAAATTGCGGCAGCACCGGGTTCGCGACCAGAGGTTTGGTGGTATGGAAGGTCGTCTCACCGTTGCCGAAGCGGCCGTCCGCGGTCGTCGAAACGACCATCACCCTCCACGTCGTCAGATCGTCGGGTAGGGTGAACGTCGCGCTGGCGTTTCCCTGCGCATCGGTGCGGACCGCGCCGGCGAAATACGCCAGCGCCGAAAACGCGCGCCGCACGCGCGGGTCGGCATCGCCGCTCGAAAGGCCGCCGCCGAAGCCCCAGCCTTTTTCGAGCGGGCGCGTCGGCGTCGTTAGCGCCAGCGCGCCGCGGTTGTCCGCGTAGCGGAGCGAGATCGGCTGTTCGGCGTAGACCAGCTTGACCATATCCGGCGGCCGATAGCCGGTCAACTGCAGCACCGCATCGTTGACGACCATCAGCGCCGCTTCGCCGCGAACCGGGTGATGCGCCGCGTCGGAGAGGCTGAACCGCACGGTCTGCTTCGCGCCGGGCGCGAGCACCGCCGCGTCGGCACGGACCGTCGCGGTCACGTACTTCGCGTCCAGCGCGACCGTGAACGGCGCGAAGCCGGTGCGCGCGAGCACGTTGCCGCCGTCAGCCGGAGCGGTTGCCGGCGGCGCGCCGCGCCGCACGACGAACGCCTCGACGACGGCGTTGGGCAGCATCTCCGGCGTGACGCGAAAGCTCGCGCTGGGTGCGGCGCTCGCCGTGGTCAGTGTCGTTTGCCAGAGCAGGCCATGGCGGACGACCGCGATCTGCACCTGCGCGCGGGGGAACGGAGACTGCACGAGGACGGTCGCGCGATCGCCGGGCCGGTACGACGCCCGGTCGAGCTTCACGCTGATCAGATTCGGATCGCGCGCGAACCACGCGCCGCTGCCGCTGCCTCCGACGAACAGTTCCCGGTCGGTCTCCGCCGCATCGTCGGTCGCACCGGCGAGGTTCGCCCGCAGGCGGTACTCGCCGGCGGTCAGCGGTGTCAGCGTGACGTTGACCGGCGTATCGCCGGTCGTTACCTCGGCGGAAGCGACGGTCGCGTACGACACCGATTGCGTGGCCTGCTCGGCGCCCTCGACGATCTGGGTCGCGGTCGCATATTTCGCCGCTTGGAGTTCGATCTTGACCTTGGTAGCTGAGCGCGTCGCACCCGCGGCATCGGTCGCAATGACCGCGACCGCCAGCGGCGTCCCCGCGGTGCCGATATCGTCTGCCATGACGCCCACCAGCGTCTGCGAGGGCAGCGCGGTGAAGGTCTTGGTGTCGGAGACGGCCGTGTTGGACGCATCGGTCGTTTCGGCATCGACCGCATACGTCATCGGGTACGGCAGTTCGGTCGCGACCGGCACCGCAACCGCGCTCTTTCCCGTCGCATCGGCGGTGACCGTCGTCTGCAGCACGTCGGTCGCGGCATCCGGCGGCTGGTCGGGCCAGTACCAGTGCCGCCCGAAGCTGTATTCCTCGCGGCCCTTGGGCGCGAAGTCGGCTTGGCTGCGCGTCACCGTGAACTTCGTCGTGGCGCCCGCGAGTGGCGCTCCGAAGAGATAGGCGTTGGTCGCGACGCCGTTCACGCTCGTGCCGCGTTGCGCGACCGCCCGGTCGAGCCCGAGATCGACCTTGAAATTCGGCGGTTTGAACTGGGCCACCCGGAAATCGCCGGTCAGTTGTTCGCCGTTGCCCGCCGTCGCGCGCAGCAGGTAGTATCCGAGCGGCGCCGATGGGGGCAGCGAGACGGCCAGCGAGGTCATCCCGAACGCGTCGAGCGAGCGTTGCCCGAGCTGCTGCTTCGTGCCGTCAGGCAGTTCGAGCTGCATCGTATACGACGGCGCGCGGCCGCGGCGCAGTACGCCGTCGACCAGGAACCAGCCGACCGCAGTGAGATTCGCCGTTTCACCGGGCTGGTAGAGCTGGCGGTCGGAAAAGATCGTGCCGTACGCGATCGGCGTCGCCGACGACCAGCCGTTCCAGAAGTCGCCCGAAAATGCGCCGCTGTATGGGTCGGAGCGCACGTAGGTCCAATCGCCCGCGCGCCGGACGATCGTGACGAACGACGGCGCGTCGTTTTCGCCGCCGTCGCGTGCAGCGCACGCGGCGAAGCCGCTGCCGCCGAACGTCGCAACGCCCCCGTCGTCGGTCGTCGCGGTTGCGCACGCGCGCGGCGTCGTTTTCGTTGCGAGGTCGGTCTGCGAGGGGTAGACCTCGACCGTCGCCGCTGCGACCGGTGTACCGTCCGCGATGCGGTTCACGCGAACGCTCCCGCCGTCGGGGAAGAATTGCGCGAACACGCCGAGATCGGTCAGCTGCACGACACCGGCCGCGACGAAACTGCGGTCGGGCCCAAACGTCGCCGCGACGCCGTAGGCAAGCACGCCGGCCGGCGCGTCGAGCTTCGCGCGCAGCGGCACCTCGATCGTCCGTTCGACGTTGTGCGCTGCGGAGGTGTCGAGGCGCGGCCACGCAGCCGACGGCGGGAGCACGTCGCCGCGGTCGGGCTCGCCCGCCGGATCGGGATACCGGACGACATCAGCCGCCTTCAGCGGCACGAAGGTCGCGCGCGCGGAGGGCGCGTTGACGGCGACGACGTTCAGTCGAACGTCCTTCCCGGCCGGGAACAGGCTGGCCCCGCTCGGAGCCCAGACGTCGGCCGCCAAGTCGCCCGTGCGAAAGGTCCGTTGCTGCGCCGTGCCGAGCGTTTGCCCGAACGTATCGCGCAGCCCCGCGCCGAGCGCGACGGTGTACGAAGTATTGGGAGCGAGCAGCGAGCTATTGACGCCGACGCTGGTGTCGAACACGGCGAACGGCGTCGTTCCACGCGGCGGCGCCGGTGCGAGGCTCAGCGCCCCCAGGCTGGCCGGATCGATCGGCGTGGTGAAGGTGAGCTGGACGTCTCCTTGCGCGAAACGGCCGGGTGCCGACCAGTTGATGCCGGTCGAACGCAGCGTGTCGTGCGCCTGGAGTGCGCCGGTAAACGTCGCGTCGCTGGCAAGGTTACCATCGCGCGGAAGGATGCCGGGTTCGAACACGACGTCGTAGTTCGCGCCTTTGGCGAGCGTCGAGACCGGGATCAGCAGATAGTGCCAGCTCTGGTCGGAACTGTCGAATGCCGATTCGTCATCGGTCGCCGTCGGCGATGCGGTGGCGGTGTCCGGCGGAACCACCAGCGGGATCGCGTCGCGCGGGGTGTCCTTCGGACGCAGGAACGCATGCGCGGCGAGCGATGCGCGGTCGAGCGCGACGTTCGACGTCAGCCGAATCTTCGGCGCGAGGTCGGCCGGCTCGTCGGCGGTTGGAAGATCCGTCAGCGCGATCGGCGGCGTCTGAAACGTCCACACGATGTCGGTGTCCAGCGCGCGTCCGTGCAGCCCGTGCAGCCCCTTCGCGATCCGCACGCGCACCCGTGTCGCTGAGGGCCACGCACGGTCGGCTTCAAAGCCGATCATCCGCGGCGTCAAGAAGCGAAATCGCCCCGGCAGCGCGGGATCGAGCGAAAAATGCGCCAGCAGCGCGGCCTCGTCCGGCGACTCGAGGCGTTCGAGCGGGATCAGGTCGTCGCTGAAACGGACCTGTACCTGCGCCAGCGTATCCGTATCGCCGACGGGCTGCAAAGCGACGATCAGCGGCGGCCGCGTCGGCTCCGGCAACGGCGAGATCGCCGCGAGCGGTTCGGCGAGAGGGACGCGACGAACACAACCGGCGGCGAAGAGGCCGGCGACCGCGGCGGCGAACAGCATCGCGCGACGCATATGCACGTCGCATGCGAACTTCGTGCGAACGGAGGCACCCCCTGTCGCGTCCCGTCTTCGTGGCGCTCGGCATCGTGATCGCACTGGCGACGGTCGCGCTGCGTCCGCTCGGTCCCGGCGACTTCGCCGGCGGCGCGAATGCCGTCACCTTCGAGGACCGGTCAGGATTGCCGTTGGGTACGGTGACGGCCGACGACCGGCAAGACGCCGTGCGCGTCCCGCTCGCGCGCGTGTCGCCGCGCTTCCTCGCCGCGATCGTGAGCGCCGAGGATGCGCGCTTCTTTCGCCACGACGGCGTCGACGGTATCGCACTGCTGCGCGCGGCGTGGCAAGCCGCCGCCGCGCGGCACGCGGTCTCCGGCGCATCGACGATTACGATGCAACTGGCACGCATGCGCTTCGGGCTCGGGCGCACGATGATCGGCAAACTCGAAGAGATCGTGCTCGCACGGCGCATCGAGCGCGGCCAGACCAAGGCGCAGATTCTCGAAGCCTACGTCAACCGGCTGCCGATGGGCGGCGATCTGGTCGGCGTCGAGGCCGCCGCTCGCGCGTACTTCGGGCTTCCCGCGGCGGAACTCGACCTCGCGCAGGCGGCGTTGCTGGCCGCGCTGCCCAACGATCCGGTGCGTTTGGATCCCTACGATCATCCCGCCGCGCTCGACGCCCGCCGCCGCCTGATTCTCGCGCGGATGGCGGAGAGCGGCGTCATCAATCGCGCCGACGCCTCCCGCGCGGCCGCCGAAAGGCTTGCGCTCGCGCCGCGCCCCGAGGGAATCGTCGCTGCGCCGCACTTGCTGCTGCGGCTGGCCGGCAGCGTACCGCCCGACGCCGTGCGAATCGCGACCACGCTGGACCGTCCGCTGCAGCGCTTCGTCGAAAATGAGACCGCCCACGTCGTCGGCGCGCTCGGAGAGCGCGGCGTTCGCGACGGAGCGGCGCTGGTGATCGAGAACCGCACCGGCGCGATCCTCGCCTACGCCGGCTCGGCCGGATATTTCGCCCGCACCGGCGCCGGCAAGAACGACGGCATCGTCGCGCTGCGGCAGCCGGGCTCGACGCTCAAGCCCTTCCTCTATGAGCTCGCCTTCGAGCGGCGCGTGATCCGGCCGACGACGATCCTCGCCGACGTCCCGACCTCGTACGCATTGCCCGGTCTGCAGTCGTACGCGCCGAGCGACTACAGCGACCGGTTCGCCGGGCCGGTGCGCGCGCGCGTCGCGCTGGCGGACTCGCTGAATGTCCCGGCGGTGCGCGTGCTCAGCGCGGTCGGCGTCCCGGCATTTCTCGTCCGGCTGCGTGCGCTTGGTTTCGTGCACCTCACCGGCGATGCCGACCGGTACGGGCTGGGGCTGGCGCTCGGCGACGGCGAGGTGACGCTCGAAGAACTCGCCGGTGCGTATGCGCTGATCGCGAACCGCGGGCTGCCGATTCGCGTCCACGCGCTCGCCGACGATGCCGGGCGACCCCAGGCGATGCCGATCGGGTCCGGGTCGGAATGGGCGCTGGTCACCGACATCCTGTCCGACCGGCACGCGCGGGCGCGCGCGTTCGGTTCGACCTCGCAGTTGAGCACCAGCTTCCCGAGCGCGGTGAAGACGGGGACGTCATCCGATTTCCGCGACACCTGGACCGTCGGTTTCACCCGCGACTACACCGTCGCGACGTGGGTTGGGAACTTCGACGGCACGCCGATGCGGCGCGTGAGCGGCGTGACCGGCGCGGCGCCGCTCTGGCACCGGATCATCGCGCACCTCGCCGAGCACGAGAACCCGCCGGCATTCGGCGCGCCCCCCGGCTACGCCGCGCACAGCATGTGCGCGACGACGGGCGTACGCCCAACGCGCGGCTGTGCGTCGATCGTGTCGGAGCTGCTCGATGCGCGCGACCTGCGGGCGTGGAATGCGCCGCCTGCAGCGCTCGACCGCAGCTACGACGGCTGGCTCGCCGCGCAGCCGCCAGCGGCGGGTGAGCCGCTGCGGATCGTCTCGCCCCACGACGGCGATGTCTTCGAAGCTGCCGCCGGCGCGCGGATAGCCGTGATCGCGCGAGGCGCAATACAGCCGCGCTGGGACGTCAACGGAAGACCGCTTCCCGAGCGCGGCGCACGCTGGACGTTACCGCTGGCGCGCGGCCGCTGGACGCTCCGGGCGCGGACCGGATCCGCCGCCGACAGCGTGACCTTCGTGGTGCGTGACCCGCCGCCGCGCTCACGCCGCGCGGGATTCTCCGTGCGGGACTAACTCGCTGCCGACTCCGCGCCGGATCAGTACGAAGGAGCGCGCTCGCCGAGTCGTTCGGCGAGAAATGCGGTCAGTGCGCCTCCTCCGACGCGATCCTGCTTCATGCTGTCCCGGTCGCGCACGGTCACCGTCGAGTCGTCGAGCGTCTGGTAGTCGACCATGATGCACAGCGGCGTCCCGATCTCGTCCTGACGGCGGTACAATTGCCCGACGTTTCCCTCGTCGTACTGCGTGCGGAAGTCGGGCCGCAGCGCACGTTCGATCGATCGGGCGCGCTCGACCAGCTCGGGCTTGTTCCGCGCGAGCGGAAAGACGCCGACCTGTACCGGGGCGATCTGAGGATGAAAGCGCAGTACCGTACGTTCAGACTTCTTCTCGCCGTCGATGATGGTCTCGCGCTCGTAGGCATCGATCAGCATCGTGAGCGCCGTGCGGTCCATCCCCGCCGAGCTCTCGATCAGGATCGGGGTGTACTTCTGCTTCGAGACCTCGTCGAAGTAGGTAAGGTCTTTCCCCGACAGCTCCATGTGCGCGTCGAGGTCGTACGTGCCGCGGTGGGCGATCGACTCGAGCTCGCCCCAGCCCCAGGGGAACAGGTACTCGACGTCGGTCCCGGCGCGTGCGTAGTGCGGCCGTTCTTGCGCCGACAGCTCGTAGAACCGGAGCCGCTCGGGGCGCACCCCGTAATCGCTGTACCAGGCCTTGCGCATGTCGACCCAGCGCTGATACCAGTCCAGGTCCGTTCCGTCGTTGGGCACGAAGAACTCCAGTTCGGCCTGTTCGAACTCGCGTACGCGAAAGGTGAAGTTACCGGGCGTGATCTCGTTGCGGAACGACTTGCCGATCTGCGCGATACCGAACGGCGGCCGCTTGCGCGCGCTCTGATAGATGTTCTTGAAGTTGACGAAGATGCCCTGAGCGGTCTCGGGTCGCAGATAGGCTTGGGACGAGCTGTCTTCCATCGGGCCGATTGCCGTCTGCATCATCAGGTTGAAGTTGCGCGGCTCGGTGAGCGTTCCGCTCATTCCGCAGTCCGGACAGGCGGCGAGCGAGGCGAGGTGATCGGCGCGAAAGCGGTGCTTGCAGTTGCGGCAGTCGATCAGCTTGTCATGGAACTGCGCGACGTGTCCTGACGCAACCCAGGTGTTGGGGTGCATGATGATCGACGAATCGAAGGCGACGACGTCGTCGCGCAGTTCGACCGTTTCGCGCCACCAGGCGTCCTTGACGTTGCGCTTGAGTACCGCGCCCAGCGGACCGTAGTCGAAGAAGCCGCCGATCCCGCCGTAGATCTCGCTGGATTGAAAAATGAAACCGCGGCGCTTGGCGAGCGCGGTGATCTCGTCCATCGTCACGCGGGGCGTGGGTTCGTCTGGCGCAGTCACGGAACGGGGTGCGTTCCGCGGCGAACGTGCCGGTTCCTCACGGTTGGCTCAGGGCCGCGCTGGGAAGACTCTCGGCGACCGACAAAGGTCGGAGCGACCGCAACCGCTTCGGCCGCCGTTTCATTTTGAGCACTATGGCCAGCCAGAAAACCGAGAGGTCACGATGACGTCGACGGCCGCCAAACCGATTCGCATTCTGCTGCAGACGACGATCCCGTATACCGAGGACGACTGGCATGTCGGGCGCTTCTCCGCGTTGCGTGACTTCATCGCCGGGCTCCGGGATGAGGCCGGACTTCCGCTTGCGGCCGTCACCTCGCGCGACCGGGAGACCAACGCGAACGGAGACGATCCGGTCCTCTCGACGATCGATCGCAGCGACTACGATCAAGTCTGGCTGATCGGGGTCGACACAGGTGGCGAGACCGGCATCAGCGGCGGTGACTGCAAAGGGCTGTCCAATTTCCGCGGCGCCGGCGGCGCGATTCTTTCGACCCGCGACCATAACAATCTCGGCTCGTCGCTGTGCAACCTGGGCGGCATCGGTAAAGCGCACTACTTCCACTCCGTCAACCCCGACCCCGATCCCGACCGCAACCGGCGCGACGATCCGTTCACGCCGGCGATCGACTACCCGAACTACCACTCCGGCGCGAACGGCGACGTACAGCGGATCACGGCGGCCGACCCCGCGCACCCGGCGCTCAGCCGCGACGACGGCAGCACGATCGCGACCCTGCCCGCACACCCGCACGAGGGCGGGGTCGGCGCACCGCCCGACGACCCGAGCGCGCGCGTCGTCGTCACCGGCACGTCGCAAGCCACGCACCGGCCGTTCACGATCGCCGTCGCGTTCGACGGCAGCGACGGCAACGGCCGCGGCTGGGCGGAGTCGACCTTCCACCACTTCGTCAACTACAACTGGGACCCGCGCCTCGGCTGCCCGTCGTTCGTCAGCGAGCCGCCGTCCGATGTGCTGGTGAAACAGCCCCGGCTGCTCGACGACACCAAGACCTACGTGCGCAACCTGGTGCGCTGGCTCGGACGCCGGGCGTCGTGAGCGCCAAGACGGACGGCGCTCCCGCCGGCTTTGCCGTGAGCCACGCCGCGGACGCCGACTGGGACGCCGGGCTGCGGACGTTTTTCAGCTACCGCGACCTGGGCGTCGCGGCCGCGACCGGCGGCAAAGTCGGCGCGCACGTCATTCGCGCGCGCGACGCGTCGGCGGTGCGCGGCGATCCGCATCGGCACACGCTCGAATTCCAGCTCGTCTACGTGCTGCGCGGCTGGATCACGTTCGATTACGCCGGCGTCGGCCCGGTGCGGCTCGAAGCCGGGTCGAGCGTCGTCCAGCCGCCAGGCCTGCGGCATACCGAACTCGCGCACAGCGCCGACCTCGAGATGCTCGAAATCACGCTGCCGGCGGAGTTTCCCACCACCGACTGACTCGCGCTACGGCCGCTCGCCATCGACGCGGCCCGTGTACCGGCGCCCGCGCCAGGTGACGCCGCGGCCACTCAGCACAGACACCGTCGAGGTGAGCAGAATCCCCGCGCTCGCCACGAAGCCGGCCGGCGCAAACACCGCCAGCGAAGCGGGAAGTCCAATGCGCCGCAACAGGTAGGCTTCGATTGCGATCGTGCCGCCGAGCGTCGCCAGCGCCTCCACCGAGCGCAGCGGCCGCCGGCGCGCGAGCCCGTCGATGGCGAGCGCCGCGGGTACGACCGACAGCAGGCTGAGAAACGCCGCCGCGCCGGCAAGCGCCCGCAGATCGCCGCGCGCCGCGACGTAGGTGTTCTTGGTGAAGCCATTCCACACTTCACCCAGCGACCGGTACATGCGTACGCGCACCAGGTCCGATCCATCGGCGATCGCCAACCGAAACCGTCCGTCCGCCTTGAGCCGGCGTGCGAAGGCAATGTCTTCGACGATCTCGCCGCGCAGCGCGGCGTGCCCGCCCAGCGCCTCGTAGCACGCGCGTGAGCTGAGAATGTATTGCCCGTTGGCCAGCGCATGTTCGATATCGTGCGGGTCGTTGAGTTGGCGGATCGAGCCGGTGGCGAACAGGACGAGAGCGAGCACGGTCGGTAGCACGGCGCGCTCGCCCCATGACTCCATCTCTTGGTGCGGCCACAGTGAGAGCGCGTCGAGATCGTGCCGGCGCGCAAAACTGAGGCTCGAAACGCTCGCATTCGGAGCGTGCCACGTGTCGGCGTCGGTGAAGAGGAGCCAATCTCCGCTCGAATCGCGCACACCCTGCTCGAGCGCCCACGGCTTCCCGACCCAGCCGTCGGGCAGCGGCTCGCCGCGGATCACGCGCAAGCGCGGCTCAGCGCGCGCAAGCTCCTCCACAATCGCGCCGGTGCCGTCGTCCGATCGATCGTCGACCACGATCACTTCGAAGCGCGCAAGCTGCTGCGCGAGCAGCGATCGAACGCAGCGCGCGATCGTCCGCGCTTCGTTCCGCGCGGGCACGACGATCGAAAGCAGCGGCAGTTCGGCGTCGGCCTGGGCAGGCTCGACCCGCGTCCACCCCTCCAAGAGCGTCGCGCCGCGGGCGACGAACGCAAACGCCGCCAGCGCACAGAGGTGGCCCAGAAGGTCGAGCGCGCGTTCGCTCAAGGGATCGTCCGCCACGCCTCCGGCTCGCGCTCGACGAATGACGCGCGGACGTCGTCTAGCAGCCGCCGCTGGGCGACGAAGGTCAGCAGGTCCGCTGCTTCGGCGAGCGATGACCAACGGTGCTGGTCGTGCGCGCCGTCCGGCTGTACCTCGCCGTCTTCGACGCGCGCGACGAAGAACGGCACCATGACGATGCGGTCCGCGACCGGATCGTAAAAGCTGTCGAGCGAGCCGGCCGTGTAGAGTGCGGTCACGCGCAGACCCGTTTCTTCGAGCACCTCGCGCCGCACGGTGTCGACTGCGCGCTCGGCCGGTTCCACGCCGCCCATCACGATCGTCCAGGCTCCGGCGAACACGCCCCGCGAACGCCGCAGCAGCAACACGCGCGTCAGTTCGCCGGCTCCGCGCAGCACCACGACGCCGATCGCATCCGGCCGGCGCTGGTTCATGACTGTCGTACTAATAGAGCGCTCCGAGATCTACGGAGATCGTGATCGACGAGATGCGCTCGTTGACGAGCACAAGCGTGACGTGCTCGGGAAGCTGAACCAGCTTGTGTGGCAGCGATTCGGTCTCTGTGGGCACGAAGGCGTCGTACGCAGCGACGAAACGCGCGCCGTGCTTCGCCGGCTCCCCGCCGTAGGTGGCCAGGACTTGCGCATAGGTGCTGCCGATGTGCAAACCCCGTCCGGTGCGCAGCTGCGTGAGATCGCCGGCCGGCACGCGGACCGCCGGCGGCGGCGCCGCGAAGAGCGCAACACTGCACTGGTCGGTGCTCGCCGCAGCCAGCGCGAGCTGATGCGCACGATCGTATTTCTCGAGCTGCCAGATACCCTGGAGGATCGGCGCAACCGTCGCACTGCCACCGCACGCCATCGAGCGCAGCGACGTTCCAGGCAGGAAGTCGGGCGCCGCCATACGCCGCGCGGGCGTCGCATCGTGATACGCCGTGGCGCGCACGAACCAAGCCGTCAGATCGGCCGGCGCAGCGCGCACCGGAGCGGCTGCGAGCGCGAGGACACCAACGATCGGAAGGACGATCTGCCGGCAAGACGTCATACGCTCAGGCTCGCTTTCGGGACGAGCATGCGCGGCTGATCCGTTGGATAGTCCCCGTGCGGGTGTTCGCCTATCCAACGCTGCGTACGGGCCGCCAGCCATTCAAAGTTCTCGAAGAGGAACGGGCGATTTTGACGAGAGTGCTCGATGACCTCGCCGAGCAATCCCCAATACAAGCTGACGTTGTACCATTCGGTCTGCAGATAGATGTGTTCGTCGATGAGACCGTTGCGAACGAACGACCCGATATGATTGTACATATCGCAGAGATAAAGCTCCGGGTGATTGCGGCGATCGACCGGAATCTCGAGCAGGCTCGCGCGAAAGTCGGCATCCTTCATGCGCTCTGGAAGGGCGTGACGCACGTAATTGACCATCTCGCGCACCGAGGGATCCTGAAGCATCGCGAACGTGCTCAGCAAGCCAGCGAGCTCGTTGGCCCTACGAATGTGCCGCAGCTGCACGAACGCCGCGATCGCGGTCGCGGTAATGACCACAAAGGTGCCGATCGAAGCGATGGTACTCCACATCTCAACGGACATTGCTGGAGGCGCTTCTCCACGTAATCGACGATTGCTTCCCCAACCGAAGTAGCTTGCGCCCGGGGGCCCTCAGCGGCGTTAGGCTATTTCGGCGCGTGCGCCCGCGTGCGCTTTTGGCTGGGTTTCCGCCCGCAGCTGGCCGCACGCGGCCGCGATGTCGCGGCCCATCGGCGTCCGCACCGTCACGGCGGCGCCCGCTGTCTCAAGCACCTTGGCGAAGGCCCAAATCCGGGCTTGGTCGCTGCCGCGAATCGCTGCATCGGGCGTACTATTGTAGGGGATCAAGTTGACGTGATAGAGCGGGCCCTTCATGCGGCGCGCGAGTTCGCGCGCGTCGCCGTCGCTGTCGTTGATCCCGGCCAGCATGACGTACTCGAAGAATACCTTGCGCTTGGTCTTGGCGATGTAGCGTTCGACGGCGTCCATCAGTTCGGCCAGCGCGAACTTGCTGTTGACCGGCATCATCGACGAGCGGGTCGCGTCACTCGCCGCGTGCAGCGAGATCGCGAGGTTGACCTGCGTCTGCGCTTCGGCGAAGCGGTCGATCTTATCGACCAGCCCGACCGTTGAGATCGTGATGTGCCGGTGCCCGAGGCCGAAGCCTTTGGGATCGTTCAGCAGCGCCACGGCCGCCATCACCGCGTCGTAGTTGGCAAACGGCTCACCCATCCCCATGAACACGATGTTCGTTACCTTGCGCCTGTCGCGCGCGAGCTGCTTGGCGAAGTAGCGGGCCTGGTCGAAGATCTCCGTCGCGGTGAGATTGCGCGTGAAGCCGGCTTGACCCGTGGCGCAAAACGCGCAGGCGTACGCGCATCCCGCCTGCGACGAGATGCACACCGTGTTGCGTTCGCCGTGATGTTCCATCAGCACGGCTTCGACTTCGCTTCCGTCGTGCAGGCGGAACAGCCCCTTGGTCGTCTGACCGTCGGAGGAATGCTGTACCGTGACCGGTGCCACGTCGTCGAGCGTGAAGCCCTCGGCCCCCAGCGCGCCGCGCAGCTCCAGGGGCAAGGTCGAGATCGCGCCGACATCCTCGACCAGTTCTTTGGTTGCGGCCCGGTAGAGCTGTTCGAGCCGGTACGGTTTGAGACCGTGTGCAGCCGCCAGGGCTGCACCGTCGGCGTAACCGGCACGGTGCGCTTTCTCGTCCACCCAGATCTCTTGCGGGCTGCGCATGACGTCCAAGTGTAACATGCCCGGGCGGATCAGTCGAACAGCGAGTGCTGCTCCGGCGCCGCATCGGCCGGCGGCGCAGGCGGCGGGGCCGCGAGACGGTCGCGCACCTGCTTGAGGTCGGCCCACACCATGCGTTTGACTTCGGTCATCGCGCCGCCGGTCTGACGCAGGATGTACGCTGGGTGGAAGCTCGCCAGGAGCGGGATGCCGAGCGGACCCTCAAACCATTGGCCGCGCTGTTTGGTGATCGAAAAGCGCTCGCCCAAAAACGATTTCGCCGCCGGTGCACCCAGCGCGAGGATCACGCGCGGTCGAATGACGTCGATCTGTTCGTCGAGGTAGGGACGGCAGTTCCGCATCTCGTCGGGCGTTGGCGCCCGGTTTGCCAAACGAGTCCCCGTATCGATGGTCGGACGACACTTGACGGTGTTGCAGATGAACACATCGTCGCGCGGCAGATCGATTGCCAACAGCATCCGGTCGAGCAGTTCGCCGGCGCGCCCGACGAACGGGCGTCCGAGCTTGTCTTCCGTTTCACCCGGACCCTCACCGACCACCATCAGCGCGGCGCAGGGGTCGCCTTCACCGTAGACGCTCGAGCGCCGCGTCGAACCAATGACGCATTTCCGGCAACGGTCGACGACCTCCGCCGCAACTGCAAGGTCGCGTTCGCGTTTCGCGCGCTCGGCGAGGCTCACGTCTGCGCGGGCGCCGGCGCCGGTTCGAGCAGCACCGCCTCACCGAACGCGACCACACGCGTGGCGCCATCGGCGCCCTCCGAGGCTTCGAATTGCAGCCCGACCACGCCGTTCGCGCCCATCCCCTCGGCGCTGCGCAGCAGCGCTTCGAGCGAATCCGTCCGCGTCCGTTCCGCGTCGGTGAGGAACTCGATCGGCGCCAAACCGATCAGTGCGCCGATACTGCGGAAGGTATGCTTGAGAAGGTTGCGCGGGCGGCTGGCTTGACCGCGCACGCGCCCGAACGAACGCACGATGCGGTAGCCTTCCACCCGGTCGAAGGTCGTGACCGATTCGAGCGTCATCGCCGAAGCAGCAGCCGTCGCGCGATCAGGACCGCCGCGACCAGGATACCCGCGTACACGACGTAGCGCGCGACAAGCGCGCCAACCAAGCTGTAGTACCATCCGCGCCCATGATGTTTGATCCAGTACCTCCGCCGCGAGGTCTGCTTGCGTTTCTCGACGTTGTAGTGGCCGCGCGCGCTTCCCATCCCTTCGTGCACCGCTTCACTGGCGGGCACGAACCACGTTTCCCAGCCCGCCTGCGCGGCGCGCTTGGCGAAGTCCACCTCTTCGTGATACAGGAAGAAACGTTCGTCGAACGCGCCGATCTGCTCGATCGCAGCTCGCCGGATCGCGAGCGCGGCCCCGATCGCGAGATCGACCCGGCGCGGCCGGTCGTAGGCGAAATCCCGCAGCGTCGCGCCGTTGGCGAAGCGGCGGAACGGCGGCCACTCGCCCCACGCGCTGGAACGCAAGAACGCACCGGTCCAGGTGTCGAACTCGCCGACCGACTGCTGGATGCTGCCGTCGTAGTTATAGATGCGCGAGCCGGCGATGCCGGCACGGGGATGCGCGTCGAGGAAGTCGACGATTTCGTCGAGCGCGCCTGACTTCAGTTCCGCGTCCGGGTTGAGCAGGAAGAGATACTCCGACCAGGAGACGGCGAACGCGCGGTTGCAGGCGGCAGCGAAGCCGAGGTTCGAGCCGTTCTCCACGATCTGGACGCGGCCGCCATAGCGCTCGCGGATGAAGTCCCGCGAACCGTCGCTCGAACCGTTGTCGGAGACGATCACCGTTGCGAAGCCGGGATCGGCGCGCACCTCGCCCAGCGCGAACACGGAGTCGAGCGCGGTCGCAATCTTCTCGCGGTCGTTCCAGCAGACGACGATGACGTCGACCCGGCTCACGCGCCGCGGCTTCCGCCGGGCGGTGCGAAGCGGTTGCGGTTCTGAAGGTACGGCCAGATGAAACCGTCGAGGTCGCCCGCAAGGACGGCCTCCGCGCTGCCGGTTTCAACGTTCGTCCGAACGTCCTTCACCAGTTGGTAGGGATGGAGCACGTAGTTCCGGATCTGCGAGCCCCACTCGTTTGCCGGACGCTCGCCCCGGATGTCGGCCAGCTTCTGCTCCTGCTCTTCGCGCGCGCGCTGAACGAGCTTGGCGCGCAAGATACTGAGCGCGACCTCGCGGTTCTGCATCTGAGAGCGTTCTTGCTGCGAGGCAACGGTGATGCCGGTCGGAAGATGGTAGACCCGAATCGCCGACTCCGTCTTGTTGACGTACTGGCCGCCGGCGCCGCTGGCTTTGAACGTCTCGAATCGCAGTTCGTCCGGTTTGAGTTCGAGCTCGCCGGTTTCGTCGGCTTCCATCTCCGGGATGACGTCGACTTCGGCAAACGAGGTCTGACGCCGGCCTTGATTGTCGAACGGTGAGATGCGCACCAACCGGTGGACGCCGCGCTCGCTCTCCATCATCCCGTATGCGTTCTTGCCGCGCACGATGAAGGTGATCGAGCGCAATCCCGCTTCCTCACCAGGCGCCTCTTCGACCACCTGCGTCTCGTAACCGTGGTTCTCTGCCCAGCGCAGATACATCCGGCCGAGCATCTGCGTCCAATCGGCGGCGTCGGTACCGCCTGCGCCGGCACGAATCGTCATGATCGCGCCGTGCGAATCGTACGGCCGGTCGAAGTTGGCCGCCATCTCGAGCTCGTCGAGTGCCTTGGCGGCGCGCGCGATCATCTCGTCGGCCTCCGCCTCGGCGCCCGGCTCATCGCCCAGCACGTCGATGATCTCAGCCGCATCGTTGAGCGTCGCCTCGACGGCGTCGATTGCGTCAAGATCGGCTCGTAGATCCGCGATCCGTTTCATCACGCCGCGGGCCTGCTCCGAATCAGTCCAGAAATCGTCGGCGCGCGAACGCGCTTCGAGTTCGGCTACGCTGCGACGCTTGGCAGCGTCCTCAAAGCCGCACCTTGAGCGCGCGCAGGCGCTCGCGGGCACGTTCGATGGCGGTGAGCTGGGGTTCCGACACGGCAGACCCCGGGTTCTGCGGGCGGCCGCGCCCCCCTACCGGCGCCGACTCGGCGGGGGGAACGGGCGGACGCCTGCGAACGACCTCGCGAACAGTTTGCAGGAGTGCTTTCATGCGGCTCGCCCGTCGTGACTTTCTGACCTTTGCCGGATCCGCGGCAACGTTCGCTCTGCTGCCGCAGAAGGGAGGAGCCCAGACCATCGATCTCCCGTTCGAGAACGGCCAACGCCCCGTCGTCGCCTTTCCGCAGAAGCGGCCGCTGCTGCTGCTCACTCCGCGCCCGCCCCAACTCGAGACGCCCTTCGCGGTCTTCGACGACGGCGTGGTGACGCCGAACGACGCCTTCTACGTCCGCTGGCACGAGGCGGGCGTCCCGCAGCAAGTCGACGCGACGACGCACCGCATCGCGGTCAGTGGTGCCGTGAACCGGACCCTGTCGCTTTCCCTGGCCGATCTGGCCGGCATGGAGACAATCGAGTACCTGGCCGTCAATCAATGCTCGGGAAACGGGCGCGCCTTGTCGTCGCCGCGCGTCGCGGGCGGACAGTGGGACAACGGCGCGATGGGGAATGCGCTCTGGACCGGCGTCCGGCTGCGCGACATCCTGGACCGTGCCGGACTGAAGCCGAGCGCGAAACAGGTGCAGTTCGACGGGCTCGACGGGCCGGTGCTCCCGTCGACACCGGATTTCCGCAAATCGCTCGACCTCGCGGTGGCGCAAGCGGACGACGTGATGGTCGCGTACGCGATGAACGGCGCACCGTTGCCGCTGCTCAACGGCTATCCGGTGCGGCTGATCGTTCCGGGCTGGTACGCGACCTACTGGGTGAAGATGCTCTCGGCGATCACGGTCCTCGATCACGTCGACGACAACTTCTGGATGAAGAGCGCCTACCGGATCCCCGACACCCCGGACAACAGCGTCGTCCCCGGCGCGACCGGCTTTCCGACCATCCCCATCAACAAGATGCGGGTCCGCTCGTTCATCACCAACATCGCCGACGGCGCGACGCTCACGGCGGGTTCGCAAACCGTGCGGGGGATCGCCTTCGACGGCGGCAGCGGGATCGCGCGCGTCGAGCTCTCGAGCGACGGCGGGACGACCTGGCACCAGGCCGCGCTCGAGCACGACTACGGCAATTACAGTTTTCGCCGTTGGCACGCGACGTTCGACGCGAAGACCGGACCGCAGAAGCTCGCGGTGCGCGCGACCGCAAACGACGGCGCGACACAGCCCGTCAAACAAGGCTGGAATCCGAGCGGCTACCTTCGCAGCACGATCGAAACCTACGCGGTGACGGTCCGGTGACGCGCGCACTGATCGGCGTCGCCTGCGCACTCGCGCTCGTTGGAACGGCCGCGTCGGCGGCGACCGTGCCGCGCGGACCTGTCTCGATCACGCTGCCCGGCGACGCCGGCTTCGCGTTCAAGCCCGGCCCGGGCGTGATCGCCGCCCAGACCTACTGCCTGACGTGCCATTCCTCCGCATACGTTTCCACCCAGCCAACGCTCTCGCGCGCGCAGTGGACCGCCGAGGTTGCGAAAATGCGCAGCCCCTACGGCGCCACCATCCCAGACGATCAAGTCGCGACGCTGGTCGAGTACCTCACCACGCAATACGGAAAACCATAAGCAGAAGGCCGGGAGATTCCATGCGCTTCTCACATCGTCTTCGGGACCGATTTCCCATTTCGCGGGATAACGGATCAACTCCAGGCACTGAGCACTTCCGGAGTGTTCGGTGCAGCAGAACTCGATGCAATTGACCGGGGTCACGCCGTCGGTTTGCTGCCCCGTCTCCAATCGCTCACGTAGGAGCTCGTCGCACCCCCGCAGCTCACGAAGCAGGCTACATGTCTACCACGCACCCGACGTTTACGGCGCGCATAGAAGGCTCTCCCGAAACGATCTTTGACCTGATTGCCGACATGCCGCATTACGGTCGCTGGCTGCCGGGATCCGATGCGTTCGGCGAGACATCGGAGGTCGCGCCCTATCCGGTCCGGCTCGGTACGACGTATCTCGATAGCGGACCGGCGGGGCAGCGGCCCGGCTCCGTGACGGAGTACGATCCGCCGAAGCATATCGCTTTTCATCAAACTATGCTGTTGAAGCGCGGCCCGCTCACCGCAAATATCGAGGTCAACATTCGTTACACGTTCGAGCCCGTAGAACACGCGACGAACGTCACTCGCGCGCTTGATCTGACAATAGAAATGCCTGCCTTCCTCAAGCTGGCGGAGCCCCTGGTCTTACGCGCCTTCCGTAAGGAAAATGAGCGGCTGCTCGCCGAGCTCAAAAGTTACGTCGAAGCGCAGCCGAAGCACCACGACCTCCACCCATCTTCAGGAGAAATCGGCCTCACGGGTCCGAAAAGCACGACTAGCGCAGTCAACCTCCCGGAGTGACGCTCACGACGCAGGTCGGATTGTCGTCGGTTGTCATGATCCCCCACATCGCGGCCGTTAGTGAGATCGTGATCGCGCCGTGAACGTCGACCGTATACGCAAACGTCCTGCGGTCGCAGCTCGCCGACTGCGTCAGCTTGTAATTTGCAGCCGGGGTGAAATGCACCGTGACCGACCCAGGGTAGTTGAAGGCACAGTAAGTGCCGCCCCACATGTCGCCCCAACCGCCGCCCTCCTGCGCGCACTGCGACTGCGTCACGAGGCCATCCCAATCCGCGACACCGGACTGTGCGGCCGAAACATACTGGTCCGGCGGCAAGTACAGACAAGCTGAGGCTTGAGCGGCAGAACAAAACGCTTTCATGTCGGCGGGTGCTGAGGCATACTGCGACGGCGGCTCGACGACTGCTTGCGGCACGAGCTGAGGGTTCCCCATGTTGCCGACGCCCGGGTGTCCGACCCCAACCGCACGCACACCGCCGCCTGCCACCGGAATCGGCTTTCCACGCAGGCCGACCCCCAACGAGCCGGCTCTGAGCAACGTCGCCTCGCGTGCCCGGTGCGCGGCGCGCAGTTGACCCAAGGTGGTCGTACGCGGACCAACCTTCACTATAGTAGAGTCCGGCGCGGTGTTCAGACGTTCGCGCATTGAGAGTTTCTCGAAGGGCACGGCCGTCGCCGCGAACGCGCGGAATGCCGTAGCCGTCCCGGCGAGCGCAATGACACCGACGCAAACGACGAGTAAACGAGCGGTTGCTGGACCGGCTTTACAGCTGCTGTTCATGGCTCGAACGTAGTCGAGTGTTCGACCCGCGTCAATATCACGCCGCGACCTGACGGTAGGAGTGATCGCCTAAGGCAGCCAGGGCGAGCGCATACGCCGACTAGGCGGTCCGGACGACCGGTCTCGGGGCCGAGAGGAATGAACGCAGCACCCGCCGGGCGGGACTTTCGGCCACATGGTAGAGCAGAGCTGACAGCGCGAGCGAATACGGAAGGACCAGCCAGTTGTGCGGCAGCCCGATCACCAGGATGTGATGGACCATGTAGAACGCGAAGCTGATCTCGCCAAGGTAGACGAAGGGTCCGAGAGTCAGCAGTCGGGACAGCCAGCCGCCGCCGCTCGCGAACGTCCAGATCGCGAAAGCGGCGAATGGAATCAGCCAGCCGAGCGGCACCGGTTCGGCGAACACAAGGACGCCGGCGATCGCCACCAGCGCGAGCGGCTCGAGAAGGTTCGCCCAGGCGCCGGCGTTCCGCGCACGTGAACCGAACGCCGCAGCGACCAGCATCCCGACCAGGAACTCCGGCAGTCGCAACGGCGGCAGGTAGTAGAAAAACGGCCACGTCTGCGTCCACTGCTGCCCAATCGTCTGCGCGACCGTGATCAGGAGGAACACGCCGGCCGCGCACGCGAGGTAGATCTGCGGCCGTCGCGTGCGGCGCAGAATCAGCCACGCCGCGATCGGGAAAACGGCGTAGAAGAACGTCTCGTCGGAGATCGTCCATGCCGGCGCGTTGAACGATGACGTTACGTTCCAGTCCCAGAAACTCCAGGCTTGCGTGAGCGTCAGCTGGGATCCGATGCACCATGTTCGACAGCCCCCCGGCGGGATCGAAAACGTGTAGATGCCGACGAACGCTGCGATGATCATGCCGAAGAAGGTCACGTATTGCAGCGGAAAGATGCGCGCGAACCGTGCGGCCCAGAACGCTCGCGTCGCGTCCCACGTGATGCCGGTCGCGAAGTCGGCGCGATGCGAGTAGGTGAGGATGAAGCCGGACAGGACGAAGAAGAACGCGACTCCCGCAGCCCCAAGGCGGTGACTGTCAGCCCAGTGATGCCAAGGCGCCGAGACGTCGGTGTGGTTGGCGTAAACCAGGAGGGCCGCAAAGAACCGCAACGACGTCAAGGGCCGAATCACGGCCCCGTCTCCCCAGTCTTAGCCTTCAAACGCAGCCGCCAATTCGGCTCAGCCATTCCTGGAGGGATTCGGCACACGCGCCCAGGTTCCCGATGGCCGATAACACGGAGGCCGGTTGACCCCACCGTCTACACGACAGCAGAATCGTTCGACTTTTCGAGCCATTGCGTCATGCCAGATCGATCGGTTTGCTCGCGCGCACCATCACATAGTCACCAATTCCCATTGCGCTCCAGGTCTCGTGTCCGCGACATGACGCGACGTCGTCTTCAGACAACTCCACCACGATCTCGGCGGCAGGCGTACCGGCCTTGCTCGCGCTGGCAAATTTGGCCATGCCCGGGTAGACGTCGTTGCGAATCGACTCGATCGAAATGTCCACGAATCCCCGGCTGCGCAGTTTCTCCGCATAGGCGTTGCTGTCGTAGAGATTTCGATCCTCGAATGTTCCGAAGCGCCGCTCCAAGCGCGCCACGAGCCCGCCCCTGCTTTGGCCTGGGAGTGGAATCATGTCCGTGAGCGCCAGCACTCCTCCGGGGCGCAGTGCGCGGAACGCTTCGGTAAAGAACTTCTCCCGCGTTCGGAAATGAAACGCCGACTCGAGCGCCACGATCTTGTCGAAGCTTCCAGCCGCAAATTCGAGCTGCGTCGCTGAGCCCAGCTGAAAGTCGATGCGGTCAGCAACTGCACGGGCGACCGCCCGCTTTCGCGCGACCTCCACGTGGAGGGGCGTAATGTTCAGCGCTACGATCCGCCGTGGAGCGAAGGCCTGGAGCCAAAGGAAATCCTGCTCGCCAAAGCCGCACCCGACGTCCAGCACCTCATCGCCGGCAGACAGTTGCGCCACTTCGCCGAGGTACATTGCCAGAGCAGCACACGCATCATCGTAGCGACGTGCAGTCTTCCAATAGCCGGTGTTTAGCCACAGAGGGCGCGACGCTGCGTAGTCAGCTCCGCGGAAATTGATCGGGTCGGTGCCGACAAAAGTATAGTAATCAGCCGTGCTGCCAACGAGTACTTGGCGAAAGAACGTGCCGATGTGACGGGGGAACCTCGTCACGAGACTGTGCGCGACCCGCCCTGCCCTTCTGATGCCGTCCATTAGCGGCGGATTCGCCGACGGTGCGGCTTCGTCCCGGACCGTGCCGCCATAGCCGGCCGGAAACGAAAGCGCCGCCGGTTTGCCGGACGGGGTCAGATGTGCCTACAAAACTCCCGGCAGCAGCCGATATCGCACGCTTTGGCAATACTCCGCATAGCCGCGCAAGTGTTCCGTAAGGAAACGCTCTTCATAGCGGATCCGCCAAGCGATCACGAGCGCCATCGGAACGAGCATGAGCATACCCCACCATGATTCCAGCGCTAGCGGAGTCGCGAAAAACCAGAGGAGCAACCCGGAATAGTAAGGATGGCGAACGATTGCATACGGTCCCGTTGAGATAACCTGCTGACCCGCCTCGACCGCGATGTTCGCGGCGGCAAACGTGTTCTCTCGCAAAGCCAGAAAGGTGATGAGAAAAGAGACGGCGAGCAGAGCGTCTCCGGCGATCGTTGCGAAAAGTGGAACGTGCGACCACGAAAAGCGATGATCGAGTGAAGACAGGATGAGCGTTCCCGCGAACACGATGACCGCGACGAACTGTATCAGCTTCTGACTCGTCTCTGTTTCGGCGGCCGGACCGCGTAAGCGACGTTCGAGAAGTTTAGGATCTGCATACTGCAGATACGCGAAGATCGTTGCGCCTGCGGCGAAGGAGACGGCAAGATAGACCCATGCCTGCCAGAACCCAAACGTCCAGGCCGCGACGTTCATCTCTGCGCCGCTCCGGCTTGTTCGTTCCAGCGTTGAACGTTTACGCCCATCACGAGGAGCCACAGCATCAGGGATCCCTCCGCCACGATGCCGGTGATCTCGATGTACGTAACGATATGTTTTACGAGCTCTGGCGACAGAACCAATAGCCACCCCAAACCGGACAACGCCATCAAGACGCCCAGAACACGCGGCAGGAACGTCGACCTCAGAATGAGGTAGCCGATGGCGAGGTTGAAAAGCCCGAAAAACGGCAGCGAGCTCTGGGGTGAGGCGAGATGAAAGAGGCTCAGAGACTGCACCATGCATCCCACGAGGCTGATCATCACAGCGAGTAGGGCGAGATTCCGGCTTACCGGCTTCAACAGCTGGTAGAGAAGCAGGGTGACTGCGACATAACCCGCGTTCGCGATGAGGTTGGCGGCATCGCTGTAGGCGACCGGTACGCGGCCAACCAAGGACGCTGCGAATATGACCGTCACGAAATACAGCAGGTAGACGGCACCGGTAGCTCTGGCCCTAGAACGCGTCATCTCGTTCGGCTCCTGCAAGCTCTACCAGTGCTGCCGCACGCTTGTTTCGATTTGCCGTCGTGTTTTGGGCGTCGGGCGGCTCAGGACAACGGTTCGCCCAAGGTAGCTTTCTCGAGTTCGGTCGCGTCGGGGCTCGGCCCCTACGCGGCGGCGAGCTTTCGTAGTATCCTGGCGGCATGAGCTTCTTTGGACCGCTGCCGGCATGATTCTACTTGCCGATACTGTCGTCGCGATCGTTGCGCTTCTGCACGCGTATTTTCTGGTGCTTGAGATGTTTCTTTGGGACACGCCGTATGGGTTGCGGACCTTCGGGTTGAGGCAGGAGTTTGCGAGCGCGACAAAGTCGCTCGCGGCGAATCAAGGGCTCTACAACGGCTTCCTGGCGGCGGGGCTCGTCTGGGGCTTGGCGCTCGGCTCAGCCGGGAAGCCCGTCGAGATATTCTTTCTTAGCTGCGTCATCGTCGCAGGTATCTTCGGCTCCGTGACCGCGAGCCGCAAGATCCTGTTCGTACAAGCACTTCCCGGGGCCGTCGCGCTCGCGCTCGTACTCCTCGCGCGCTAGTCACCCGACGCCAGTACAGGCGTGTGAGAAGCGCGAGCATCCAGCCCGCAGCCGCGTGCTGAAGTTAGCGGGTCGGCGTCAGCGGGCTTTGCGCCGTGTCACTGACAAGCTTGGCTTCGACGTAGCCGCTGTTTCCGTCGACGGTCACGCTGACCGGAACCCGCGCATCGGTCGCATACGTCATCGAGCCGTGGAAAGGCCGTCCGTCGTGGGCCCCGCGCCAATCGTCGATGGCGATGACGGCACGGTCGTGCTCGACGGTGTCGACGCGATACCACGCATCACCGCGCGGCGTCGCGTTGAAGGCGTTCACGTGCCACGATTGCCCGAGGGCAAACTGCGGGCTCCCGACCAAACCCACCGCCATGGGCGAAAGCACCCACGCGACCTGCGCGCACAGAAAGGTTTGAAAGCCCAGCGTTCCGTCGGCAAAAATGGCGACGCGAGTCGCGGGCTGGGTGATCGAGTCGACCGTATAGGTGACATCTGTGATCAAGGAATCGGGAGTCGGCGCACCGATGACGGCGATCCGCAGCGTTCCATGCTCGTCGCCGTTGAAATGGCTCGTGCAATGGCTCGACGATGTCACCGAATAGACTAGCGTACGAACCGGCGCTGCGGGCTCCGCCGCCCCGGCGGCGCTCCCGGCGATGAAGAACGATGCGGCGATGCCGGCAAACAGACGAGTCATTGCTCAGGCCTCCCAGTCACTCGGTCTGACCGAATGATGCTCGCTCCGGCTGAGAAGAGACTCGGAGCTCCCTGCCGGCTGTCTCGCGCCGGGGTCCGCGATGGGGTGCGCGCAATCCCCTGTGCCGTAAGGGTTTCTGGCGCACAGCGTGTGTGGGGTTTTCGGTGCACGGCGCAAACCTGCCGGAATCATCCGGCTTCGACTCGAACACGAGGGCTCATATGGGGAATCCCGGTTAAACTCGGTTCGTCCCTCCGAAGGCGATCGGTGGGCGCGGTCGTGCTGGGTGCGGCGCTCCTAGGGCCTTTGGGGTCAGCGGCTCGGAGCGATGCGAGCCCTTCTCCTGTGCCGTTGAAGAGCGCAGTCGTACCCGTATTCGTTGGGCCACCGGGGTGGCATCACGTGCAAGGCACGAGCGACGGCCGCGGGATTTGGTTGCGTCCGGGCGATACCGATTATTCGGAAAACATCATCGTGGAAGCAAAGAACGGGATCGGATCGCTCGACGCCCTGTTCAAGGCAGAAGTAAACTACATCGCCAACCTTCCCGACCAGTTCGGCTACGCACCGACAGACACGACAGTCTGCGGTAACCATCCGGCGAAGTATCTGTCCTACACATACACGTCGCCGACCGGGTTGCCGGTTACCTCGGAAGTTGTCATAGCCGTGTTCGGAACGACGGGGTATTCCGCGCGTTACAGCAAGTCGATTTCCGAGGATGCCGACGTCGCGGCGGAACGATCGCTCGCGACGCTGTGCGGACGCGCGTCGTCGCATTGAGTGTGGCCTGAGACCCGGGGTTATCCCACGAAGACGGGCGATGGCTGCGAATTTGATGAGATCACGGACAAACTCCTCGGGAGTTCGATGCCGTAGCCAACAGCGTATCGATCCTATAAGCCTTTCGTGACGGCCGACGATCTTGACTGAGGCCGGGTGAACCAGCCCTGCGGGTAAGCGCTGTCAGGCAGTAACGAACGTGAGCCTGATCGCGTCCTCGCCGACAGGATTGGTGCCAACAAGGCGGAGCGGCGTTCGGGCACCGGCGAAGTACGGTTTGCCGCGGCCAAGAATAAACGGACGAAAGTAAAGATGATATTCGTCGATAAGACCGAGGTCAGTAAGACTCGCCGCTAGATCGGGCCCGGCAACGGCGATGACGCCGTCGACCTCCGCCTTCAGCCGGCGAGCGAAGGCTTCGAGATCGTCGCCGACAAGCGTGGCGTTGGCGCCGACCGACCTTAGCGAGCGCGATGCAACCCATTTCGGTTGCGTCCGCCACGCCGCCGCGAATTCGTGCTCGATCGCGCCCCACTCCGGTTGGTCCTCGTCCCAATAGCGCATCACCTCGTACATGCGACGACCGTACAGACTGCCCGCGAGGCCGCGGACGTGGTCGATCCAGTAACGAAAGAGCGCAATGCCTGGCGAATGAAGCGGCGGCTCCAGCTCGCCCTCAACGCCAGCAACGTAGCCATCGAGAGACTGCATCATTCCAAAGACAATCTTCCCCATGTTCCCGCGCCTCCGACCAGGCTGTAGCTTCAAGAACGACCGAGCCCCGGCGGTTACCAACGAAGAGTGGCGACGGCTGCGAATTGATGAGGTAACGGACAAACTCCTCCGGCGTGCGATTCCCAAGCGACGAGTGAGGACGCTGACGCGCAGCAACTCGCCTCGCGATCCCGATTGGTTCTTGCGCGAGATCACGCCGAAGCCCGCGATACTGCAAACAAGCAAACGGAAGTCAGTCGGACGCCGCAGAGTCGACGCTCCAGCTTCGAACGAACCACATTGCTGCCGGATGCTGTGCTGCCATCTCTTTGACAACATCGAGGATACCCGCGTATTCATCGTCGCGGACCGACTTGGCCAGTTCGTCGTAATCCGCGTCCTTCGCGGTAACGCCGTGAAGTCTTCGGAACATCGACTCATCGCTTGAAGAGGCGATGACCTCAGCGTCCTCCGTCGACCCGCCGTCATCATTCTCGACCCGACGTTGAGGAATGACAAGCCAGGCGTCCTTCGGGATACCGATAGTGCCGGCACCTTTCCAAGAAAACCGATGCGGTCGAACCTTTGGAATCTCAAGGCGCGGCGGAGTATCATCGGCGTTCGAATCCCAGGGACTCGTTAACAAGATACTCAGCGTCATCTCAACCGGGATTCTCCATATGATCGTCCTGTTCGAGTCGCCGCCGGATGATTCCGGTGGTTTTGGGGCACCACGCTGCGATGCGTCGAAAAGCGCTGGATTGCGCTCGATGCCTCAGGTTTTCACAACCGTTATGAAAACCACACCCGAACCGCGGTAATTTGTCGCTGTCCGAAAAAGCCCGCCCTGACGCCGTTTTCAGGATTCCCGCGCCCTCGCACCGGAGCCGGCCCAGGGGAGCCGTTTTGGCGAAGGGGCCAAAACGGCTCCGTCTCGGGTGCCGCGCGCAGACCCCCGCACCCAAGCCATTGGGAAACGCTCATAGCGATGCTCGGCGGAGGGGAACACCCCTAGCACGAACCGCGGGTCCATGGCGACCCAGCTAGGCTCGGGGCCTCCGGCCTCGGCTCGTCCGACCGGCACGGTCACCTTCGCCTTCACGGATATCGAAGGCAGCACGCAACGCTGGGATCGCGACCGGGCGGCGATGCAGGACGCCGTGCGCCGCCACGACGTGTTAATGCGTGCTTCAATCGGCGCGCACGGCGGGTACGTCTTCAAGACGATTGGCGATGCGTTCTGCGCGGCGTTCGCGCGCCCCGAAGACGCCGTTGCGGCGATCCTCGATGCGCAGCGCGCCCTTGCCGCCGAGGATTTCTCTGCGATCGATGGATTGTCCGTACGTGCGGCTGTCCACACCGGCACGGCCGACGAGCGCGACGGCGACTATTTCGGACCCGCCGTCAATCGCGTCGCAAGGCTACTCGGGGTGGGCCACGGCGGGCAGATACTCTTGTCGGGCGTTACCCGCGACCTGGCTCATAGCGATCTGCCCGCCGGTGCATCCCTCGTTGACCTTGGTTCGCACCGTTTACGAGATCTTACCGAACCGGAACATGTCTGGCAGCTGACTCTCCCAGGTCTGCCTGCAGCGTTTCCGGCGCTCGCGTCGCTCGATACGATTCCGAACAACCTTCCGATCCAGCAGACCAGCTTTCGTGGTCGAGAGGAGGATGTTGCGAAAGTGAGGGCTCTGCTCGCTCAGCATAAACTGCTGACGCTCTTTGGTTCGGGCGGCGTCGGCAAGACACGGCTCGCGCTACAAGTGGGAGCAGAGATCCTCGACCAACACCCCGATGGCGTGTGGTTTGCCGACTTTGCACCGATTACCGAGCCCGAACTGGTCGCAAGCGTCATCGCCAAAGAGATCGGGATGCGGCAAGTCGGCGACCGCAGAGTTGATGAGGCCATCCCGCAGTGGTTGCGCCGCAAGAAAATGCTGCTGATCTTGGATAACTGCGAGCACGTCTTGGAAACCACCGCAGCTATTGTCGACACGATCACGCGCGGTTGTCCCGACGTGCGACTGCTGGCCACCTCGCGCCAGGCGCTCGGGGTAAGCGGCGAAGTCGTGCATAGGCTGCCGTCGCTCGCCATCCCCGAGAAGCTTGCAGGCCTGAGTTCGGCAGAGGCCATCGAATACGGCGCGGTTGCACTCTTCGTCGATCGCGCGACGGCTGCCGACACGCGCTTTATCCTCACCGAGGACAACGCGCCGGTCGTCGTCGAGATTTGCCGCCGCCTCGACGGCATTCCGCTCGCGATTGAACTCGCCGCTGCGCGTGTGAAGATTCTCAGCATCCCCAACCTTGCCCAACGGCTCAACGAACGCTTCAAGATCCTCACCGGCGGTAGCCGCACAGCGCTCCCGCGCCAGAAAACACTGAGCGCACTCATCGACTGGAGCTACGACTTGCTCACGCCCCAAGAGCAGATGCTGTTCTTTCGGGTGGGGATCTTCGCCGGAGGTTTCAGTCTCGATGCGGCAACAGCGGTATGCGGCGGCGAGGACCTCGATGAGATCGACGTTTTAGACCTGCTCTCGTCGCTGACCGACAAGTCCTTGGTCGTAGCCGACACCACAGGTGAACAAGAACGCTACCATCTGCTTGAATCGACTCGCGCCTATGCGCTCGAGAAATTAGCGGCAGCAGGCGCACACGAGCAGCTGGCTCGCCGTCATGCCGAGTACTTCCGCAGCCAGGTGCAAGAGCTCGGCGAACGCACGGGCTTAGACACCTCGGCGCCGGCGCGGCTGGCAATCGTCGAACAGGAACTGGATAACTACCGCGCCACTTTGGAGTGGGCGCTCAAGGACGGACACGATATAGCACTGGGTAGTGTCGTGGCTGGAGCGCTGAACGGCCTTTGGTCTGAGCGTGGCCTCTCGGTAGAGGGGCGCTATTGGATCGGCCTTGCGCAGGCAGGTCTCGACGAGTCCATCCACCCGCAGGTGGCGGCCCGGCTGTGGATTGTGCTCTGGGGGCTTTCCTCCGGCAAGCGCGCGCTTGACTGTGCGCAACGTGCTGTCGCGCTCTCCCAGTCGGCGCGCGACGAGAAGGGCAACGCTCTGGCGCTCTCAAGGTTAGCGGTTAGTCTCTGCCAAGTGGGCCGTCTTGAAGAGGCGCGTGAGGTGAACGCACAAGCGATTGCCGCAATACGCACGTTAGGCGATAAACCGACAGTGGCTAACTCCCTGAACGGGCTGGCGGCCGTCCAGGCGTATTGCGGCGACGTCCCCGCAGCGCGCGAGTTGTTTACGCAGGCGCTGGCGGCATACAAGGTTCTAGGAGACGAAGCCGGGGCAGCTCTGGTGCTGTCAAATCTCGCGGAGGTGGAGTTCGGAGAGGGTCAGGTTGAACAGGCAGTACGCTTGGCGGACGAAGCCCTGGGGATCCACTCGCGTCGGAAGAGCGCCGTGAGCTTAGCGCTCTCATATCCCAACATCACTGCCTATCGCATTGCGCTGGGAGACATGGATGCCGCGCGTGAGAGTGCCCGCGAAGGGCTGCGCTGGGCGCAGCAAGCACAGATTCCACAGTTGATCGCGACCGCGTTGCAGCATCTCGCGCTGCTCTTTGCATTGCGTGGAGAAGTGAAGGATGCGGCGCGGCTCATCGGCTACGTCAATGCGCAATACAAAGAACTCGGCTACAAGCGCGGGGCCACGGAGAGGTGGAGCTACGAGAAGCTCATGTCCGCACTGCACGATCAGCTAAGCGAAGCCGAGATAGAACAGCTCGCGGCCGAAGGTGCAACGTTGTCAGAGGACCGGGCGGCCGAAAAAGCGCTCAAGGCCTGAGTTCCGGGCCGCGGCCTTGATCGTTTATCGTGTGTCGAACCACGCCGTTTTCCGGAACCTCATCGCTCGAGGCCGGCAGCCACGAGGCGGAGCCGCTTTGACCCTTTCCCCTATCCGGCTAAGCGGCGGCACGGGCATAGGGGAAGGGCCTGAAACGGCTCCGCCTCAGGGCCGCCGGCTCCAGGATGCGGGATCCGGAAAACGGCGTAACGGCGGTCTTTTTCGGGCAGCGGGAGTTGCTGGCGATCGGCGCGCGGTTCTTATAACGGTATTGAAAACTCGCTCTTGGCGCGTAAACGCTTGTCCTGTAAGGGTTTCTCGTCGCGCGAGTCAAGTGCGAACAACTGGTGCATGAGCGCTGACGGTGAGGCTAGGTCGGCATCCCAGCTACGGGGCGCGAGAGCTTCTCAGCAGTGCGAGCTGCAATCCGCCTAAAGAAGCCGAACATTATGGTAACAAGCGTCCTAGCGTCGTTCGGCGAGGTGGGCTCATAGATCGAAGAGCCGTGCGCCCGTGCGCCGCGAAATCGCGCAAGCGTCTCTGAAGCTCCGCTTTCCAGCAACTGGTAACATATAACGACGCCAAGATGGAATGCGAGCAGGGCAACGTTCTTCGGCTCGATGCCATTATTCGAATTGACTCGATTTGAGATTTCCCGCTTCGCTGCCTTGAGCGCCCGACGAATCTCATCACGCGGCATAATCTCGATAGGTCTCCTGTCTTTTGTCTCTCGCTCCTGCATCTCCGCGATCACGCCTTGCGTCCCTTCCCCAGTTGTTCCGTCACTCAGCGCCGTCGTCGGCTTCATAATTCTCGCTTGCGCTTCTTTAGGGTCGGCCAAGAATAGTAACGTGGCGGCGAGAGGATCTGACAATCGGGTTAAGGTTGCCCAGTCGCTTTCGACTGCGAATATTGCGGCAAGAGCGATATCCTCAATCAAGTACTCCAAAATCCCATGACTCAAAATGCAGTAGGCCGCAACGTCATAATCATATTGGTTGGCGGGTCTAATACGAGTCAGATTCAGATATGGCGCGATGAATTTGGCCTCGACGGCATCAAGGGAGGCCTTGGCATTTGCGACGATTGCTACGAAGTCGCTTCGCAGAACCTCGGGTGATGAAATTCGATCAGGCGCCGGCACGCTCTACAATGTTCGGAAACGCTGTGAAGTCGATTTCGAATACGTCGCTAAGCATTTGACGGTATCGTTGAAAACGCGTTTGAACCCGTGCAACGCTCTTAGTTGTCGCTTCGATACTTTGCTTAAAGTCTTGGTCTTGTAGAAGCTCGCTAAGCGCCTGTCGATATGCGCCCGACTGCCCTTGCGCGACACCTTCTGCGATCGGGTTCATGGCGAAATAATACACTTGCACTTCGAAGAGAGCTCGATTGAAGCGACCGTCGAAACGCTCGCCGTCACTCGGTCGTCGGCCAACGTTAGGTAGTTGGACAAGTATGTCCAGAACGCGAAACGCTTGAAGTATCCGACCATAGTGCGCCTCGACATTCTCGGCCATCTCGTCCCACGTCCCGTTGATACGTTTCATGGTCCCGTCCAAGAACAGTTTCATATCTCCAGTGTACTGGAGTACACCTAACATAAACGCAAGAAGTCTAAGTATCAATTCGCTGTCTGCAAACCGCGGATCAGGACCCGGTATTCGAAGGACGAGCTGAATTGGATTATGCTGCTCGGTAACTCTAAATAGAAAATCGGCTAAACCGCCCGTATAAAAGACTTGGCGCAACTCTTGGCCGGTTAATGGAACGGAGCCGCTATTCAGCCGAAAGAAGATGTCGTAAAGGACGTCGTGACTGCTCCATCCAGATAATACGGAGCAGCGAATGGCCGCCGTCCTAAAGCGCTGAAAGTCGCTTAGGTACTCTTCCGCGGAGGCAAACGCATCAAGCGCTACGCCGTTGAGTTCTGTCTTGTCGTAAAGCCCTTCGAATTGGGGCCGGCGCCATCGGCTGTAAGCTGTATCATAAAGACTTACGATCGTCATGAGTCGTTGCCGCCCGTCGAGAACAAAATAGGTGCCGGCTCCTGGCTCCCTCTCTGCGAGAACGATCTGAGGA
>Ga0182015_10001347_pt1 | contig 32625 bp, 24 predicted proteins | sample 712P3MmetaG_FD_120478 | JGI IMG/M metagenome (GOLD analysis project Ga0182015, IMG submission 120478) | Permafrost microbial communities from Stordalen Mire, Sweden - 712P3M metaG | ecosystem: Environmental > Terrestrial > Soil > Wetlands > Permafrost | place: Sweden: Stordalen | collected...
CGTAAATCACATCGGCAAGCTCGCGCTCGTCGAGGTGGTTTACCACTTGTTCGGCGGTTCGCTCCGACCGCGGGTCCATCCGCATGTCGAGCGGTCCATCCGCCTGAAAACTAAATCCGCGCGACGCATCGTTCAGTTGAAGACTGCTTACTCCGATGTCGGCCAAGATGCCGTCCGCAAAATCTTTGCCGAACCGGCTTCCGACTTCGGCGAACGAGCATTGCAACAGCGTGATCCTCGGCCAATCTTCGCCGTTCAACTTTGCTTGCGCGATTGCGAGCGCTGCTGGATCTTTATCGAGCCCAATCAAATGTCCCGGTGCGCCAAGGCGTTTTGCGATTTCGTAACTGTGTCCGCCCAAGCCCACCGTGGCGTCGATATAGGTCCCGCCACGCCGCACGTTTAAAAAGTCGATCGCTTCTTTTAAAAGAACCGGAACATGGCTCGCTTCCCTTCCACCGCCATGCCCAACCCCCTGAGGGGTGTCTGTTGAACCCCCGCCCACTAGATGCCCAATTCGTCGAGGGTCTTCTCATCGTCAGGCGTGAACTTTTCTTCCTCGACCTGCTTGCGGTACGCGTCCAGGTTGCGCACGATTAAATGTGTTAGGTTGCCGGTAACCGCAACCTCGCCTTTGATTTGTGCCGCCTCGCGCAGCAGTTGCGGAATCAGCAGCCGCCCCTGCCCATCCATCTCGACCACCTGTCCGTAATAGTTCACTCGGTCCAGAAACTTCTTCTTCGTGGGATTGAAAGTGGAGAGGCCGGCCAACTTCTGCTCGATCCGCTCCCATTCCTCGAAGGGATACACTTGAGCAACCTTCCCATCCAAACTTGTGATGTAGTATTGCTGTCCGTACTTCTCGTCGATCACCCGCTTGAACTCGGCCGGGACCTTTAACCGTCCCTTTTCGTCGACGCGAGTTGGGTGATTGCCACGAAACATGCTCTCTGCCTGTCACTACGACTGCTACCGGGGGGATAAAAGCGACGCAAAATATGGTCAAACTCAGGTGGTTCGGGCTGTTTGTCGTCCTCTTGGGTCGGTTAACCACCGGCTCCTCGTTTTCAGCTTCCCGTTCCCATAGCTCTAAACTGTCTGGCCACTTCCTACCACTTTGTACCACATCTTACCCGTAAGTCCTTGATTGTCAATACAAAACTTGAAGGTGGGGCAAGGACGAAATCGAGGATTCAACAAAATACGAGAACTAGTGGTTAACCAGTTATACGACCACAAGATGTTGGGTTTACGTTCTTGATTCCTTCGCTATTCGTTCGCTTCTATTTTTCTTGCAATCCGCGCCAGTCAAGCGCTTCCTTGTGGAAATCAGTCGTTTCGTGATGTCAGCATCGGACTTCAGCCCATGCCACACGAACTTCAATTTGCCGAGTGGGTTCCCGTCCCCCTGCCTCACGTATTCGCTTTCTTCTCGAATCCGGAGAACCTGCCCCGACTCATGCCTCCGGAGACGCAGACTCGCATGGACCATCTGCAAATCATCCAGCCGCCGCCCTCGCCGGAAGATAGCCCTTACATTCAGGGCGCAGCCGGAGTCGGCTCGATCATCGCAACCTCTTTTCGACCCTTAGCGTTCTTGTCCTGGCGCCAAGAATGGATCGCCGCTATCACCGAATTCGAATGGAATCGTTACTTTGCCGATGTGCAGCATAGAGGCCCATTCAAAGAATGGCATCATCGACACGAGTTTCTCCCTGAGATGCGCAACGGCGTGAGCGGAACAGTGGTCCGGGATGTGATCGAATATCAGGTAGGATTCGGGCCGCTGGGTGCTCTCGCCAATGCACTCTTCGTGGCGCGCCAGATGCGCCGCAGGTTCACCGAGCGGCAGAAGACACTCCCCCGGCTTCTCGCCTGATTGAATCTAGTACACCGCGTTCCCAGCGCGGCTGCTGTGAATCTGTCCGGCCTCCACCGAGATCGAGTAGGGTTCGCCGCCCTCGCCACTCCATCCTCGAATGTCGAACGTGGCTCCCGTGGGCGCGTGGTAGGCGGCGACGTTGCGCAAGGTCAACGGCTGGCCCGGCTTGCACACTTCTGGCGCGTCCGTCACTTGTAAGAAATAAACTCCAAGTCCCTCGCCCACGACCTTGGCCCTGCCATCGACTTCCACGAGCAGCGCCGATTTTTCGTCGATGGCAATTTCTCGCGGCGTCTTCGACCAGCCATCCGCCACGATCCTCGCAAGAAATCCCAGGCTTCTGCCCATGCGGTCGCGTTTAGCGAAATGACTGTCGGTAAGAATGTTTTCCAGTCCCGGGACTTTCAGAAAATCTTTCATCAGCGTGACGCGTTTCGCGTAAGGGTTGGCTAAAACCTCTTGCGACGTGAGGTCGGCATCATTCGGCTTATCCTCGAGACAGCCGTAAACAAACTGGCCCAGCACCGCCAGCCCCGCGCTGGTTCCTCCGATCGGCTTGTCAGCAAGCACATGCGTGTTGATGGCATCTTCCACCAGCGTTCCCTTCCAGAAGTTGACGTAGCGTGACTGGTCGCCGCCGGCAAAAAAAATGACCGTGGCCAGCCGGATGATGTTCGCCACTTTCGGGTCTTCCGCCGCTTTGCGAGTGGGTATGATCAGCGTCGCCACGGAATTCATCTGGCAAAGTTTATTCACATAGCGGCTGTAATCGTCTTTCCCGTGAGCACGCAGAATCAAAAAGTCACCGCCGTTGGCCTTTCCACACAGCCAGCGAAACGCTTCGTCCAGGTCGCCGCCGCCGCCCATCATGGCGATCCCAGGGTCGGTATGAGTCTGCGCATCCAGGTCGCTGCCCAGGCGCTTGTACTTATAGGTCTCCGCTTGCGTAACCACGACATTGCCACAAAAGATCACACTAAGAAGGACAAGCGGCGTCAGTTTCATCATCCGAGACTATACCTCAGCCCGATCGCTGTAGGAAAATTGCCGCTCCGAATTGCCACTCCGAAGATACTCCGCGATCCAGTGGATCAGATTGACCGCACACTCGCTTAACCCGTGGTGTACACTGCGTCCATTTACTCAGCGACACTTACGGAGGCGCCTGTGAACTTCAATCGGAGCAGGATCTGGCTGGGTGGTTTGGCAGGAGGCGTGGTCTGGAATCTGTGGAGCTTTCTGATAAACCACTTCGCCATTACCGATGCGCGCTACGTGGCAGCGCAGAATGCCGGGCTGTTCCTGAAAACGCCACGCTATCCCTTCTTCGTGGGCCAGTGGATCGTGCTGCTGTTTATTCTGTCGATTGCGGTCGCCCATCTGTATGCCTGGGCGCGCCGAGGCCTGGGAGCTGGTCCCGGCACCGCGCTGAAAGTCGGCTTTCTCGCCGGCTTCTTCGCGGGCTTCCCGGGAAACTTTGCGCAAGCCACTTGGTCTGCCGTTGACCGCGCGCTCCCTTTTGGCTGGATGATTGAGATGTGGCTCGGCGCCATACTGGCCGCTCTGGTCGCCGGCTGGTTGTATAAAGAATAGCGGACAGCTGTCCAGCGGTTTTCAATTGCCGATTGCCAATTTTCGATTGTCACGGAGCGTAGACTGCACAGACTCCACTCGGCACTGGGAAATCGGCAATCGAAAATCCCTTACTTCACTGGCTCTACAAACACCGCCGTTCCGTAGGCCAGCACTTCGGTGACGCCCTGCATCACTTCCGTAGCGTCGTAACGAGCGCCGACCACTGCGTTCCCGCCCAGTTCCGCCGCATGCTGCAGCATCAGGTCGAAGGCTTCAGCACGGGTCTTCTCGCACAAATTGGTGAGCAGCGTGATGTTGCCGCCGACCAACGTCTGCAACCCAGCGCCGATGGTGCCGAAGATCGAGCGCGAGCGTACCACGATTCCCCGCACTACTCCCAGCGTTCGCGTTACGCGAAAACCATCCAGCTCGAATTGCGTCGTTACCATATTGTGAGCGACCATCCGTGCACTGCCGGTATAGCTTGGGGCCATCGCCATCGTTCCTTTCTGAAGCCGCCTGCACCGGAACTGCGGGCAGCTAACTATAGCGCGAATGCGCCCGGAGACGAATTGCCAATTTTCCGATTTCCAATTGCCGATTGGGAGACTCTGCTCCTCACCCTTGTGCTTCCGGCCCGAAGATATTCCAATTGGCAATTGGAATTTGGAAATCGCAAACTGCTCTTTATTCCAATGTGGTCGTGATGAAGAACTCCTGCGATGACGTGTCGTATTCGACGTGCAGCACGTTCGGTTTGCAGCAGACCTGGCAGTCTTCTATGTAGTTCTGCCGTCGGCCCGCAGACTCATCCACGGCCGTAATATTCCACTCGCCGCAGCCGGCACACTGAAACCCTGCTTCCATGCTGAAATTCCTTCCAACAACTTAGCCCTATAATGACCGGGCTGTCATTTCCAAATCTGGAGGCTTGATGCTTTCCCGGCGACAGTTTCTCGAAGCGGGCGCCGTGGCGGCAGGAATCACCGCCGTCGCTCATCCTTTGCCGGCATCGGCTGTAGCTAGAGACGACACGCCCAACACCTCTCCTCTGCCGCCGTCTCTTGCGCGCTTGAAATCGCGAAAAAGTGAAGCCACTCCCATTTCGCGAGAAGAACGCGCCACACGCCAGGATCGCGCCCGCAAGCTGATGACTGAGAATGCTATCGACGCCATCTTGATGATGTCCGGCACTTCTCTCAACTATTTCACTGGAATCCGCTGGTGGGGTGGGGAGCGCATGTTCGCTTTCGTGCTGCCGGCGAAAGGCGCGGCGTTCTACGTATGTCCCGCATTTGAAGAAGGCCGCGCTCATGAGCAGATTGCCCATGCACCAGACGGAGACCGTCCCGACGTACGCACCTGGCAGGAGGATGAAAGCCCGTATCGCCTGGTCGCCCAAGGTTTAAAAGATAGCGGCATAGCCACCGGCAAGTTAGGCATCGAAGAGACGGTCCGCTTCTTTTTCGCCGACGGCATTGTCCAAACCGCGCCGCCGTTGACCCTAATCAGCGCCATGCCCGTTACCGCCGGTTGCCGCATGATCAAGAGCGCGCACGAGATCGCGGTTATGCGTTTGGCGGCGCAGGTCACTTTGTCTGCCTACGAGGCCGTCTATCATGCGTTGCGCGAAGGCATGACCCAGCAGGAGGTAGAAAACTTGATTGCTGCGGCGTACGAACAGCTAGGTTTTCCCGGCGAGGCCAGCGTGGAAGTAGATGAATACACTTCATTCCCGCACGGATCAACCACGCCGCAGGTCATCCGCGAAGGTTCCATTGTGATGATCGATGACGGCTGCACCGTCGAAGGATACCAATCCGACATCACACGCACGTTCGTTCTGGGAAACCTCCCTGAAAAAACGCGAGACAAAATGAAAAAGGCGTTTGACATCGTGCACCGCGCGCAATCGGCCGCGCTCTCAACCGCGCGCCCGGGGGCCGAATGCGGCGCCGTCGACACCTCGGCGCGCAAACTAATTGTCGACTCCGGCTACGGACCCGACTACAAATACTTTGCCCACCGCCTGGGTCATGGCATGGGCATGGACATGCACGAGTGGCCTTACCTGGTTCGCGGCAACACCACGAAACTGGAGCCCAACATGACCACCAGCAACGAGCCCGGCATCTACATCCGCGGAGAATTTGGTATCCGGCTGGAAGACGATATGCATATCACAGAAACCGGCGCGGAATTGTTCACGCCTCAAAGCCCGTCGCTGGAGGATCCGTTTGGTAAGGCATGAAAATTCGGCGACGGCAGAACTCCCCTCAGTTGCTGCCGCCTGACAGTCGATTCCTGTGCTTCTTGCTGCTTCAGCTATTTTGGCGGGACCACTTGCAGATTGTTCGTCACCGAGAAGATGCCGGGAACGCTGTTGGCGCGAAGGCCCGCCAGATTCTTGTCCGTTTCGTTATCCACAACACCTTCCAGCGTGACTCTTCCGTTTTTCACGATGATGCGAATCGGCTTCTGCACGCCCAAGGCATATTTCTCCAGCGCCGGATAGCCGTAGATCGCACGGTACAAGCGAATTCGCAGGCCGTCATCCATGGGCGCCGGGGGCAGAATTTCGATCTGGTTATCCACCTTCTCGACACCTTCGATGTGCTTGATCGCGTTCTCAGCGTCGGACTTAAGCGAAGGTCGCACGACCTGTCCGAGCAGCGTGACCGTGCTGCCGTCCACTCGAAACGCGATGTAATCGAATACGTCGAAGTACGGAAGCATGAGAAGCTCGTGCCGAACTTCCCTGGTGATCCGTTCTTCAGATCTGGCTGAAGGCTGGCCACGGTCTTGGGCAATGCTCAGGGTTGTGAGCGTTAACAGAGTAAGTACGACAACCACCCGCTTGGATTTCATAGCTGTCTCTCCTTGCTCGAAATTTCCCCACGATTGGAATGCCGACGGCTACCACATCGGAAGCCTACGCCTTGCGACCCCGGAACGGCCTACTGTGTTTCCTGTTACTTCTCTTGACTTAGACAAAGCCTACCTACCGTGGGTATCGTGACATAGATCTTTACACAGAGAGGCAAGATGCGGCGGGGAAACTTTCACTTGCTCCCCAACCTCCATCAGTGTTATTCCTGACTCGCCTTGTTTTGACCGATAAGGTTTGGACTGAGAAACGGAATGATGCACTCGGGGCCTCGCATTGCCTGACTCGAACGCGGATCATGACCCGCTGAGCAGAATTCCGTTCGTCTCCTCGGGATTATCGATTGCCGAGGCCGAAGATCCCCACCGTCCTAAGCGCGTTCTCGGCTTCCGCGATTTAGTTTTGTTTTACGTAGTAACTGGCATCAGCCTGCGCTGGATCGCCACCGCCGCCGCTGCCGGTCCCAGTTCCATCGTCATCTGGATCGGGGCGTGGTTCTGCTTCTACACCCCGCTCGCGCTTTCCGTCCTCGAACTTTCCTCCCGCTATCCCAGCGAGGGCGGACTCTACGTCTGGAGCAAGCGCGCCTTCGGCGACTTCTCCGGCTTCATGTCCGCCTGGACCTACTGGACCAGCAACCTCCCCTACTTCCCCGCCGTCCTTTATTTCGCCGCCAGCAACATTTTGTTCATGCGGCAGAACGCATGGGCACATCTCTCGAACAACGCCACTTTCTACATCATCTTTTCCCTGCTCACACTAAGCGTCGCCACGCTGATGAACATTGTCGGCCTCGACGTCGGCAAGTGGCTGCATAACGTTGGCGCACTAGCCATGTGGATTCCGGTGGGGATCGTTATCGTGATGGGATTAATCGCATGGCATCGCTACGGTTCGGCCACGTCGTTCACCGTGCACTCGATGACGCCCAGCGTTCATTTCAACGACATCATCTTCTGGTCGGTGCTGACCTTCGCCTTCGGAGGATGCGAGGCCGCGTCCTTCATGGGCGAAGAAATCAAAAATCCCCGGCGCTCGATTCCGTTCGCTTTATTATTCGGCGGAATCACGGTGACTCTCTGCTACATCCTGGGAACAGCGTGCGTATTGCTCGCATTACCCTCGGGCGAAGTCAGCAGCCTGCAGGGACTCGTGCAGGCCATCTCGAAAACGGCCGGGCGTATAGGTTTCCCCGGAGTGTTGCCAGTCTCTGCATTCCTAATCGCGCTTAGCAACATCGGGGCCGCCGGCGCTTACCTTGCCGCCGTGGCTCGTCTGCCTTTCGTCGCCGGCCTGGACCGCTTCCTGCCCCCAGCTTTCGGCGCACTGCATCCGCGCTGGAAAACTCCATGGGTCGCGTTGCTGACTCAATTCGTTCTCGGCATAGTCTTCATTTTTCTGGGACAGGCCGGAACCAGCGTCAAAGGCGCTTACGATGTGCTGGTCAGCATGGGCGTGATCGCTTATTTCATTCCCTACTTGTATCTGTTCGCCGCCATGATCAAGCTGCAGCGCGAGCCTGCCGGGCCAGAAGTGATACGCGTTCCGGGAGGAAGCGTGATGGCGAAGCTGGTAGCAACCCTCGGATTCCTCACCACCGCATTGACGATTATTCTGTCGTTGATTCCGCAGCCAGACGAACCAAATAAACCGTTGGCACTATTCAAAATTGTGGGAGGAACAGCCACGCTCCTTCTGCTGGGCATTGGGATATACGTGGCTGGACGGCAAAGGGAGTCCGAGAAAATATAGCCTGATCAATCTTCAGCCGGCCCGTCCAACGCTCCGAATGCTCGTAGAGTTCCTTTTCAGAAAGCACAGGCGGTGCGGCAAACCCCATCCCAGCACGGGAAGCTGCGCCGAACATGGGTCCGCGAGCGGGCACCACCGGGGCGAAATTCATGAATCCGATTTTCGGCACGATATCGTCGTAAATGGCTTCCATGCCACCACGGCGGAGCATAAGTTTCGTGCCAAAAGCCGGTTCCACCTGAACCCTTCAAAAACTTTTGCCACCATTGCCGGTGCGGAGCTGAGCGCGTCCACTTCAGCAGCGACTCTTGATCGCGCCAGTATTGGCGCGTGCCGGCATGCATCGGGAAAAAAGAAAAGACGAAATTTTCATGCGACAGCAATCCATCGGGATGGGCGTCGACGGAGGAGGAAATCTTCGGTCCGAATCCCCGGAGGGTTTTGATTCCAGCAATACGGTTTACGCGCATGCCCAGGTAAATGACGACGAGGTCTGGATAGCCCGAAAGATCAACCGTTCGTCGCTCGACGCGCCTAGGCATAAGCAGATCACCGACAGTTTGATTTTACACCGGCACTGCCGCCTTCCTCGCGGGACTAAAGAACGGCAGCGCCGTTACCTTCACATTCGTCTTCAGCCGGATCGCCTCAATCGTGATCTCCATCTGCAACTGCGTCCCCAGCTTTGAATGCTCAGTCTCTACGCTGGCCAGCGCGATCATCTTCTTCAGGATCGGCGACCAACTCGTAGTCGTCGCCTTGCCAACTTGCTTTTCTCCCGAATACAACGGCACGGCCACGCGCGATGCCTGGCTCGGCGCAGCCGGCGTGAGCCCATAACGTTCATAGAGCGCCTCTACATCGGTCCAATCGACTTCCACTCCGACCAACTGCCTCGGCACGCCATTCTTCGCGTCCTGCTCCAGCGCCCGCTTGCCGATAAAATGTTCTTTCTCCAGATGCACCATCTTGGCGAAGCCCAGTTCGTACGGCGAATATTTTTGCGACGGAATCAGCGCCTTCTTCGAACTGGTGTAATCGACTTCGATTAGGAGAAGTCCGGCTTCCACACGTGCCACGTCCAGCGCCAGCATGCCCGCCGCGTGCAGATCGAACTGCTTGCCCTTTTCCGCCAGCGCATCCCAAACTTTCACCGCATCGTTCCACGGCACCCAGATTTCATATCCTAGATCGCCCGTGTACCCAGTCCGCGAAATGTCCACCGGCACGCCCGCAATCTTGCCGTGCGTCACGCGGAAATATTTGAGATTCGCGATGTCAGCATCGGCAACAGTCTTCAGCAGCTTGGCCGAGGTCGGCCCCTGCAACGCCAGCGCCGCAACTTTCTCGGAAATGTCTTCGACCTGCACATCCATGTTCAGGCCGTTCTGCCGAAACCAGCGCAGGCTCGGATCGGCCGCCGTCCAGCGATAAACATTCTCCTCCAGCCGCGAAATCGTTCCATCGTCGATGACCTTGCCCTCTTCATCGCACCAGCAACAGTAAATCACCTGTCCCACTTTCACTTTGTTAATGTCGCGCGTGATCACGCGGTTCACCAGCCGCGTCGCGTCTTTGCCCGTGATCAAATATTTATAGAGAGGCGAAATATCGATCAGCGCGGCCGCATTGCGAATGGCGTTGTACTCGTGCTCGTGATGCACCTCATACACGCTGACCGTGTAATATCCCGACCACTCGCGGTAATTCAGGCTGTGGCAAAGCGGAAAAGTTCTCTCGTGAAACGCGGTTCCAATGGGCAATGGAGTAGCCTCGAAAAAAAATTCGTGCTCGAAGCCGGATTATATGCACCCGCGCGCTCACGCAGCAACTCGGCGCTCATGACTTTCAGTCACGGCCTGCGCAAAACCTGCAGACAAAACCTCGCGTTCCCGATAGAATGACAATTCGACTCCAGCGATGCGCTCAACCATGCCAACACCGTCGAGTGTCCTCCGCAGTTGGAGCGTCCTGACTAGCGGGCTCTGATTCACCTGTCCAGACCATTCCTGCGCGAGTATCATTGCGCTTTCCCAACAGCAAGCTAACGGCTAGCGGCTAGGAGCTTATGGCTAATTCATACGATGTCATCGTGATCGGCGGTGGCCACAACGGCCTGGTCAACGCCGCCTACCTGGCGCGCGCCGGAAAGAAAGTTCTGGTCCTCGAACGCCGTCATATTCTCGGCGGCGCGGCCTGCACCGAAGAAGTCTTCCCCGGCTTCAAGTTCTCTGTCTGCTCCTACGTGGTGTCATTGTTGCGCCCGGAAATCATTCGCGACCTCGATCTCCCGCGCCACGGCCTCGAGATCCTCCCGCTTGACGGCACGTTTACTCCCATGCCCAGCGGCGATTACCTGTGGCGCGTGAACGACCACGGCAAAACGCATCGCGAGATTGCCCGCCACTCCCGCGTCGACGCCGAAGCCTACGACGAGTTCGGCAAAGCCATGCAAGCGATGTGCCGCTTCGTGAAGCCGATTCTCAGCATGGTGCCGCCCGATCCCAACACGCTCAACCCGAGCGAACTGATGAAGCTGCTCTTCATCGGCCGCCGCTTCCAGGGCATGTCGAGCTACGACAAATACAACCAAGTCCAGCTCATGACCATGAGCGCCGTCGATTTTCTCGATCAATGGTTCGAGACCGACGTGCTCAAAGCAACGATGTCAGCCTCTGGCATCATCGGCACATTCCTCGGCGTGCGCTCGCCAGGAACCGCCTACGTTTTGCTTCATCATTACATGGGAGAAATCGACGGCGCATTTCGTGCCTGGGGATTCGCCCGCGGCGGCACGGGAGCAATTTCAAACGCCATCGGCGACGCGGCCCGCGAAGCGGGAGTTGAAATTCGAACCCAGGCCGCCATCGCGAAAATCATCGTTAAGGACGGCAAAGCCAAAGGCGTCGCCCTCGCAAACGGCGACGAAATCTACGCCGACACAATTTCTTCGAGCGTCGATCCACGGCTCACTTTCAACAAATTCATCGAAGCGGAACATCTGCCCGCGGATTTTCTCGAAGACATCAATCGCTTCAAATACCGCGGCTCGTCGGGCAAAGTAAACATGGCACTCGACGCGCTGCCGAACTTCAAGTGCATGCCCGGCCCAGGTGCACAGCTACGCGGCGCGATCTCGATCTCGCCCTCGGTCGAATACATGGAGCGCGCCTACGACGATGCCAAGTACGGAAACTTCTCGCGCAAGCCTTACATCGACATGGTCATCCCGTCGCTCACCGATCCGTCAGTTGCTCCGCCGGGCAAGCATGTGCTCTCCTGCTTCGTGCAGTACGCGCCCTACAAGCTGCGCCCAGGATTGAACTGGGACGATCAGAAAGAAGCCTTCGGCGACACCGTCGTCAACACCATCGCTGAATACGCGCCCAACATCAAAGACATCATCCTGCACCGCCAAGTCGTGACTCCGCTCGACCTCGAACGCGAGTGGGGCCTGAGCGAAGGCAACATCTTCCAGGGCGAACTTTCGCTGGAGCAACTCTTCTTCCTGCGTCCGGCGCCTGGTTATGCGCGCTTCCGAACGCCTATCCAGAATCTCTACATGTGCGGTTCGGCCACGCACCCAGGTGGCGGAATTATGGGTGCGCCGGGGCGTCTCGCGGCTCTCGAAATTCTCAAAGACAAGGGAACGGCCTAACATGCCGCTTCTCTGTCATCCTGAGCGAAATTTGCCTCGCGCTCGCGCGAGACAAATGCAGTCGAACGATCCCGGCTCCCCTTCGCTGGTCGGAGGCCTTGCAAGGCGTTCTTCCCGTGCACCAAGGGAATCTATTCAATGAACACAAACGGAAAATCCGCACGCGACATCGTCATCATCGGTGGCGGCCACAACGGCCTAGTCGCCGCGTTCTACCTAGCCAAATCAGGATTCAGGCCTCTCGTCCTCGAGCGCCGGCCTCAGGTTGGCGGCTCCGCGATCACCGATGAGTTTCATCCCGGTTTCCGTTGCTCCACGTTATCGCACACCGCGGGTCCGATCCGACCGGACATTGTCCGCGACATGCAACTCGAAAAGCACGGATTACGATTCATCACAGCCGAGACCTGCGTCACGGCGCTGTCTCCCGACGGTCGAGCGCTTTCCCTGTATCGGGACGAGAACAAATCAACCCAGGCAATTGCCTCTTTCTCACAAAAAGATGCGGCCAAGTATCCCGAGTTCGAAAAATCGCTGGCCAAGATCAGCAAAGTAATCGCGCGAGCGCTCGCCACCGCGCCGCCCGACATCGACCACCCCAGCGGCGGCGATCTTTGGAGCATGTTGAAGACTGGACGTGCTCTCCGCAACCTTGGCAAGCGCGATATGTACCGCGTGCTGCGCTGGGGGCCAATGGCTGTGGCCGATCTCGTGGCCGAATATTTCGAGACAGAGCTGTTGCGCGCCGTCATCGCAGCTCGCGGAATCCTTGGAACTTTTCTGGGACCGTGGTCCGCCGGCAGTAGCCTGCAGTTGCTGATTCGCGCGGCCGGAGATTCTCATCCCGCCGGCTCAGCCTTCTTCGCCGCAGGCGGAATGGGCGCGCTCACGCAAGCTATGGCATCCTCCGCCCAAGCGGCGGGAGCCGAGATTCGCACCGCGGCCGAGGTCATCGAGATTCGCGTGAAAAATGGCGCCGTGACGGGCGTGCTGCTTGCGACCGGAGAAGAAATCAGCGCCAATGCCGTAATCTCCAACGCCGATCCAAAACGAACTTTGCTCAAGCTGACCGATCCCACCCATCTTTCGCCCGACTTCGTGCAGAAACTTCAGCACTACCGCGGCAATGGCACGCTCGCGAAGGTCAATCTCGCGCTTTCGGGCCTTCCGAATTTCTCCGCGTTGACAAACGGAGATTCTGCCGCGCTCAAGGGCCGCATTCACATCGGCCCCGAGATCGACTATCTCGAGCGCGCCTTCGACGAATCCAAATACGGCAACTTCTCGCGCCAGCCTTACCTCGAAGCTACGATTCCCTCGCTGACCGATCCCACGCTTGCGCCCGACGGCCAGCATGTGATGTCGATCTACATGCAGTACGCTCCTTATAAGCTGAAAGGCGATTGGGAAAGCCAGCGCAAAGCCCTCGGTCAAACCGTTGTGGGAACACTCGCGCAATATGCGCCCAATCTGCCCGAATTGATCCTGACGCACCAGATCATCACACCGCAGGATTTGGAAGACATCTACGGATTGACCGGTGGCCAGATCTTCCACGGCGACCTTGCTCTCGACCAGTTCTTTACCATGCGTCCGCTACTCGACTGGGCGCGCTACCGCACGCCGATTGAGCACCTGTATCTTTGCGGCAGCGGGACGCATCCCGGTGCCGGATTAACCGGAGGCTCGGGGGCCAACGCGGCGCTAGAGATTTTGAAGGAACTAAAGAAGTAGCGCCGGCGGCCTGCCCTAAGCGAAGGCGAAGGGACTCGCCGGCACCAGTGCCGCCTGGACGGCCGCGCCATAAAATGAAGAACTCTGCCATCCTCCTCGTCAGCTGTCCTGACGCCAAAGGCGAAGTCGCCACCATCGCCGACTTTGTCTACCGTCACAACGGCAACATCCTGCATGCCGATGAACACGCCGACGAGGAATCCGGACTCTTTTTGATGCGCGTAGAGTTCGATCCCAAAGACTTCGACATCGATCTAAACGACAAAAACCTCGCCGATTTCGCCAAACACTTTTCTCCGGTCGCTGAAAAGTTCCAGATGAGCTGGCGTCTGGCGCAGTCCTCGCACCGCCCACGCATGATCATCCTGGTCTCGAAATACGACCACTGCCTAGTCGATCTCCTCTACCGTTACCAGAGCGGCGAGCTCGCCTGCGACATCCCGTTGATCATCTCCAACCACCCCGACAACCAGCCCATTGCTGACTTCTACAAAATTCCATACACCGTCGTCTCCATCACGAAAGACAACAAACGCCAGGCTGAAGAACAAATCCAGTCACTCGTCGAGCGCCATCAGGCAGATTTCATGGTGCTCGCCCGCTACATGCAGATTCTCTCCAACGATTTCGTCAACCGATACCCGCAATGCATCATCAACATCCATCATTCGTTTCTACCCGCCTTCATTGGCGCCAAGCCCTACCATCAAGCCTTTGAGCGCGGCGTCAAACTGATCGGCGCGACCAGTCACTATGTCAGCGAAGTCCTCGACGACGGTCCCATCATCGAGCAGGACGTGGTCCGCGTCTCGCATCGCGACACCGTCGAGGATCTCATTCGCAAAGGCCGCGACCTGGAGAAGGTCGTCCTGTCCCGCGCCGTCCGCTGGCACGTCGAAAACCGCGTTCTTCTTTACGGCAACAAGACGGTGGTCTTCTGAACCGGTCTTCTGAGCGAGCCTTTTGACGCGCGTTCCGCCCGCGCAGAAGTCCATGTACCGCCGCACAAACCAAAGCCCGCGCATAACAGTGTCGCTCCGCTAGTAACTTGCGGCAGGGGTGACTTTCGTCTCTACTTGAACAGCAGTAAAGAATTTCCTTACCCGATTAGGGAGAATCTCGCTCACGGGAGCGTTCTTGGCCGAGGATCTCAAATTTGAGTTAGCCATCCTGGCTACCGTCCAGGGTTTCTACCAGAAGCTCCTGCGCGACTTGCTCGGCAGCGAGGTCCCCGTTCCGAGCGGGCTCGATGAGGTTGCGCTCCGCAATACCGAACATGATTTGCCGGAAACTTTATCCCGCATGTATCGCTGGCTGCATGTGCTCGACATGGCCATCACTCCTGCCATGTTGCGGCAAGCTCTGACGCCGGATACGGATTCAGAAGTCGCCGAGGCGCTGCTTCGCTACTTCGTCCGACGGCGCGAGCCCAGCGATATTAATCGCGACAAGACTGACTTGATTTCAACTTTTCTCTACCGCCATCCCCGCGTCCAGGGCCAATGGCAGCAGCAGGGTTATGGACTCGACGGCGCACTGCCGCTCTCTCCGTTCGAAATTGCCCTGATCGAAATTCTGGCCGATGCCGACGTGCCCTCGCTCCCGGAAGAACATGTGCAACTGCTTCGAAATTTTGATCCTTTACGCGAAGAGATTGCCCGGTATCGCGATTTCAATTCGCTCATGGATTCCGGAATTGTTTCCCGCGTGCGCGAATTGAAGCGCTGGCTGGATTCGTCTTTCTACCATCCCGGTGTGTTAGCTACAGTCGCAGCCCACAACGCCGCTTTCGGCGCCCGGTTCGACGAACTCTTCGTCAAGGCTCTGACGGAAATCAAGCAGTTCGCCCAGGCTCTCGACGAGATGGGCGGCAGCATTCTGAGCACAGTCGATGGAGTGGAAGTGACCGTCGAGCACGTGTCCGCCATCGAGCAGAAAGAAATGCTCAAGGCCGATTACGGCAGCGCGCTGGAAAAATTCCGGCGTGTTTCCAAGCTGAAAAAGGAACTGGATCGACGCCCGCCCATTCGCAAGTCGTTGCTGGCGCCCGCCGCCGGCCGCAGCACACCGGCGTCCGGAGGGGCTGCCGCTAAACCTGCGCGAGTCGCCGCGGCGAAAGCCCCCGCTCCCGCTCAGGCATTTCAGCCGCCAGCCATCACGGCGCAACAGATTTCCGTGGAAGAAGGCAAGCTGCGCCGCGTCGAGGAATCGATCCGCGTATTCGTCCGCGTCGCCGATCCCAAATATCGCCAGATTGTGCCCATGCGCTTCTTCAACCTGACCCTAACCGCACTCGAGGCCGAGGCCTATAACGCCAGTTTCCTGGAAGAGAAGAGTCTTCGCGCCGATGTGGCTCGCACTCTCATTCGTCTGGTCTCCTGTGTGGCCAGAATCAATACCGAACTCGAAGAACTAAAACGCAGTCAGAGCATGTCTTCGGTCTGGAAGCTTCATGCGGATGCGCTGGTAGTCCTGCTCGACATCGCCAGCAGCATCACGGAGGAAGCTGGAAGTGTTGCCAAGATGGCCGAAAGCAGCGGCTCAGGGCCCTCGGCGAAAGCCATCCTCGAAACCGTCCAGAGATTGCGTAACCGCTCCGATCTCGCCGTGAAAGCCCTGGCCCACGCCGGTTAGCTTGACGAACAACAAGAAAAAAAGACGGGCGTAATTACCCGTCTTCTAAAAGCTAGGAACTGAAGGCTAACTGCTAAGGGCTCAGTTGATATCGAACTGTTCCTGGTGCAGTGCCGGATCGCTCTTCACGATGATCGTGCGCTTGGTCAGTTCTTCCATCTCGTTCAGCAAACGGCCATTGTTGGCCTTCAACTCCTTGGCCACATCGGGATGCACGCGCAGCATCACATCTTCGTGCTCCAGGTGCTTCGCGATCTTGCGCATTTCCACGTAAATCTCGTTCGCTACAGTGGTGAGCGACTTCACGTAGCCGGTGGACTGGCAATAAGGACAAGGCGCGCCAATTGTGCGTTCCAGCGATTGCTTTACCCGTTTACGGGTGATCGCAACCAGCCCGAAATCGTTGAACTGCAGCACCTTCGATGGGGCGCGATCGTGCCGGAGCTCTTCTTCCAGAGCCTGCATCACGCGCTGCCGGTTCCGACGCTCATCCATATCGATGAAATCGATGATGATGATGCCGCCCAAATCGCGCAGCCGAATCTGTCGAACGATCTCCTTGATGGCGTCCACATTGGTTTTGACGATCGTATCTTCCAGGCGCGAAGTCTTGCCCACATACTTGCCGGTGTTGATGTCGATGGCCACCAGCGCCTCAGTCTGGTTGATCACGATGTAGCCGCCGCTCTTGAGCCACACTTTTGACTTGAGCGCCTTGTTCATCTCCTCGGCCAGGCCAAACTGCTCGAACAGCGGGGTTTCCTTCGTATAGAGCTTCACCCGCTTCACCAGTCCCGGCTGAAAGCGGTTGAAGAAACGCAGAATACGCTCATATTCCGGTTCAGTATCCACCCAGATCACCGAGAAATCAGACGTGACCTGGTCCCGCAGCACACGCTCCACCACGTTGAGATCGTGGTAGATCAGCGCCGGCGGCTTGGATGCCTCGGCGCGCGTCTTGATGTCGCTCCACAACCCCTTCAGAAAACGAATATCCGCCCGCAATTCTTCTTCACTCGCACTTTGTGCGGCGGTGCGAACAATGAAGCCGCCATGTCCGTTATCGCGCTCGCTCATCACAATGCGCTTCAACCGCTGGCGCTCTTCATCCGATGCAATCTTGCGTGAAACTCCGGTATGGTTCACGGTCGGCATGTACACCAGGAACCGTCCCGGCAGCGCGATGTGGCTGGTGATGCGTGCGCCTTTCTTGCCAATGGGCTCCTTGGCAATCTGCACCAGAATTTCCTGACCTTCTTTGAGAAGGTCGCTGATCTTCGGAACTTCAAGCGACTCTCGTCGCGGGAAACGGCGTCCGCCACCCCGGCGTCCGCCACCCCGGCGCTCATAGCCCGGACGCGGACGCGGCGCTCGCTGCGTATAACCAGCCGTACCCGCCGGAGCCCGAACCTCAGCGCGGGCATCGACTGCGCCGCTCCCGCGCGCTTCAGCGTCCAGCAAAGCTTCCGCTTGGGCCTGCGCCTCTTCCAGTTCCATTTCTTCCGAGTCTTCTTCGGTCTGCGCCGCAGCACCTTCCGCAGGCCCCGCGCCGGACTCCGCCAGAGACGTCATATGAATCTCATCTACGGTCTCGCGGACGTCAGAAAACTCACGCGGCGCCGTCTCCGAACCTTGCTGGCCGGCGGCTCGAGTCACCTCTTCAAACTCGTCGTAGCCCTCATCAGATGTTTGCTCGTAGCGAACCGTGTCCGCTTCTTCCTCGTCGATGGTTTCCTCTTCCAGCGTTCCAGGAGCTGCGAAAGCCGCAACCTGTTCCGGTGCCGGAGTTGCAGCTCGATCAGAAACCTCCGGAGCAGCTAGAGTCTCATTGGGTCCCTGCACCACTTCTGGAATCGTTTCAGCTCTCTTCGCAGGCGCGGCAGCTGCTCCCGCGATTGCCGAATCTCGTCGGAGAAATTCGCGATTCCAGTCCACTGAAGTTGCAGCCGCGTCTACCGTTCTTTCCTCAACCGCCTGCGCATCTTCGCGCTCTTCAGCCTGCTGTTGGGCACTCGCAGTCGGACTCGCAAAGATAGGTTCGTCGTCGGGAAAAGTGGCAGCGATGGGCGCCTCCGGTTGGACGCGCAGCTCGCTACTTCGTTCCAAGCCTTGATCTTCCTGCCCGCGGGACGACTGGGTCACGGTTGGCTGCGCCAATCCACGGTATTTGGAGATCGATTCTCCCGGAAGAAGGATCGGCTTGTATCCGGCTGGCGGGCCAAACTGATGCCCCCGGGCTGATTCTTGCTGACGAGGAATTGTTGCGGGCGGCGCACTCTCTACTGCTGGCGTCGCCAAGCGCGGCTCCGATCCCCGGTCGCGCCCATCCCCGCGTCCATCGCGACGTCCGCCACGCCGGCGCCGGCGACCACGCCAGCCTCCCCGTTCGCGATCTTGCGACTCTCCTCCACCGGAAGCGTCCGGCGAAACCGCAGCCAGCGACGGTTTCTCCCCCGGCTCCTCTGCCCCCGCAAACTGCCCGCTCGATTCTCCTTCGAACTTCGCAGTTGATTCACCGCCCTCCGTGCCTTCTTCCGCTTGCATGCTGGAAGACGTCCCGCCCTCATCGCCGCCAGACTGCGAACGCATATCCTGCACTCCGCGACCGGCCGGCACAACGTCGGTCACATCCTCGTCGTGCTCTTCCAACTCCATAAAGTCGGAAACGTACAGGAAGGCATCGCGCTCCAGGCCGATGTCAACAAAGGCCGATTGCATGCCAGGCAGCACGCGCGTGACACGGCCTTTATAGATGGATCCCGCTAAGGTGTATTCATTTTCGCGCTCGAGGTAGATTTCCGCGAGCAGATCATCTTCCACCAGCCCCACTTTGGTCTCGTGAGGCGTGGAAGAAACAAACAACTCTTTATTCATGGACACTCCGGTCCCGCCCCGACTCATTTAAGGAAGTCGGACGGGCTTCACCGGGGCGAAGCGAGGAAAGACACGGGAGGATCGAGCGTCGCGAGGTTGGCCCTGGATGGGGGACGGCTGGGGTCCGGGAGGTTGCTCCCTGACCGAATCCGCTGCACAAGCTTGGGTATCTTCTGCACTGTTCGCTTTTCGTCTGCCGGGTTTGTGACCGCACTCTCTGACCGTTTCCGGTCGGGGGGCCGTTTCCCTGCCAGCAGCGTTATTGCTTCAATCCTGCCTGGCCTTCTACTGCTCGACTGGCCGGTGAAATGCCCCCTTTACGCGAGGGCGATCGATATTTTTGGGGCTGCGCCTAAGGCGTAGCAACTGCTCTCTGCCGTCTTCCCACTTCCAGCTTCACGAACCCTTAGCTGGCTCACCCATCCTGGTTAACCCCAGCTAATTCACAAACCGGCGCATTCGAACATTCATGACCATCCCCAGCGCCAGGAACATGAACAGAACGGAAGACCCACCGTAACTCATTAGCGGCAGAGGTATTCCGGTGACCGGCATAAAACCGACCACCATGCCGACATTGACCAGGATATGGAAGCTAAGCACAGCCACCACACCCATCACCACGAACGTGCCAGCGCGGTCGGGCGCTGTTTGCGCGTTCTGCGTCAAACGCATCAGCACCATGAAGTATAACAGCAGAACCCCCAGCGCGCCCACGAATCCATGTTCCTCGGAGAATGCCGCGAATATAAAGTCCGTTTGTGGAACTGGCAGGAAAGCCCCATGGGTTTGCGAGCCTTTTCCACCCCACAGCCCTCCCGAACCCACCGCAATCTTGGATTGTTCAACTTGGTACCCCGTGCCTTGGGGGTCGTCTTCCGGGTGCTGGAAACTCGTGAGCCGCTGCTTCTGATAACCCTTGAGCACGTGAACCTGGGGGACGAAAAATACCGCTCCGACTCCTATACCCGCAGCCAGAGCCACAGCCAACCCCTGCTTCCACTGCATTCCGCCCAGGAAGACTCCCATGATTGCGATCGGAATATAAGTGAGAGCGGTCCCCAAGTCCGGCTGCTTCAACACCAGTAGCATTGGAATCGCAACGATAGCTCCAGCTTTCATAAAGTCCGGCCAGGAAAGTTCGCGGTGCCGCAAGTCCGCAAAAAACTTGGCCGTAGCAAGGATGAGAATCAGCTTCACCCATTCCGAGGGCTGGAAGTGATTCCCGCCCGGCATTTTGATCCAACGCTTTGCTCCTAAGTACTTCTGCCCAAAGAGCAATACGGCCATCAGCGAACCGACTGCCGCGATGTAGAACCAATGAATCCGGTCGAGCAGTGCCTGGTAATTGACCAAGCTGATGAGGAACATCATCCCCACTCCGGCCGCTACCCAGTAAATCTGCTTGACGTGAGAACCGACAAACTTGGTGTGCATGGTGGCACTGCGGATCTCCATCACCCCCAGCCCGCAAATCATGAGCACGAAAACCAGCAACAGCCAGTCAAAATCGCGATATGAAACGTAACGTGACATTAGTTTTCCACAGTCGAGCAGTCATCCTGAGCGAAGTTGTCGTCAGCGAAGCGGACGACAACGCAGTCGAAGGATCACTTTCATTGTGCACAGCCCCCGACCTAAAAGGGATTTCCTACTGAATCCCCGGCGCAGCCGTCGCCCAAGCCAACCGCTTCCGCGGCAAATTCAGGGTCGCCCTTCCACCTTCCACCCTGTCGCTCTCCGGCGCCGTCCACAAAGCCCCCATATCCACTTTGCCGTCGCCCTTCGTCTTCTCCACCATCTTGTTCGGCAACCGCCGCTGCTTGTCGACATAAGCCTTGAGCACTTGCGTCGCCAGGCGCGCTGCCAACCTGCCGTGCTCGCCGCCTTCGAACAGCACGCATACAATGATGTCGGGATTGCGCCGTGGCGTGAACCCGACAAACCAGCCGTTCTGCGCCAGATCCTCACTGTTCTTAAACCTCGCCCGCGTGGCCAGTGAGACAATCTGCGCCGATCCCGTTTTTCCCGCGATATCAATTCCAGGGATATGCGCCGAGGGAGCCGTGCCCTCTGGCAGCAGAACTCGCGACATTGCGTCGGTGATGAATGTCCAACCATTCGGATCGATGGGAACATTCCTCGTTTCGGTCACATGACTCGTTTCCACGTATCCGCTTGGCAGCTCTTGAGGATCGACGACATGGGGCACCACCATCTTGCCTCCCATGGAGATCGCCGCGATCGCACGCATCAACTGTACCGGTGTCAGCGTCACCGCGCCCTGCCCGATACCCACCGAAATCGTCTCCCCCGCGAACCATTTCTGCTTGAAATTCTTGATCTTCCACTCTTCGGACGGCATGACGCCGCTCACCTCATTGGGCAGGTCGATGCCGGTCTTCTGCCCCAGGCCAAGAGCGGTTGCGTATTTTGCAATCCGGTCGATACCTAACTTCTCCGCCAGCGTGTAAAAGAACACGTCGCAGGACTGGTAAATGGCTTTCTCCAAAGTGACGGGCCCATGCCCGCCTTTCACCCAGCAGCCGAACCGGCGTCCGTAGAACTCCGCACCGCCCGTGCAATTCACATGCAGATCCTGCGCGATTCCTTCCTGCCATCCTGCAACTGACATGATGATCTTAAAAGTCGAACCCGGCGCCAGCTGGGCCTGAATCGCTTTGTTCAACAGCGGCTTATCGGGGTCAGTAACCAGCTTGTTCCATTCATCGCGCGAGACCCGCACAGCAAAATCATTGGGGTCGAAAGTCGGCCGGCTCACCATCGCCAGGATCTCGCCGGTCCGCGGATCCATTGCAACGATCGCTCCATTCTTCCCTTCCAGCGCTTCCTCGGCCGCGATCTGCAAGTCAATGTCGACGGTGAGCTTCAACTGTTTTCCGGGGATCGCATCCGTCTCTCCCAGCAGGCCCACTTCCCGGCCATGACTGTTCACCAGTTCCTGCCGCGCTCCGTTCTTTCCCATCAGCGCGTTATTGTACTGCCGCTCCACTCCCGAAACTCCCACCACGTCGCCCGGGTTATAAAGTTCGAACTGCGGCTGGTTGAGCATATCTTCCGTCACTTCGCCCACATAGCCGATCAAATGCGCCATGAATCCCTTGCGCGGATACAAACGTCGGTCTGCCCGGATCGTGTCCAATTCAGGCAGCTCGTTGCGATGCGCCTCAATGAATGCTTGCTCGTCCTGCGTGATGTCTTCTTTCAGAAAGATCGGCTGGTATTGCGGCATGGAGGCGAAGTGGTGAATGCGCGTCCGTACTTCATTCGCATCCAGATGCAGACCTTGCGCAATCAGATCCACGTCCGCACTCAGATCGCGCGAAGAATCGCGCGACAGCAACGCCGAGAACGACGGATAGTTGTCAACGATGATGCGTCCTTCGCGATCCAAAATCTTGCCGCGGGGCGCCAGAATCGGCACATTGCGGATGCGGTTCTTTTCGGCAAGCGTTGCATATAAATCGCTCTGCATGACCTGCAGCCGCCACAGCCCGTAAGCGAGGACAAGGAAGATACCCAGGATCAGGTACTGCGCCGCCGTCAGGCGGATTACCGATACTTTTTCATCGCGACCGAACATCAGTTCTCGGTTCTCAGTTCCCAGTTCTCAGTTGCTGCGCAACTAGCGGCACGCGCGGCGGCTTGGAGATTTCTTCTCGGATGTTTCTCAATTCTAGCTCTTCGAGGCAACGATCCGCCCAGCCGAAAGGTAACGTAGGTCACTAGTGGCTTTGTTGAGAACTGAGAACCGAGGACTATTTTCACGTTCTCTGCTTAAATTTATCCAGCAGAAAGTACAAACCCACCCCAAGAACTGCATTCGCCAACCCAGCCAGGATTTCCCTTCCCCAACTCCAATTCAGCGTCAGGCTGACCATGCCACGGGCAACCGTGAAGTAAATCGCCTGGTGCACCAGGTAGAAACCCAGCGTAACCAACAGCCGGGCGCCAGCGTTCTCCACATCCAGCTTCGCCCCCAGTGACGACGCGAAATAACCCACCACCGTCTTGGCGATTCCGTAGATTCCGATCGGATAAGCCCCCAGCATGTCCTGCATCAGGCCGATGGCTGCGCCAGTGAACAGGCCTGAAATCGGATTTCGCCGCGCCATGGCAAAAAAAATCGTCACCAGCAGAGGCAAGTCGAAGATAGAGAAGAACGGTAGACGCCTCGGAACAAACGCCTGCAGAAACAGCGCCAGCAAGGGCACGCCCACCGTCACCGGAATGCTGAACCGGTAGACCTCAATCTGCTCCCCCGATGTGTAAGTGATGGGCACGCTAGTGGGGGTCGTCTTCAGTTGCGGGCTGCGACTTAGGTGTTACGGCAGGCTTCCGCGGCTCGTTCGCCGATTTCGGCGGACGGACCGCAGCAGCATTTGATGCCGCCTGAGAGCCGTTGTTCAATGCGGGATCGCCGGACGGTGGTTTAGGTGTCGTCTTCTTTGGCGCTTGGCCATTCACGGTCTGCCCGCTAACTGGCACACTTTGCGAACTACCACGGCTCACAACGGTTGCCTTAGCGGGTGTAGTAGCCGTCGCGCCACTGCCCGTGATTTTGGCTGTCGATGCGGTCGGCGCAACATGCGGAGCAGCCTCAGGTTTCACCGAACTCTCAGCCGGAGTCAGCGGTTGTGTGCCAGTACTGGTTTCTTGCGCGGACGCGACCGGCTTACCACTCCCCGAGCCGCCGGCAGCCTCTGCCGCCGCATCCGCAACCGGTTTTTCCGGAACCGACGGCAACCGCTGCGCCAAAATATCGGCGGCCCGCACTCGGACTCCGCTCTCCGCTACCGCATTTTCTTCTTGCTTCTCCGTAACTACCAGCACTTCTTCCAGACGGCTCAGATCGGCCGAAGGCTTCACTTCGATCTTCAAAAACATCTCATGCCCCGGGCTCACCTTCATGACCGTGCCCACCGGCAGTCCTTTGGGAAATATCTGGTCGCCTCCGCTGCTCAGCACCTTATCTCCGGGGTTAACCTTCTCGTCGCTCATCACCCTTTCCAAAACCACCGTTCCGTCGGGAGTCCCTTTGAGCACGCCTTGCAAACGGGACTTTTCGAGCATTGCTCCCACGCCGCTGGTCTGGTCGTTAATCATGAGCACTAGCGATGTGGAAGGGTATACCCGCAACACCTTGCCCACGATACCGCCCGCAGTTATCACGGCCATGTCGGCCGCGATTCCTTCATTCGATCCTTTGTCGATATAGATGGACCGCGACAGATCGCTACCGCTTGATCCAATCACCTGCGCCGGCACGGTCTTGGCGATGATCTGCTCTTTGAAAGCCAACAACTGTTGCAGCCGGTGAGCCTGCTCCGCGTCTTCAGTCAGACGTACCTGCTCGAGGCGCATCTGCTCGATCTGCTGCTTGAGTTGGCGGTTTTCGGCTCGCACCCCGCGCAGGAAAAAATAGTTGTGCCAGACACTGCTGCTATCGTTCTGCACCCACACCAGCACTCGCTCGAGAGGAGTGATCGCATCCACCGCCCACACCCGGATGAGCCGGGTGTTCTCCGCTTCGCCGCTGCGCTTGACCTGGACTGCGAGTCCCAGCACTTGCAGAAACAAGACTCCCACCAGAATGGTCAGATTGCGGTAACGGCCGAGTACGGATTCCATAAGTCAGTGGTCAGTGATCAGTGGCTGGTGGTCAGTAAGAGCAAGGAGAATTTCCTGACCACTGATCACTGCCCACTGACCACTGTTTTTTTACTCTATCGAAATCTTCCGCAGCAGCTTGAAGTCACTGAGCATCTTGCCCGTGCCCAACACCACGCTGCACAGCGGATCGTCAGCGATAGAGACCGGCAGCCCGGTTTCTTCGCGAATGCGCTTATCCAGATTCTTCAGCAGTGCCCCGCCACCCGTCAGCACAATGCCGCGGTCGCTGATGTCGGCCGACAATTCCGGCGGCGTCCGCTCCAGCGCCACGCGAATCGCATTCATAATCGTCGATACGCACTCGCTCAGCGCCTCGCGGATTTCGCCATCATCTACCGTAATCGTCTTCGGCACACCTTCAATCAGGTTGCGCCCTTTAATCTCCATAGTCATCGGCTTATCGAGCTGATGAGCCGACCCAATTTCCATCTTGATTTGTTCGCCCGTGCGCTCGCCGATCAGCAAATTATATTTCCGCTTCAGATAATTCATGATGGCTTCGTCCATCTGGTTTCCCGCCATCCGCACCGAACGCGAGTAAACAATGCCGCTTAGCGAAATCACCGCGATGTCCGTCGTCCCGCCACCAATGTCGACCACCATGTTTCCGCTCGGCTCGGTAATTGGCAGTCCGGCTCCAATCGCCGCCACCATCGCCTGTTCCACCAGATGCACTTCACTCGCCTTGGCGCGATACGCCGAGTCCATGACCGCGCGCTTTTCCACCTGCGTAATCTCCGAAGGCACGCCGATCACAATTCGCGGATGCACCAGCATCTTCCGGTTGTGCGCCTTCTGGATGAAATAGTTCAGCATCTTCTCGGTGACCTTGAAGTCGGCGATCACGCCGTCCTTCATGGGCTTGATGGCGACAATGTTGCCGGGGGTGCGCCCCAGCATCTCTTTCGCCTCTTTGCCCACCGCCTCCACTTCGCCGGTGTTTTTGTTGATGGCGACGATGGAGGGCTCGTTCACCACAATGCCCTTCCCGCGCGCGTACACCAACGTGTTGGCCGTCCCCAGATCGATCGCCAGATCGCTCGAGAACAGGCTGAATAAAGACCTGAGGTTGTGGGAACGTGATGAATGAAAGCCGTTGCTTGACATGACGAACTCTTCTCTCTCGTTTTTGCCTATTCGGACCGCTGTGCTTCCGGGCGAACCCGGCTTGCACGAACTTGTTATGCGAACTGCCGCGCAATCTTACTGAATGATAATTTTCTTCTGTTGCGTGTTCACTCCGCCCTGCGATGTTTGTGCGGTTACCGTAATCACAGCTTCTCCCGTGGCTAGCGGCGGCGTGAAGTAATGAAAAGTGCCGTCGGTCGAGATCATCGGCACTTCCCGCCCATTCACCATCACCCGCGCCCCGATCTGCGTCTTACCAGCCACTTCAATCACATGTCCATGCTGAATGAAGGGGTCCAGTTCCAGGTCGATGGCTTCCGTCTGCTTTCCCTTGGGAATAATGGTGAAGCGATTTTTCTCGCTCTCCACCGACTCTTTTCCCGACGCTTCGTACGACTGTACCATCCAGTAGTACGCACCTTCGCCCAAGCTTGTAACCGAAACGTCCGCTGTGTTCACTCTCTTATCTACCAGTGTAGAAGAAAAGTAGGGATTTCTCGAGATGCGCAACCGGTAACCAGACGCATTCGCCATCGGCGTCCAGGAGAATTCCACATCTTTCGTCGGTTCCCCGGAAGTAAAAATCGGCGCCATGTTGGCCGGGGAAATCGGCGTCGGAGGCCCTGCGTCCTTCGCCTTCTCCATGTGCGTTTCTTCCCGCCGGAAACTCACTTTCTCCCAGTTCGCTAACTGCACGGTCTCCCCGTTGCGCGTCACTTCGCCAGCGCCCTTCTTCATCAGGATCTCGTGCTGATCCAATGTAGGATCGTTGTGCACTCGTGCCATCGATTCCGGAGCCAGCGATGCCCTGGCCCCGTCCACAATGACCTGCGATTTTGAACCTTGAGAATAAGTCGCTGTCGAAAGATCTACCGTTCCCGTGCTCACCGCCACGGCTACATTTGTCTGCTGCTGATCGTTGGCTGAGTTTTCTTCAATCACAATTAGCGAATCCTGCTTCACCGTGTAGCTGGTTCCGTCGTTAAACACAACCTTGGCCATGCCTTCCGACCCGGTCTGTACAACGTCCCCTTTGTCCAGCGGCACGTTGTAGTCCGCTGCCAGCCAGCTGCTACTGCTACCCTTCTTCACTCGAACCGTGCCATCCAGCGCCGTAAAGTGAGCCTGCTGCGCCGTTGAAATCCCAGAACCCGCAGGCGGAGCCATGCCCGCCACACGCTCCAAAACTTTGTTAGCTACTCCGTCGACCGCCCGGATGCTGGTTTCTGTAAATTGCGGAAACGCGAGCCGCATCCCCAGCAAGCACAGCATTGCCCCGGCCAGGATCATTAAGGCCACACTGCGGTATGTGACCGTTGTCCATGCGATATGGATGCCCGGTTTGCGAGTCGACGAAGACACGTGGAACAAAAACCTTATTCAAGCCTTTTGAATATGAGGTAATTCAAACGTTACCACAAGCCGATCAGCGGTAAGAATAGGTAATCAACGGGGAACGTTACCTTCGTGTGTAGTGTTCATCCTGACATCCTCCGTACCTTCCTCTGTCCGACCCATGCCTCTGTGGTTAAGTGTCTTAACTCCAGCTTCCAGCCTGCGCGCTGTCCAGCCTGCGCGCATGACAGTTCCCCACTCTTCCGCTATCCTTTTCCACTCATGCCCAGCAGTTGGTCAGCTCCTTCTTCTCCCGGCCGTGACCACCAGTCATTCCTTGCTGAAGGCATAGCCATCATCTGGGCCATCAGCCTCGCAAAGTTGCTCTTCCACATCTACTTCAACAACCGCTACCGCTACTTTCGCGACGAGTTCGATTACATCGTCTGCGGCGATCACCTCGCCTGGGGATATGTCGACCAACCTCCGCTCATCCCATTCCTGATTCACATCTGCCGCGCAGTCCTCGGTGATTCCCTCCGCAGCATTCGCTTCATCCCGGCGCTGGCATCTTCTCTTCTAGTAGTCCAAACCGCCGTCCTCGCCCGCGAATTCGGTGGACGCCGCTTCGCCCTTCTCCTCAGCGCCATCACTATCCTCATCGCGCCACAATATCTTTCCAATGGAAGCCTGCTCGGCACCAACTGCCTCGAACCGAATCTCTGGATGGGCTGCGCCTACTTTGCCATCCTCGCCATCAAGCGCGACCAACCTCGCTACTGGCTGTGGTTCGGCGTCATCGCCGGTATCGGTTTACAGGAGAAATATTCCATCGCCCTCTTCGGCTTCGGTATGGTCGTCGGCCTTTTACTCACCGCGCAGCGCCGCGTCTTCCTCAGTCCCGGGATCTGGCTCGGCGGCCTCACGGCTTTCTTGATTTTCCTGCCCAACTTGCTTTGGAACATTCACTATCACTGGCCATTTATTCAACTGATGCACAACATACGTGCCGAGGGCCGTGACGTCATCCTCCCCTTTCCACAATATTTCTTTCAGCAGACCCTGCTGTTGAATCCCCTGACCGCTCCCATCTGGCTGACCGGATTACTCGCTCTACTCTTTTCTGCGCGGCTCAAGCCCTACCGCGCCCTCGGTTGGTGCTATCTGGTTTGCTTCACGGTCTTCTTTATTCTTCACGGGAAAAATTACTATCTCGCTCCCGTCTATCCCATGTTGCTCGCGGCGGGCGCAGTCATCATCGAGTCCGCCATCAATCGGAATAAAGGCACCGCACTGGAAAACGCTCGCCCGCGCCGCCTTTGGCTGAAAGCCGCTATTGCAATTGTGCTCCTGGTCAATGGGATCTACCTCGCACCCATCACCATCCCTATACTTTCTCCCGACAGTTTTCTCTCCTACGCGCAACATCTCCCCTTCAAGCTCCCCGTCATGGAGCACCACCACGCCCGCGCCGCGCTGCCGCAGTGGTATGCCGATCAATTTGGCTGGGAAGAAATCGTCGCCGAAACTGCCGTCGCCTGGAACCGCTTGTCCGCCGAAGAGCGCAAAGATGAAGTCTGCGGCATCTTTGCCCAGGACTACGGCCAAGCTGGCGCCATCGACTTCCTGGGCCGCAGCTACGGTCTTCCGCGCTCGCTCAGCGGCCATCAATCCTGGTTTCTTTGGGGACCGCGTGGCTATTCCGGCAACTGCATGATCGTCCTCAACGACAGTCGCCGACGTCTAGAACAACTCTGGAATCAGGTCGAATATGTCGGTACGTCCGCCGACAATCCCTATGCGCTGGAAAAAGAAATCCCCGTCTTCATCTGCCGTGGCGCGAAGTTCGGCACCTTCGCCCAACTCTGGCCCCAACTCAAACATTGGCGCTAAAGGATTCGTTTGACGATCAGCGACTATCGCTAGAACCCAGGCCCCTCTGGGTACGCCGGCAGATCGGGCGGCCGCACCGGCAGTTTCATCGGATGCACTTGGATTTCTTTCATCACTACTTCGATCGCTTTTTCCAGTTGAGGATCGTGCCCATCTCTCACCAGGTCCGGACGGTTGTCGATCTCGATGTCCGGCGCCACGCCGCGGTTTTCGATCAGCCATTTGCTATCCAAACCATAGAGCGAGAATTCGGGACGCGTGATGTATCCGCCATCGATCAGAGGAATCTCTCCACGGATCCCGCGAACCCCTCCCCAGGTACGCTCTCCAATAAGCGGACCAAGTTTGTAAACCTTGAAAAAATAGCTGAAGAAGTCGCCGTCGGAAGCCGCGTAGTGATTCGTCACACAAGCCATGTGCCCGTGGAAAACATTGCTCGGCTCCGTATCCGACTCCCAGTTGCGCGCTGATTCCATTCCAGCGAGCACTCGCCGCAGCCGTTCAAAAATAATCTGATCGACGAAACCCCCACCGTTATAGCGCACATCGAAGATCATTCCTTCTTTGCGAATCTGCGGAAAGTATTGCTTCACGAACTCGTTGAGTCCGTTTGCTCCCATATCCGGCAAGTACACATATCCGATCCGGCCAGCGCTGGCCTGCTCCACTTTGCGCCGGTTGGTCTCGATCCAGTTCAACTCGTGCAGACCGAACTCGCTCGGAATTGGCCGCACGACCACATTGCGCGCTCCCTGTTCAGTCGGCTTGCTGTTGATCGAAAGTGTCGTGGGCTGGTTCACGGTGTTGACCAATAGCTCGTCAGGGTTCTGCGGAACCCGCAAGGGACGCCCATTCACTGCCAGCAGGTATTCGCCCTCTTTCACCAACACCCCTGGTTCTGTGAGCGGAGAGCGCAGATTATGATTCCAATTCTCCCCGTGATAAATCTTGGCCAAACGGTACATTCCACTCTTTGCATCTGGCTCAAGATCGGCTCCTAGCAGCCCTACGTCGACAGAATCGATCTCAGGATAGTCACCGCCACCCACATAAGTATGTGAGTTAGAAAGCTCGCCAATCATTTCTCCCAAAACATAGGTCAGGCTCAATCGGTCGGCTACGTAAGGCAGCAGTTGCACATACTTGTCATGCTCTTGCTGCCAGTTGACTCCGTTCATCGCCGGTGCATAGAAATAATCCCTCTCCTGGCGCCAGACCTCATTGAAGATCTGTTTCCACTCGGCCGGGGGATCCACTTCCATTCGCATGGCATCGAGCTTTAGAGCGCCCTCCCCTGCATGCGCCAGAGGCTTGAGCTCAGTTTCCTTGGAACCGTCTTGTCCACCTTGAGGTATTTTCACATCGACGATTCCGTAGTCGTGCTCGGCGTTCTCGCCACCTTCTCCGCCCACCCCTGCCTTGGGCGTCCCGTATAGGATTTTCTTGCCATCGAACGAGAGTGCGTACTCGTCGGCTCCCTCTAGAAAAATGTGGTCCTTGCGATTCTTCAAATCATAGGCATGAATGGCGGGAGGTTCGCCGGGCAATGGCCCGGACAGTCCCTGCACGGGAGCGGAGACATAAAAAATCAAATCCTTCGCCGCCGCCAGAGTCTGTAGATTGCCCGGTGGGATCGGAAGCGCCACAATGCGGTTCTGAATCCCCTCGAGATCGATACGGAAATTCTTCAACTCCGGTCTCGTCCCAGGTTTTTGCTCTTTCTCAGCCTCTGCGGCGGTTTTCTGCTCCGCTGCTCCGGCTTCCGGGTTGGCGTTCGTAGGAGCCTTGGGCTTTTTCGTGGGCGTTTCTGACGGCTTCTGGCCAGTGGGCTGCGTTCCCGGCGTCGGCGTGAGTAGCACATCGGGCGCTTGAGCAACGGTCACTTCATCGCTCAGCACGGGAAAAGGAGAAGGCTCATCCGCGCGCAGCGTCGCAATATACACACGGCCCGCCTTCGGATTGGCAAATTCCATGTCGTAGACACCAAGCACCTCGTTGAAGTCACGATTCGAAAAAAAGTAAAGATATTTGCCTTCCGGATCAAAGTATGGCGCCGAACTGTCGCTGGCGTTCGTCGTGACCGGACTGATCTTGCGGTCCGCAAGCCCGTACAAATAAATCACACCGTTGTGGTTTTCCGACGCTTTGGAGTAAGCCACCCAGTTGCTGTCGGGCGACCAGTTGTAATCGGTCAGATCTGCATATTTCCCCTGGTCGATCTGAATTGGCTTCTTGTCGTTGATGTCAACATAGAAAAGCCGCGCTTCTTTGTCGGCAAACAACAGTTTCTTGCTATCGGGAGCCCACACCGGAGTCAACCGGAACATCTTGCCGTCAAACGTAATTCTCTGTCCCTGCCCCAGCCCGTCTTGCGGGGTGACATACAGTTCGTCGTCCCCGCTGCGGTCTGACATATAGGCAACCCATCGGCCGTCCGGCGACCAGGCCGCGTATTTCTCGCGGATTCCCGGCGTCCGCGTCAGATTGCGGATGCTTCCTTCTTTCGCCGGCACCGTAAAAATGTCACCACGCGCGGAAAATACCGCCCGCTTTCCATCCGGCGAGATATCGACATCCGTGATCAGCTTGCTTACATTAGCCCAGTGTTTGCGCGCCAGATCGCGGTCTCCCGGAAGGTAAATCGTGAGTTTGTGTTCCTTCTGCGTATTCAAATCGAAGAGATACAGATACCCACCGTTCTCGAATACGATCGAATCCAGTCCGAGGCTTGGCCAATTGACATCAAGATCCGTGAAGTGGGTGAGTTGTTTGATCTCGTGCGTGTTCAACCTGTAGCTGTAAAGATTCAGCCGGTGTTCCGGACCGCGATCAGAATCGAAATAAATCATGTCTCCGTGCCACATCGGAAACGTATCGGTCCATTCCGTGTGCGGCATCTGCTCAATGTGGTTGGCCTTGAGATCGTAAATCCAGATGTCCTGGGCCATGCCTCCCGTGTAGCGTTTCCATGTGCGAAAGTTCCGGAAGATGCGGTTGTAGGCGATGCTGTTTCCATCCGGTGAGTACGATGTTAGCCCGCCTTTATCCAGCGGCAGCGCCTCCGGCAGGCCGCCGTCGATACTTACGCTATACAGTCGCCCAAACCAATCATTGAATGTGTCACGGCGGCTCAAGAAGACAATCCGCCTGCTGTCCGGCGTCCAGGTAATCACTTCGTTATGAATCCCCATGCGCTCGTTCAGATGATCCCCGCCGGGGTGGAACGTCAACTGTTTCGGATCGCCACCCTCGGACGGCATGATGTAGACGTTGTGGTTGCCGTCATACTGCCCGGTGAATGCGATCCACTTTCCATCCGGCGAGAATTTCGCAAACAGCTCCTGCCCGGGATGGCTCGTGATTCGTTGCGCTGTCCCACCCTCTCTCGAGACCAACCATAGGTCGCCTCCGTAACTGAAGACGATTTTGTCCTTGGATACATCCGGGAAGCGGAGCAGCCGGCCTTCGGGCATACTTTGTGCAAGAAGCGGCGCGGCAATCGTGAGAAGGAGAATGGCGAGGATAGAACGGAACGACATAGGACTGCCTCCTTAAGGACGCACAAGTTCCTTATAACTA
>Ga0182015_10001348_pt1 | contig 32615 bp, 29 predicted proteins | sample 712P3MmetaG_FD_120478 | JGI IMG/M metagenome (GOLD analysis project Ga0182015, IMG submission 120478) | Permafrost microbial communities from Stordalen Mire, Sweden - 712P3M metaG | ecosystem: Environmental > Terrestrial > Soil > Wetlands > Permafrost | place: Sweden: Stordalen | collected...
CCCTGCTCGCCGCCACGGGCGACAATCCGACGAGGCTCCGCTCAGACCGCTCCTTCGCCGCATTGTGTGGCTCGTCACCTGTCGACGCCTCATCGGGGCGGCAACTTCGACATCGCCTCAATCAGGGTGGTGATCGACAAGCCAACTGCGCCCTCTTCCTGATCGTCTTGAACCGGCTCTCGTGGGATCAGCGCTCGAAGGACTACGTGGCTCGTCGGACCGCGGAAGCCAAGACGAAGAAGGAGATCATCCGCTGTCTGAAGCGCTACGTAGCTCGAGAGGTCTACCAAGCGATCATGGGTGACATGGCCGATCAGGTTGCACCAATCACCACGCTCAAAGCGTTCCGACGAGCTGCTTGACAGCTATAGGAGCATCGGTTCGCCGCTCTTGTGACAGGCGCTGCCGAACGCCGAATATTTGCCAGCGTCTCGTCGCCCGACTTTGCGATCTGTCCGGTGTTCTGTCGCGATGCGCCGACCCGCCCGCGGCATGATGTGTGCTGCGGAGTGCGCCCTTTAGGACACCTACGCGGACACCCGTGATCCAGTCATCAACTGCGCGCGAGGATCGCCGGCTCGACAACGGAACTGCCAGTGCCTCACTTGCGCCTCAGAACCTGACGCATCACGAGGAGATGGGTCCAGTGACGCCGCGCCTCCGCCTGCTGCCTTCCTGGCGCCCGGCCTGGGGCTGCCAAGAGCCCAAGCCTGTCGAGGAGGTTGACCACGGGTGAGTTTTCTCTCTGAGATAACACATATGTGTGTGATCTCAGAACTTCCTGTATGATAACTAACATGCCGAGTGACGCTGAGATCACCTTCGCAGACCACGCCGGGCGCTTCTATGCCCGACGCTTAGGGATGGCCCCGGTGGTGGGCCGGCTGATCGGTTATCTGGGCGTGTGCGATCCGCGCGAGCAGAGCATCGGTGAGCTGGCCGACGCCCTGCTGGCGAGCCGGAGCGCAATCGCCGGCGCGGTGAAGGCGTTGGAGACCCTCGGGCTCATCCAGCGCTCCCGGGCTGCGGGCGAGCGGATGGACCGGGTATGCATCGACATGTCGTCGTCCCATGCGATGGGCTTCGACGTCTCGGAGTACCGGGAGATGGCCGAACTCGCCCGAGAGGGTCTGCGTCTGCTCGCCGATGCGCCGCCTGCGCGTCGGGCGATCTTGTTGGAGTACGCGGCGTTCGCCGATTTCTTGACCGCTCGTCTCCCGGTCTTAGAGCAGGAGTGGCTCGCACAACGGGAGGCACTGCGTGCCGCGGGCGAGCTTCCCGACGAGTCGACCACGCCGCGATGAGGGAGAAGGCCATGACAAGCGTGTCTCCTGCAACGGGGATCGTCGCCCAGGACGTGTGCAAGTCGTTCGGTGAACACGTGGTGCTCGACAAGGTGAGCCTGGCCGTGGAGGAGGGGACAATCCTGGCGCTTCTCGGCCTCAACGGTGCCGGCAAGACCACGATGGTCCGCATCCTGTCCACCCTGATCCTGGCCGACTCCGGATCGATGCGCATCGCCGGTCACGACGTGGTCACCAACCCTGACGGAGTTCGGGCCGTCATCGGGGTCACCGGTCAGTTCTCCGCGGTGGACAACCTGCTCACCGGTGCCGAGAACCTGCAACTGATGGCCGACCTTCGCCACCTCGGCCGCGAGGTCGGGCGACGACGAGTGACCGAGTTATTGGAGCAGTTCGACCTGACCGACGCCGCCCACAAGCTGCTTTCGACCTACTCAGGCGGGATGCGACGACGCCTCGACCTCGCGATGACCCTCGTGGATCAGCCGCGGGTGATCTTCCTCGACGAGCCCACCGCGGGCTTGGACCCGCGCAGCCGTCGCACCATGTGGCAGATCATCCGCGATCTAGCCGCGGCGGGGGTCACGATCCTGCTCACCACCCAGTACCTCGACGAGGCCGACCATCTGGCCCTCCAGATCGCGGTGCTCGACGAGGGCCGGATCGTCGCCGAAGGGACACCCGCCGAGTTGAAGAGCCGCATCCCTGGCGGCCACGTCCGGCTCCATTTCGCTGACCTGCACGAGTTCCACTCGGCCGCAGAGCTGCTCCCGGCGGCCGGTCCCGACCAGGACCAGCTCGTTCTGCAGGTCCCGACCGACGACTCCGTGGACTCGCTCCGCGAACTGCTCGACGAGCTGCACCGCGCACGTGTCGAGGTCGAACGGCTATCGATCCACACTCCCGACCTCGACGACGTGTTCTTCACCGTTACTGGCAGCCACGTCAGCGCCCAGCCCGACCGGGATCCCACACCGCAAGGAGCGGAACGATGACCACGCTCGCCTACAGGCTCAGCGACTCACGGGTGATGCTGCGCCGCAACCTCAAGCACCAGCTCCGCTACCCGTCCATGGCCATGATGCTCATCGGCCTACCCCTCGTGCTCTTGCTGCTGTTCGTCTACGTCTTTGGCGGGCAGCTCGGCGCTGGCCTCGGCGCGCACCTGGGACGCCACGCCTACTTGGACTACGTGGTCCCTGGGCTGTTGCTGATCACCGTGGCCTCGGTCGTCCAGGGCACCTCGATCATGGTCGCCATGGACATGACCGGCGGCATCATCGACCGGTTCCGCACGATGGCCATCGCCCGCGCCTCGGTGCTCATCGGCCACGTCCTCGAGAGCCTGATCCAGACCCTCGCCGCCGTGGCCATCCTCGTCGGGGTCGCCTTCGGCCTCGGATTTCACTCCAGCGCCGGTCCGCTCGAGTGGCTCGCCGCAATCGGGATACTCGCCCTGTTCGCCTTCGCGCTGATCTGGCTGGCCGTCGCGCTCGGGCTTGCCGCCAAGAGTGTCGAGACCGCCAGCAACACTCCCATGATCCTGTTGCTGCTGCTGTTCCTCAGCAGCGGCTTCGTGTCCACCGCCACCATGCCAACGGGCCTGCGCCAGTTCGCCGAGTACCAGCCGTTCACTCCGGTCGCCGACACCGTGCGCGGGCTACTTAGCGGCGGCACGATTGGCGACCACGCCATCGCCTCCATCGCGTGGAGCGTCGGCATCGCTGTTCTCGCCTACATCTGGGCCGTCCGCCTCTACAACACACGCCGAGCGACCGAGCCAAACTGAGCAGAGACAACACAGCGCGGCAGCCTTATCTTGGATCCACCTCCTCGCTGTAAGCCTTGAACGCCGCGTCGATGTCAGCGTTGCGCCGCCGACGAACAGCAGAAGGCCTGCTACCTCGCCCCACCTTCACACGCGAGGGTCAACGAGCGCATTCGCTCGAACGCGGTCGAGCTTCGCCGCAGCGAGCTTGTCGATCTCCGGGAAGAGATGTCCGTAGCGGTCGTAGGTGAACGCGACCGACGGGCGATCTCCGACGGAGCGACTCCGCCGAGGACAAGCCGTGGCACCGATTGAATCATCTGGCGCGACAGCGGGGAGTCCGCCCACACGCGCTGACGCGTACCTAGACGGTTACGGAACAGGAGACCCCAGGGACCTTGACTTCGATCGCGAGTAAGAGGTTCGGTCGACTTTTTGGTTGCGGGCTGCCTCTAGGTTGGTCTTCAGGTTGGTCTCCCCTTCCCCGCCCCGGCCTCGGGGGTGCCCGTGCTTCCTAGTGCCACGGAGTGGTGTTCCCAGGGAGGACAGGCCGGCGCCCGCGGCGCGAAGACGTGACGCGTTGAGGACTAGAAACAGCTGCGGTGAATGGCGGTCGAACCGGCAACCTGATCCCAATCCCGCCACGTTCCGCTCCCGCATCTACAATACTCTACTTTTCGATGTATCGTGTCTGGAGGGATCAGGTCAGAAGGAGAGGTTCCCAATGACAGTTGAGGGCATTCGCGGGTCGTCGGATCGCAGTGTCCTCGTCCTCACCAGTCTGGCTGGTGGTCCAAAACATGGCTACGCACTCATCAAGGACATCGAAGGCTTTGCGGGCATCAGGCTCGGTCCGGGGACGCTGTACGGGTGTATTGCCAAGCTCGAAAAGGCGGGCCTTGTGGAGGCCTTGCCCTCAGAGGACCGTCGGCATCCCTATCGGATCACAACATCAGGACTTGAAGCAGTGAAGGGACGGCTCGTCGAGTCCGCTCGCATCGCAGAGATTGGCTTGAGTCGAGTTGCGGGGGCAATGTTGTGAAAGCTCGACTCTTCCGCTCACTGCTGATGCTGTACCCGAAGAACTGGCGTGAGCGCTACAGCGAGGAGGTGGCTGATCTTTCCGCAGAGCTTCTGGCAGCAGGCGAGGTGTCACAGTCGCGCCTCGCCCTCGAGCTGACGAAATCGGCGCTCGCCGAGCGCGCTCGCGTTTGGCACAGAACCCGCACTCTCGCGGTGCTTTTGGGCAGTGCGGCTCTCATTGTCGTGGTGGCCGCCTTGTTGGCGACGAACACCTTTGGGCTCGGCGGATCGACCAGTCCGAGAGTGACATGGACCAGTCCGAGAGTGATCTCGGTTGGATTGGACTCGATTGGCTACCGCGATGCGCAGCTATCGTTTCCTCCCTCTTTCGAGGCCATCACTCAAACGCCGGGGGGCTTCACCGGAATGTTGTCTACGGGGTCTGCCTCCGGTGGAACATGCGTGGGGCCTTTTCGGGACACGGTCGTGTGCCTCCTACCGTTGCACCAGGTTCCTTCGGCCTACGCCGGCGAGCAGCCAACCATCCTCAACGGCGTGACCGTCTATCGCGATGCGAAAGGCGACTACTACGCGCCATCCCTACAGGTAGAGGTCACAGCCAGTGGCCCGATGGCGCACCGGATCGTTGACACGTTGACCCGGAATCGGATTTGTACGCACGCCATTTGGTGTGGGTCAATCACAGTGACTGCTGTAGGGTGATCGCGATGCGCATCCTTTGTATCGTGGCCCCCCGGGGGTTCATTCGGTGAACAAGGAGTTTTGGGCAACGCCCGCTCACGTCTAGGCCCGCTCGGCGCTTGCGGCGGAAGCATCGCGAGAGACCGGCAGACGCTTCTTCCGGGGAATTGGTCAACTTCGGACGGAGAGCGACAAGCGCGGCTTTCTCTCCCTCCCGCCCCGCTTTCGGCCGGCCCGACCGCCCCTGTGCTTCCCTGTGTAAAATCTCTTCGTTCGTGGGCGCTGAGGGACTTGAACCCCCGACCTGCTCGTTGTAAGCGAGCTGCTCTAACCACCTGAGCTAAGCGCCCGTCGCTTCTATAAGCGAACCGGCTACGCGGACGACGATAGAACCTTTAGCCTCGTCCGTCCTCCCGAAGGCCCGCGAGCACAGACAGGATCAGCCTGGCTGCAGCGCGCTTGCCGACACGATGGCGGACACAGAGATCGTCGGTCCCCCGCACGCGGTGAACGTCTCGGATACGGGCAACGCCGAGCTGATTCCCGGAAGTGTGACCGACATAGACGTCACGACGGGGCATGTCTGCTCCCCGTCGGAGGGAACATCGCTCGACTGCACCATGAAACCAACCGCCGGGACGCCCGTGGGAGGCAGGGTCAGCGTCGACGGCGCGATCGAAAAGACAGTTTCCTGTCCCGTGTCCTGGACCGTGGTAGGAAGCGGCGCGGCTGTTGCACCTTGCACCGCTCCGATCAGGCTGACAACAGGGCGGCCATCGAGGGAACACGCGGTCTTGAAGGTGTTCACGACCTCGACGGGGCTGTAAATCGTGCCTGCGGCGCCAGTTCCCTGGGCAGCGACGAGCCTTACCTGAGTGGCTTTGCAGGTTGGCGGCGGACCTGCCTGGGTCGTAGACGTCGTAGTCGAACTCGAGGTGGTCGACGTAGAGGTAGTGGGCGCAAGCGTCGTCGTCGTCGATGTCGTAGTCGTCGTGGTCGTCGTCGGAGCCGCGTTGCTCGTGCAACCTGCGGCCATGGCGGCCAGAGCGAGGAGCATCATCACAAACCCACCGGGCGCTAAAGATTTTGAACGGCGCATGAGCCTCCTGGCTATAGGAACTGCACCGCCGAGCGCAATTCGCGAGGCGCCGTACGACGCGACACCGAGTCCAAGTATGACGGGCCGCCGGCCCCCACTGGCGTCAATCGGCCGGTACATCCCTAAGACGGACCCCTTCCGCGGCGTCGTAGTTCCAAAACCGCGGCAGCGCCGCCGCGAGGGCAACCGTCCCCACAACGCAGAGCACGCCCCCCGAGACGATGGAAGCCCGCAGGCCCGCGAGTGATTCGACGAGACCGGCCTCGACGTTGCCAAGGGTCGGGCCCGAGGAGTAGCTGAGCATCTCGATGCCAGCGAGTCGCCCGCGAAGCGAGTCGGGAATCGACTGGTTCCACATGGTGGTCCGGAAGAGTCCGCTCACCATGTCGGCCCCTCCTGCCACAACGAGCCCCAAGATCGCCAGTGGGAGGGTACGCGCAAAGCCAAACCCGATAATCCCGAGTCCCCATACAGCTGCCGCAAGTGCCACCGCGCGTCCGTTATGGCGGACATGGCGGGCCCACCCGCTCGTCAAGGTAACTACTAGCGAGCCTGCCGATGGCGCCGCGTAGAGGACGCCAAGTACCGCGGCACCGCCTAAGTGGCTAGCTACCTGGGGGAACAGCGCTGTCGGGATCCCGAAGAACATCGCGTTCATGTCCACGAGATACGAACCGAGGAGATCTTGCCTGCTTCGCGCGTAACGCAGTCCTTCTGCGATGGCCCTGAGCGAGAAGCCCTCTGAGTCAGGTGGCGGGGGCACTGCCCGCATGAGGGCGAGGGCCACGAGCGACACGAAGAACGTGGCCACGTCGACGCCGTAGGTGACCGGCAGCCCCAATGCCACGATGAGGACACCAGCGACGGGAGGTCCGGCCACCATGCCGAGGTTGCTCTTGAGCGACGAGAGGGCCGAGGCGGCTGGTAGGTCTTCGCTGGAGACGAGCCTCGGCACCATCGCGTCGAGCGAGGGCCGCTGCATCCCGTCTATCCCCGCCGCGGCGAAGGCGACGGCGAAAAGCACCCACAGCTGGGGATGAGTCGCGAGCGAGTTCACGACAAGGGCGCCAACTACAAGGCACATGGCGCTCTCGGTTATCCGGACCATGCGGCGGCGGTCGACCGAGTCTGCGAGCGCCCCTCCAACAAAGGCGGTGATGAGCAGTGGGACGAGCTCGGTGAGGCTGAGCAGTCCCACGATCAGCGAGGAATGACTTACGTGGTAGGCCTGGTAAGGCAAGGCGACGTAGGTCACCATGCTCCCGAAGAACGACACCCCTTGGCCGACGAACAAGAGCCGGAACTCCCGTGATCGCCGCAGCGGCGCGACGTCCATCTTGAACATCGCCCCCATGCCAGCGGCGTTCCGGCTCTGCTCGGCACGGTGTGCGAGCGGCTCGGGCACCGCCACCGACTCCGGCGGCTCCGGCAGAGGCCCGGCGCGCGAACCTTCCGGCGCCGGATGGGAGTGGTCCATGACCTCCAGTGTGACCGGCGCCGCAGTTCCCCCGCGACTCACCCGGCCCCACAAGCCAGCTGGGACTAGGGGAACAGCCCTCTCAGCTCGATCGCCTCACCGACCCTCTCGAGTGCGACCGCGACCGCGCCGCGGCGAGGCGTCACCTTCAAGTCGCGCGATCGGCGCCAGACCGCGTCGAAAGCAGCCGACATCTGGCGGTGTAGTCGCTCGGCGACGAGGTCGCCTTCCCAGGCGAATCCCTGACGGCTCTGCGCCCACTCGAAGTAGGACGCGGTAACCCCGCCGGCGTTGGCCAAGATGTCGGGGATCACGACGATGTTGTGCCGCTCCAGGATCGGGTCTGCCTCGGGCAAGGTCGGGCCGTTCGCCGCCTCAACGATGAGCTGTGCGCGCATTTTGTCTGCCACCTCGGCGGTGATGACCCCGGCGAGGGCAGCAGGGACGGCGAGCTCGCACTCGAGCTCCCAGAGCTTGGCGGGATCCAGCGGATCCGCTCTCTCGAAGCCTGCGACGCTCCCGGTCTGGTCCACGTGGCGAGCCAGAGAGGCCGCGTCGAGGCCGGCCTGGTTGTAGACGCCGCCTCCGGCGTCGGTGACCGCTATGACGCGCATACCAGCCGAGTGCAGCATGTAGACGAGCGGGCCCCCGACCTTGCCGTGGCCCTGGATGATGGCCCGGGCGCCGGTCATTGACATGCCGAGTTCCTGGAAGGCAGCCCGCGTGCAGATGAGCACTCCCTGGGAGGTGGCGCCGACCTGACCGCGACTGCCCCCTATCGCGAGCGGCTTGCCGGTGACGACACCGGTCATGACCTCGCCGCTCACCATCGAAATGGTGTCCATCAGCCACGCCATTACGTTGGCGTCGGTGTTCACGTCCGGCGCCGGGATGTCACGGTCCGGGCCGAGCATCGAGGCGATGCCCATGGCGTAGCGACGTGTGAGCCGCTCGAGCTCGTGATCGGTCAGCTTCAACGGGTTGACCTGGACGCCGCCCTTGGCGCCCCCGAAGGGCACGTCGACGACGGCGCACTTGAGCGTCATGTCGGCCGCGAGCGCCATCACCTCGTGCGCGTTCACGGACTCGTGAAAGCGGATCCCGCCCTTGCCCGGGCCCCGGGCGCTGTTGTGGTGGACACGCCATCCACGGAACACCTCGATCTCACCGCTGTGACGGCGGATGGGCACCGCGACTTCGAGGACCTTCTCGGGCAGTGACAACATCCGCCGGGTGTCCGGGTCGAGCCCGATCAGCGATGCCCCGTCATCGATGCGCTCGAGGATTGCCTCCCATGGATCGGATCCCGCCATCAATCAGCCTCCAAGACTGGTCCTTGACTTCAACCTACCGCCACCGTCCGGATCCAGTTCGGGGTCTTCCAGCTCCGCCGGCTCTTCTGAGACCAACAGGTGCCACGACCTGCGGTGCTCCGCGCACGGGCCCATCTCCACCAACGCGGCGCGGTGCTCGGGAGCCGCATAGCCCTTGTTCGAGTGCCAGCCGTACCAGGGGTAGGCCGAGCCAAGCTCGACCATGAGCCGGTCGCGGGCGACTTTCGCGATCACGCTCGCGGCCGCGACCGAGGCACACGTGAGGTCGGCCTTCACCTTGAGCGTGACCTGCTCGGGCTCGAGCGCCGCGGGCGAGGCGGCTGTGCGCTCGGGGCGGGTGAACCAGTCGTAATTCCCGTCCAGCAAGACGAGGTCGGGGTGGACGCTCAGGCTCGCGAGTGCCCGCTCGCCAGCGAGGCGCAGCGCCCGCAGTATGCCGATGGCGTCGATCTCGGCCGCGCTCGCGTGCCCGATCGCCCAGGAGCACGACCATGACTTGACCCTCGGGACCAGCGCCTCGCGGGCGACAGGAGTCAGCAGCTTGCTATCCCTGAGGCCCGTCGGGGGCCGCCTGGTGCCGGGGTCGACCACGACCATTCCCACCGACACGGGGCCGCCCAGTGAGCCCCGGCCGACCTCGTCGCAGCCTGCCACAGCGAGGTTGTCCGCCGTCATCATGTCGCGCTCGAGCTTCAGGTTGGGAGCACGTCCATGGGTCATCGCGGCCACCGGTTGAAACTGGCCGCAGTGTGCACGCGAACGACGGTACTTCGCAAAGCGGAGGGTCGCGAAGCTTTATTTATGCCGGTGTGACTTGCTTAAAGTCAGTTAGACTTGACACATGACCATCTCATCACGTTTCCGTGTCGCGGCTGTGGCTTCCGTGGCCGTCGTCGCAGTAGCCCTCTCGGGCTCGGCGGCGACTGCCACCACGGCCAAGCCCGCGACAGCCGCCCGACCTGCCATTGCAAGCGCACAGATGGACGGGACAGCCAGCGTCGCTTACGCCGGCTCTCTCGAGCTGTGGGCCGCCACTGACCTCGGCCCCAGGTTCGAGACCCAGACGGGCGACGGCTTCCAGGGCAGGGCGGCAGGCTCCGGCACGCTCGCCTCGGAGATCCTCGCCGACGAGATCAATCCCGGCGTGTTCATGTCGGTCGGCAAGAAGAACATCAAGCGCCTCTGGCCCACCGGCCGGGCGAAGTTCGTCATCCAGCTCGCGACCGATCCGCTCGTCGTGGCCTACAACCCGAACGGGAGGTTCGCGAAACAGTTCAACGCCATCGCCAACCACAAGGCATCGTTCTCGTCGCTGTTCACGCTGATGAGCTCACCGGGGATCCGCATCGGGCGCACCGACCCGAACGCGGACCCGCAGGGCGTCTACTTCATCTTGATGATGGAGCTCGCCCAGTCGACGCTGCACCTGTCCTTCAACCCCGCAGAGACGGTCCTCGGCGTGACCAAGTCGACGCCGTTCGGGCTCCCGGCCCAGATGGTGGACGAGGACTCGCTCATCACCGACCTACAGGCCGGTGAGTTCGACGCGACCAGCGCGTACCTCACCCAAGCAATCCAGTACCACCTGCACTACATCACTTTGCCGAACAGCTTGAACTTCTCGGTTACCTCCGAGAACTCGCACTACGGCAAGGTCAGCATCACCCTCACTGGCGGGACCGTCGACCAGGGTGACCTCATCACGCTGAACATCACCCTCGTGGTGCCTGCGAACGCCAAGAGCGCCCCCTCGGCCGCCAACCAGGCCGCAGACGACGCCTTTGTCGCCTGGACAGTCTCGGCCGCCGGGCGCGCCCAGCTCAAGAAAGGCGGCTACCCGATCACGCCTCCGGTCTACACCGGTGCCAAGCCTGCCGACACGCCCGCGGCAGTCTTGCCGGCGGACGTCTTGAGCGCGTTCCGTTCCTCGGGTGGTACAACCTCGTCCTAATGAGGAACACCGCCCCGGCAGGCAATCTGGCCGCGACCGGGGTGGTGCCGGGGTTCCCTCAAGCGGGTCGTATCGCCGCCAGAGGCTCGACAGTGCTGGCCCTCTTCGGTGCTCTCATCATCTGGCTGGCGCTGCTCGGCCCGTTCGCGGTGCTGATCCAGCACCTTTCCTTGCACTCCATCCGGGCGGCCCTCGGGCCGCCCGGAGCTTTGGGGCCACTTTGGATCTCTCTAGGGGCGAGCGCGATCGCGCTTGGGGTCATGGTGCTGTTCGGCACGCCGCTCGCCTACCTACTCGCCCGCGGCCGCCTGCCGCTCGCGAGGCTCGTCGAGCTCGGCATCATGCTCCCGCTCATGATGCCGCCGCTCGTGATCGGCCTGCTGCTCATCTTCCTCATCGGCCCGCAAGGCACGCTCGGGAACCTGCTGGCTGACATCCACCTGACGGGAGTGAACACCTTCTTCGCCCTTATCGTCGCTGAGTTCTACGAGGCGGCGCCATTCTACGTGCTCGGCGCCCACGCCGCGTTTTCCTCGGTCGACCCGCGCATCGAGCAGGACGCGACCCTGCTCGGTGACCGCCCCTTACAAGCCTTCTGGCGAATCACGCTTCCCCTTGCCGCCCCGGGGCTGGCAACGGGGCTGGCAACAGCCTGGGCTCGGGCCATGGGCGCCTTCGGCGCGGTCATCATCGTCGCCTACTACCCCCGCGGGCTGCCCAACCAGATCTTCATCGCCTTCCAGGAGTTCGGCCTCTCCGGCGCGCTCCCCTTTGCTCTGCTGCTTGTGGTCGCGGCGCTGCCGCTCCCGATCCTCGCCTACCTGTGGAGCGCGCGCACGCGCGCCCGTGTCGCCGGGGCCGAAACCCCGTGAGCCCCAAGGCCCCGCCCTTGCTCGAGGTCGACATTGAAGTCAAACGCCGGCAGGTGGTCGTCGAGGCCAGCTTCGCCCTGGACGCCGGCGAACGCCTTGCGATCTTCGGAACCTCAGGGGCAGGAAAGACGACGATCCTCGAGTCGGTCGCGGGTCTCACCCGGCTCAGCCGCGGGAAGGTGAGGGTCGAGAACAAGCTCGTCGCGGGAAGGGTCAAGGGTGAGGCCACCATGGCGCCGCGCCACCGGCAGGTCGCCCTCGTCCGCCAGCCGACGACGCTGTTCCCCCACCTCACGGCCGAGCAGAACGTGGCCTACGCGATTCGCCACTCCCCCGCAGGAACACGGGTCGACGAGCTGCTCGAGCGCCTCGGTCTTTCCTCCCTCGCCCGGGCGCGCGGCGCCGCCTTGTCCGGCGGCCAGCGACAGCGCGTCGCGCTCGGGAGGGCTCTCGCGGGCCCGTTCCGCGTGCTCTTGCTGGACGAGCCGCTCTCGGCCGTCGACATCGCGGCGCGCGAGCCTCTCCGCTTGTTGACGATCGAGACCTCGCTCGCCCGGGACGCTGCAGGCATCCTCGTCACCCACGACCTAGCCGAGGCCCAAGCCTTCAGCGACCGCCTCGGCATCATCGACGGCGGACAGCTGCTGCAGGTGGGCGGCGCGCTCGAGGTGGTGCTCTCTCCCGCCACGCGTCGCGTCGCCGAGCTCGTCGGCTACGCGGGGTTCGTCCCTCACCCGGCACGTCCCGGCTGCTGGTACGCCATCCATCCCGACCGGCTCGTCCATGCCACGGTCCCAGAGCGCGGTGTCGTGCTCGAAGGCACCGTCTTGTCGACGCGCCCGTTCGGGCTGCGCTACGAATGCACTGTGACCACGCGTTCTGGCGAGCAGTTCACCGTCCATCTCGACACGCCGCCTCCAGGCGGCACCGAGGCCAGCTTCACCGCCATCGACCCGCCCCTGGTCGGGGCTTGAGGTCAGAGGGTAGCGATGTCCGCCAACGTGCAAAGGACCGACGACCGCTTCCGCCTCGCCCGGCTCGCTCGGGGCCTGTCGCAAGGGGCGCTCGCTGACATCGCGGGCGTGACGAGGCAGTCGATATCGGGCATCGAGTCCGGTCGGTGGTCGCCGTCGCTCGAAGTCGCGCTCGCGCTCGCCGGCGCTTTGGGCACGAGCGTGGAGGACCTCTTCGGCAACGGGCCCGAGCTGCCCGTGCTCACGGCGCGTCTCGGCGCAGCCGCGCTCGGGTCCAGCAGATATCTGCTGACAGATGTCGACGGCTCCGAAGTGGCCTTTCCCCTCGTCGGCGACTTCGGGTTCGCCCCGGGCTTTCGGCCCGCGCTTGCCCATGGGCCCACAACGTCGCTCGCGGACGCGGGCTCGCGCGTGGAGCTCCAGCCGATCGCCGCCTCGGGACCGACGCTCGCGGTTGCCGGGTGCGACCCCGCCCTTGCCCTTTTGGCCGGGCCGCTCGAGCGTCATCGCCCGCCGATGAGCTTCATGTGGTGGCCGTGCAACAACACCGCCGGCCGGGAGCTGATCAAGGCCGGCGCCGTGCACGCCGGCGCCGTGCACCGGCGCCGTGACGAGCAGGTGAGCCGGCCCGCGGACCACGAGGTGGTCGGTTTCGCCGCCTGGCGTGAAGGCCTGGTCGTGTCCAGCCGGCACGCCGGCTCGGTGAGCTCCCTCGGCCAAGCCCTCGGGCTCGGGCTGCGCCTGGCCAACCGCGAGCCGGGCTCAGAGGCCCGCAGGCTGCTCGACGAGGCGCTCGGCGCCCTCGGCGCGGCCCCGGCACAGCTGTCCGGCTATGACAGCACCTGCAGCGCGCACCTGCTCGTGGCCTCCTCGATCGCAGCCGGCCTCGCCGACATAGGAGTAGCGAGCGAGCCGGTCGCCCTGGCCTACGGGCTCGGCTTCGTCCCCTGGCAGGAGGAGATCTGCGAGCTCCACATCCCGCGCTCGCTCCTCGGCACCGCTGAGGTCCGGGCTCTTCTCGACGTGCTCGCCGGCAGGGAGCTGCGCGCCCAGCTGGCTGCCATCGCCGGCTACGACGCCGATCCATGCGGGCGGGTATTCGAAGCGTAGCCTGCAGCCCATGTCACCGCGAACCGACCGAGGCGAGGGACCAGCTCCGGCCAGCGGGCCCGGTGCGGGTCGCCGACGGGTCTACGTCGTGCCTCATACGCACTGGGATCGCGAGTGGTACTCCCCGTTCCGCACCTTCCAGCTCCGCCTCGTCGAACTCGTCGACAAGCTCATCGAGCTCATGGAAACAGACGCCTCCTACGCACGATTTCTCTTCGACGGCCACATGGCGGTCGTGGACGACTACCTGGAGGTCCGCCCTGAGAACGAAGGCCGCCTCCGGCGCCTGGCCGCCTCGGGACGGGTCAGCTTCGGACCCTTCTACATCCTCATGGACGAGTTCCTCGTCTCGGGAGAGACGATCGTGCGCAACCTGCAGCTCGGCCTCGAGCGGGCGGCCGCCTTCGGCGGCGCCATGGAGGTCGGCTACCTCCCGGACATGTTCGGGCACATCGCCCAGATGCCCCAGATCCTGCGGGCAGCGGGCCTGAGCGACGCCGTCGTGTGGCGCGGCGTGCCCTCGGCGGCGGACAAGACGGCCTTTTCCTGGGAGTCCCCCGACGGCTCGGTGGTCCGGGCTGAGTACCTCCTCGAGGGCTACTCCGCCGGCGCCTCTGTCGGAGACGACGCCAAGGCCTTCGTACGCCGGCTGGAGGCTTTCGAACAGGACCATGCCGGTTTCCTGCTCGGGCCCGAAGCGCCGATCCTGTTCCCCAATGGGACCGACCACCAAGAGCCCCAGCCCTGGCTCGGCCGTGTCGTGGCGGAGGCGAATGCCGTCCAGGACCGTTTCGAGATCGTGATCGCATCACTGCCTGATGCTCTCGCCGGGTCTCCTCGATCAGGTCTTCCCCACTGGCGAGGCGAGCTTCGCTCCGGCGCCCGCGCGAACCTCCTCATGGGAGTCGCCTCGAACCGCATCGACGTCAAACAGGCTGCCGCCCGTGCGGAGCGGACCATCGAGCGGGTCGCGGAGCCCTTAGCCGCGTTGTTGATCGACCCCGAGAGCTACCCCGAGTCGGTGCTAGGGATCGCCTGGCGAGAGCTCGTGCGCAATTCCGCCCACGACTCGATCTGCGCCTGCTCACATGACGAGGTCGATGCCGCGGTGCTGCGCCGCTACGCCGAGGCCACCCAGATCGCCGAAGGCGTCGCCGAGCGCGCCTTGAAGTCGCTCGCCTTGTCGTTGTCGGAGCCCTGCCACGTGGCAGTGAACCCGTTCGCCCGGGCCCACTCTGGGGTCGTCGAGCTGATCCTCGGCGGGAAAGGGCCCATCGAGGGTGCGCAAATCCTCGACGAGCGCGTCGGTCTTGCGGCCGACCTCGTGCTCACCACGACCGAGGTGCGCGGTGTGCTCTCCCAGCTCGGTGCCCAGGACCAGATGGGCGAGGGCGCCTTCGTCGCCGGCGTGGAGATCGAAGAGGACGAGACAGGCATCGACATCACTGTGCGCTTGTTGCCGGAGCGTTCCAGCGAGTTGCAGATCGCGCAAATAAAGAGCGACCTCTTGGCTCGCTTCTCCCTCCGTCCCGAGGCTCAGGTAAGGGTGAAGCTCGACCAGGCGTCGTCCCGGCGCCTTCTCGCCCGCGTCGAGGACGTGCCCGGATTCGGCTGGAAGGCATGGCAGCCAGGCGCCCTCGCCGACCCGGTGAGCGCCACCGAGGAGGCCGACGGCCGCCTGACACTTGCCAATTCGCGTGTGAGCGTGAGCGTCTCGCCCGAGGATGGCACCTTTGCCCTCGACGGTGTCAGTGGCTTCAACAAGCTGATCGACTCCGGGGATTTCGGGGACACCTACAACTACTCCCCACCCGAGCACGACATCGTCGTCGACACGCCCGAGCGCGTCGTGCTCTCGTTGCTCGAGCGGGGACCGGTCCGCGCTGTGGCCCTTGTGGAGCGGACCTATCGTTGGCCCGAGCGGATCGACGAGGCCCGGCGCTCAAGATCAGGCGAGCGAGAAGTCCAGGTCAGCTCGCGCATCGAGCTTCGCGCGGGCGAGCAACTCGTCCGGGTGACGACGAGCTTCGACAACGCCTGCACAGATCACCGTCTCCGGGCTTGGTTCCCACTGCCCGAGGCGGCTGACCACTCGAGCGCGGAGTGTGCCTTCGACGTGGTCGAGCGCGGGCTCGTGGCCGAAGGCGGACCGAGCGAGCGCCCCCTTGCCACTTATCCCTCCCGGCGTTTTGTCACTGCCGGTGGCCTGAGCGTCTTACACGACGGCCTGTGCGAGTACGAGCTCGTGGACCTCTCACAAGACGGCGCCGGCGAAACCCCCGCCCGTGCGCACGCCCTGGCCCTCACCTTGCTCCGTGCAACCGGCATGCTGTCGCGCCTGACGATGCTCAACCGGCCCCTGCCGGCGGGACCGGTCGACTCGCTCACGAGCCCGCAGCTGCAAGGACCCCTGGTGCTGAGATACGCCCTCGCCCTCGAGGCGACGGACCCCTACGGACTTGCCGATGACGCGTTCATGGACCTGCCTGTCGTGTCCAGTCTCGGCGGGGGCCGACGCGGCCTCGAATCCTCCTTGCTGAGCGTGACCGGCGCCGAGGTGAGCGCGCTGCGCCGCGTCGCGGGGGGCGTGCTCGAGCTGCGCGTGTTCAACCCGACCGGCGCCTCAACGCGCGTAGAGGTCCGTCGTGGACTCCGATCTGCTCCTGGCGCAGACGACGAGCCGCTTCGCGGCCAGCTCGTTGACTTGCGCGGCCGCTTTGTCGCAAGCTTCGAGGGCTCCTTCGAGCTTGGACCCCATCGCATCGCCACGGCGAGGCTCACAGGGAGATGACGCCAGCGGTGGCCGCACGGGCCGTGCTCGTCCCCGTGAAGTCGTTCCGTGCCGCAAAGCTGCGCCTTGCCCCGGTGCTCGACGCGAAGGCCCGCGAGTCACTCGCGCGCGCGCTGGCCTCGAGGGTCATCGCCGCTGCCGCCCCCCTCGGCGTCCTCGTCGTCTGCGACGACGAGCAGGTCGCGACCTGGGCCAGCGACCACGGTGCCCGCGTGGCGTGGACACCGGGCCTGGGGCTTTCGGCTGCGGTGATGGCGGGCGTCGCGCAGCTGCTCGCTGAGGGCATCGACCTCGCCGTCGTGGCCCATGCCGATCTTCCCTTCGCGACCGGTCTCGCCGGCCTCGGGGCGCCTTCGCTCGTCACCCTCGTGCCCGATCGGCGCCGCGACGGGACCAACGTGGCGGTCGTGCCCACCGCTGCCGGCTTCCGTTTTGCTTACGGGCCGGGCAGTTTCGAGCGCCACCGCAGCGAGGCGGCTCGGCTCGGACTGCCTTGCGAGATCATCTATGACCGCCGCCTCGCCATCGACATCGACCTGCCGGAAGACCTGACACTGGCCAACGTGGCAACCTGACCGGATGGAATCCAACCTTGCCGTCCCGGCTCGTGCGCTTGCAGTCGGGGCGCATCCTGACGACGTCGAGTTCGGCTGCGGCGGCACTCTCGCGAAATGGGCTGCCGCCGGCTGCGAGATCTTCCACCTCATCTGCACCGACGGCTCCAAGGGAACCTGGGACCCGGGCCAAGATCCCGCAGAGTTGGTGCTGTTACGGCGCGGCGAGCAGCGGGCGTCGTCGCTCGCCCTCGGAGGAAACGGCGATGTGACCTTCCTCGGCTGGCCCGACGGCGAACTCGAGTGCGGCATCCGCCAGCGCTTGCAGGTGGCGTCTTGCATTCGCAAGCTCAAGCCGGACGTCGTCTTCGGCCACGACCCGTGGAAGCGCTACAGGCTCCACCCGGACCACCGCAACGCCGGCTTCCTTGTGACAGACGGCATCGTGGCGGCCCGCGATCCCCTGTTTTTCCCCGAGCTCGCAGACCCGCCGCACAGGCCGAAGACACTGCTCTTGTTCGAAGCCGACGAACCGGACCACCTCGAGGACGTTTCGTCTTTTGTGGACCGGAAGCTCGCCGCGCTCTTGAAGCACTCGAGCCAGCTCCATTCCACGATGGGGATCGCGAAGGCCGACGCTGTCGAGGACGACGGAGACACCGAAGTGAGGGAATTCAAACTACGGGTGACCGACCGCCTGGCCGAGAGCGGGCGAGAAGCGGGCTTTGCCGCCGCCGAGGCCTTCAAACACATCGACAGGCTCTAGCGCACGGCGGCCCGACACGGACGCGACGAGGCCTCGCGTCACGTTGCGTGCCGCGAGGCCTCGTCGATCAAACCTTGTTGCGGAGCTACAACCTCTAGCGAGCCGCCCTCTTTGCGGGGGCCTTCTTGGCTGGAGCCTTCTTCGCGGGCGCCTTCTTCGCTGGAGCCTTAGTTGCAGGTGCCTTCTTGGCAGGTGCTGCCTTCTTGGCAGGTGCTGCCTTCTTCGCCGGTGCGGCCTTCTTGGCGGGAGCCTTCTTGGCCGGTGCAGCCTTGCGGGCGACCGGAGCCTTGGCAGCGCTTGCAACCGCGGTACCTACGCGTTCCGGCTTCTCCAAAGCGGTGCGGGAGTTGAGGTCCTTCTTCAGCCCCGCGCCGGCTGCAAAGCCGATTCCCTTGGATGCCTTGATCCGCACGGGCGCCCCGGTTTGCGGGTTGCGGCCACGGCGAGCCGCACGGTCACGGACCTTGAAGGTTCCAAAGCCTGTGATGCGCACGGTGTCGCTGCCACGCAATGCTGAGGTGACGACGTACTCGAACGCCTTCAAACCACTTTCCGCCTGCTTTGTCGTCAGTCCGGTGTGCTTGCTCACCTCGCCGATGAGTTCGGTTCTATTCAATTTTGCCTCCTGGCATGTTGTCCGACCCTCACGCAATACAAGGTGATTTTCCCGCGGAAATCAAGCATTGTCCTCCGAGCGGGCCGTGACCCCTTTATTCTACGGCCTGTTTGGAATCTCCTGCCCGGTCGAGCGGTTTCAGAACTAGCGACTTTGACCAATGATCATAAGGGCTATCTTTTCACCCCTTCCATTTGGCGCCCTTTTTCGGGTCTCCGGAGACCTTCGCACAGCCTCCGGCACGAAAGAGCCGCCAAGGCCCGAATTGCCTCAATTTTCGGCGGACCGCTTCGGTGGCGAGCGCTCGGAGGGGGAAATTCGGCTCGCGGGCTGTCGCGAGGCGACGGGAGGCTCTGAGGCCTCGACGCGGACGCCGCGGGCTTGTCGGCGGCCGCGAGATGCCTCGCTCAGAGGTGCTTGTGACAGTTTGCTGCCACGAAAGGACTCGTCTTTTCACCCACCCCGGGGACCTTTGCCGGGCTTTGTGGCCGCCGCGCGGAGCCGCAACCATGATGTCGAGCGGTAGGTGACCCGGCTAGGACGTGAAGGTGGCCAATTCGAGCTTCGATCCCCTCGCTCTCGTGCTCGCGACCTCGCAGCGTTACGGTCACGGCATCTATCTCGGCAGGTCTCTCGCCGAAAGCCGCGAGCCCCTGTTTGCGCGACCGCAAGACGGGGTCTTGCTGCTCGGGCCGCCCCGGTCCGGCAAGACCGCCGCAGTCGTCATCCCGAACGTGCTCGCGGCATGCGGGCCGGTGATCGCGGCCTCGACAAAGGCCGACGTCCTCGCCTCGACGTGGGCGGCGCGGGCCCAGCTCGGCCCGGTGCGGCTCTACGACCCGAGCGGCTCGGTACCGTGCCCACCCGGAGTCGCGCGCGTCGGCTGGTCCCCCCTCGGCCTGGCGCGCACCTGGGACGGGGCGGTGCTCGTCGCCGACTCCATGGTGCTCGCCGCCCGGCCCGGCCACGACCGCGGCGACGCCGCGCACTGGAACGAACGGGCGGGAGCCCTCCTCAGCACCCTCCTGCACGCCATTGCGCTCGAACACCGCCCGTTTTCCGAGCTGTTGACGACGGTCAACCGACACGAGGGCGACGCGGCACTGGCCGCGCTGGCCCGAAACAGCGCCGATCGGGCACTCGACCTGCTCGCGGGCATCGTCGCCACCGACAGCCGCGAGCAAAGCGGCATCTGGTCCACGGCATCGGGCGTTCTCGCCGCCTACCGGACCGATGCCGCCCTCGCCTCGACCACCGGACCGCTGTTGGATGTCGCCGAGCTGCTCGCCAGCCGCGGGACGCTGTACATCTGTGCCGGAAGCGACCAGCAACGACATGTTGCCCCGCTCGTAGCCGGGCTGCTGCGCGAGGTGCGCACCGCCGCCTACCAGAGCTCCATGGCCGCGACGCTCGCTGGCATCGCTGATGGCAGCGACCCGCTGTCGCCGGCACGGGCAGGTTCTAGGCCTCCTCTCCTCCTCGTGCTCGACGAGCTCGCCAACATCGCACCGTTGCACGATTTACCCGCACTCATCGCGGAGGGCGGGAGCCAAGGGGTCTTGACCCTGGCCTGCCTGCAGGACCTCTCCCAGGCCCGGGCGCGCTGGGATCGCGAGGCGGACGGCTTCTTGTCACTTTTCGGCACGAAACTGGTCTTCCCGGGCATCGGTGATACGCGCACGCTCGAGGCGGTGTCGTTGCTCGCCGGAGAACATGACGTCGCGACGATCTCGGTCACCGAGGGGCGGCGCCGGGGAATCGGTTTGCGGCGCCGCAACTGGTCGCGGACGGTGTCGATGAGAAAAGAGCGCCTGCTTCCCGCCGATGCGATCGCCCGCGGCCAGCCCGAACAGATACTCGGCATCGAAGGCGCCGCGCCGGGCCCGTTGGAGATGACGCCGTGGTACTCGTCCTCGCCCTGGCGTGAGGCTGTGGCTGCCGGCCGTTCGCTCGCCGCCGGGCGTCTCAATGCCGCTCTCCCGCCTGCAGAAACCCGTCGGGTCGCACTCGGCCGCTGGCGCGCGCCTCGGGGGCGCTGACCCCGGTGGCCGCCGTCAGCGCGAGCGGCCCGGAGCTTCGCGCCCGTGCTGGGACCGCCGGAGAGCTCCCCGCTCGACCGACCGCGTCGCTTGTCGCAGTTTGGAGCGCGCCTCGGCTGCTTCCCCGAAAGCCCTGAGGTCGCCCGATCTCAGCGTCTCCGCGTCACCGAGCGCCTGGGCACGGTCGTCGATAGACCAGCGGTGACGGAAGGTCTCGATCACGCTCGCCCCCTCGCGCCACACCGCCCGCTGCGAGGGGCTCGTCGGGACTGGTCCGAGCTCGGAGACGAGGTAGCTCGGCCGGGCCAGCTCCGCCGCCCGGCCGAGACGCTCGCCCGGAGACGAGTGCGAGGAGACGATCACCACGTGAGATCTCTCAGCTGTACCGGGCAGCGCCACCGAGCTCGAGAGCGCGCCCAGGACGACGATCCGGCTCTCGGCAACAGAACCATGGCGGGGCTCCGCGAGGACAGCCTTGAGGCGGCGGCCTTCGACGACATCGCCGGGCGATCCGCCGGCGTTCTCGATTTCGTGGCGTAGTGAGCTCACGACGGCGTCGTCGCTCGCCACCACGAGGGCCGCACGACCCAGGTCGCGCGCGTCCCGCCAAGCCCCTAGGAGAGCCGCACGCGCCGCCGGGCCGTCGGCGACGACCAAGACCTCGCGGCCGGCAAAGCAGTGCCTCTCGGCCGCTAAGAGCGCGCCTCGGGCAACGACGGCCGCGCCGTTTATGCCGTCATTGCCAGCGAGGTCCTGCGATAGCGAGGGATTCTCCGGCTGAAAGACCCCGAGGTGGGGCGCGAGCACCGACGCGGTGGCGAAACGGGCCTCGAGCGCGGCCGAAGGTGCGAAGACGACGACCTTCAGGCCATTGTCCAAGCCGGCCTCGAGCGCTGAAGCCACCTCCCACGGGCCGAGCCGTTGGGCTTCTGCCAGCACGAGCACACCTGGTCGCGAAACCGCCCCGACCGGTGAGCCGCCGTTTCGGCGAAACTGGGCGACCGGGGTCGTCTCGATGCCCGTGACCGCCTCAAAAGAAGCCGCCGCCGCTCGGCCCGGTGCGACTGCGCTCACGCCCGCCCCTCGCCAAGACCCGAGCCGTGCGAGCTTGTCCAACGACTCGAGCCGCTCGCCCGGATCGTAAGCGAGGAGCTCGACAGCTCCCGGGTGCGACCGCACGAGGTCCTCGAGGCGTGCGTGCAGCTCGTGGACTGCGGGCGTGGTGTAGACGACCTCGCGGACACCTGGCGGGATGGGCCTCCCCGAAACCGCCCTGAGGCCGCGGCCGGCCGGGGCGGACGTCTCGGCGAGGCGGACAACCCGGCCCCCCGAGATGAGCGAGTCGACGTCCTGCTCGACTTGTGCCACCGGGGCGCCGAGGCTGAGCGAGGCACAGCGCGACCGGACGAGCTCGCTGCGCCGGCAGGTCCCGTCACGAGAGACGACGCCGTCGGGGCCGAGTGCCTGCTCGGCCCATCGCTCGATGGGGACCGGTGCCTGCTCGGGCGACTCCCGGCCCGCGACCGAGGCGAGCCGGGAGTCAGACACGCCGAGGCGGTAGGAGCGCTCGCGCCAGTCGGCCACAAGTGTCTCGTAGGCGGTGGCGAGATCCTTCTCGGGCCTGGTCCTCAGCGCGGCGATGCGGCTCGCCCGTACGCCTGTGCGGCCGGAGTCCTCGAGGGCGGCCCGGATCTCGGCCGAACGACGGGAGAAAGCCGCGTTGAGCTTCGCGTCGACGCCAGCGAGGTCCGCCCAGGCGCCCTGCAGCTCCCGCCACGAGACGCCGAGGCGGCCGGTGAGCTCGGAGCGCAGCTGCGTCTCGTACAGGTCGCGGGCGCTGGCGAGCTCGAGGTACAGCCCGCGAGCATCCAGTGCCGACCAGCGACCGTCCGGGCCCGGGGACAGGTTGGCGACGAGCACGTGGCTGTGCAGATGGGGATCGGAGGCCCGGCTCGTGCGGTGCACGAAGGCGGCAGCCGCAAAACCTCCCGCCGGGACCGACACTGGCGGCTCTCCCCGGGCCTCGCGGCGCCGTACCCGGGCCCCGCGGCGCTCGAGGTAGTCGAGGGCCGCGGCAGCGGCTTGCTCGTGGCCGGCACGGATCTCGCCTTGCACGTCGCCGGGCCCGAGAGCGTGCAGGACGCTCACCGACTTCGGCGTCGAGTAGGTGCAGTCGTAGGCGACGACGCGGACTTTGTCATGGCGCGCAGAGAGCACCTCGCCGGTGCCCGGGTCGACACCGGCCAAAAGAGCCCGCAAGGCCGGGGCCTGCACTGTCCCCGAAAGGCCGAGCGTCTCGGCCGCGCGCCCGAGCCAGCGCCCCTCCGGCTCGACCAGGCCGGCTTGGTCCTGGCGGCCTGATGCCACTGTCGCGAGGTAATAGCCCTCGCGCCCGCGGGCGAGCTTGGCGACAGAGAGCACACATCTTGGCTACGCCTCGCGCCAACCGCCCCACCTACCGGATCCACCGGCTGCGACAGGCGGGCCGTTGTCCAGATCTCGCGGCTGGCATATCCCCGCGCGGGTGCAGGTCTGTGGGCGATGCGGAGGGGAGAACCCGTCCGAGGGCGCTCTTGGAACAACTGGACGTGAATAAAGCTGCGGCCGCCACGCTCGACGATGAGTGGCTCGCGAAGGCGCCTTCAGCGGGCGGTTCCGCCGTGGCGCTCGATGACCTGCCGGGCGACCGAGAAGTAGCGCTCCATGACGCGCTGCAGCGTCTCGGCCGAGCTGGAACGGGACTACGAGAGCTGTCCTCGCCTATCTCGAGTTTCGCTTCGACCGCCGGAGGGCTAACGGCCGTAGCGGTCGAGAGCGCGGCGGGCGGCCCTGGCGCCGGTGTCTGCGAGCTCCGGCGGGTCGATCACCTCTGCGCCCGACCCGAGCAGCAGCAAAAGGCGCCCCAGGAAGCCCTCGGTGTCGCTCACGGGGATGGTCGCCACGAGGCGGCCGTCACCGATCTCCTCCAGGCCGCCCGTGACGAGGCCCTCGACGGCAAAGCGTGCCTGGTTCGGGAACACGACGGTGACCATCTCGGCCTCGGAGGAGCCGAGGAAGGCCTCCGGGCGAGAGAGGGCTTCGCGTTCCGCGTCACTGAGCGGGCTGAGGTCCGCCGGGCGCCCCGTCGGCCGCACCTCCCGCACGCGATCGACCTGGAAGCGGCGCAGGCCGTTCGCCTTGTGGCACCAGGCGTCCAGGTACCACCTGCCTTCCCTGACGACCACCTGGTAGGGGTCGACGACACGCGTGGACGGCTCGGTCGCCGAGGCACTGAAGTAGTCGATCTCGACTTGCTCGCCCGCGCCGGCGGCAAACTGCAGCGGGGCGAGGGCCGGCGAGGAGTCGACCTCGACGGCAAGGCTCGATGTACCGAGCACCGCCTCCAACTTGGCGAGGGCGCCGGCGAGGTCCCCTTCCTCGTCGGCACCGGGCACGGCCAAAAGGGCCCGGGCCGCGGCGGCAAGGGCGAAGCCCTCCTCGGGCGTGAACCTGCGGGGATGGGCCAGCTCGCGCAGTCCCTCGGCCACGACCCGGTCCTCGTCCACCAGCAGGTCGATCAACTGGTCCGGCGTGTAGGGCGGGACACCGCAGCAGGCCGCGAGCTCGAGGTCGTGCAAGAGCTCGCTCGCGCTCACGGAAAACCGCCCTTCCAGCTCCGCGAGGGGAGCTTCGCCGACCCTGGCCAGGTAGACCAAGATGGCAAGCAGCCGGTTGAGCCGTTCGCCGGCGGTCGGCTGGGGCGAAGGCAGGGTCCGGCGCGTCTCGGCCGCCTCTTCAGTCACGCCGGCGCCTTGTACTCTTGCCTGGGTTGTGTCCTCCGGGCGCGCCACCCGCACATGGGCGAGATCCGACGGCATGGCGCGGTGCGCCACAAGTTCTTCCAGCCGGGCGACGACGGCTTCGCGAAGCTCCGGCGGGCTGAGCACCTCGGCGGTGTCACCGAGGCCGACAACCCAGTCGACAAAGGCGCTCTGCTCGAAGACGGCGATCTTGAGGCGCGCGGCCCCGGACGGCTCCCAAGCCTCAAGCGAGCCCGCCCCGACCGTGGCGACGACGCTGCGGGCGAGGCGACCATCTACGACGAGCGTCACCTCGGCTGGCGCAACATCGCCCTCCTCGGCCTCGTCTGGCTGCGAGCCGGCAGACTTGGTCCCGACTCTCCAAGGCAGAAAGCGGACGGCGTCACGAAGCTCGAACCCCTCCGGCAGCGCGAAGGCTTCTGACTCGCCGAGAACCGGGTCGTCTTCGAAGCGGTCAACGCGAAAGGTGCGCAGGCCCGCGTCCTGTGCGGTCCTGTCGCGGCCCACCAGGTACCAGGCTGTCAACTTGAAAGCGAGACCGTAAGGCTCGACCTCGCGCCGACGTCCCCGGTAGGAAAAGCTCACGAGCGCCCTGTCGCGCACCGCCTCGTGAAGCGGCCCGAGGGCGGGCAGCGAGGGCAGCACCGCAATGGGCGGCAGGCCCGGCTCGGGGACCTCTCCGGTGGCGCCGAGCTTGGCGACCGCATCGCGTCCCGCAGCCCCACCGAGTTGGACCGCGGCGACCGCGAATCCGAGCGCCCGCCCCTCGGCCGGCTCGAGCCGGAGCTCGGGCAGGTAGTAGCCCTCCGGGTGGATGCGGTAACCGAGCTGCTCGTCGCCCGCCAACGGCTCGACGCTGATCGGGATGCCGAGCTCGCGAAGAGCCCGCTTGTCGCGTTCGAAGGCCTGTCGGCTCGCCTCTTTGCCATCTGGATAGCCGACGACGCTCGAGGCGATCTCCCGCAGCGAAAGCGGGCGGGAGGTCTCGAGCAGTACGAGGACGAGGTTCGTCATCCGTTCGAGCCTGTCTGGTCTTGCTGCGCCTGGCATCTGCTGCATGGTAGGCCGCGACCGCCCGGAGAACTACCGGCCAACCTCCCGGCCGGCCGCCCTGGTCGTGATGACCGACTCGGTGAAGCACTCGAGGGCGTGCACGAAATGGACGGTGCGAGGCGACCAGAAGTTGTCGAAGCCGTGCTGGGTGAGCGGAAGCTCGGCGTAAGCCGCGATCTCGCGGCTGCGGGCCCGCAGCGAGGCGACAAAGGCACGAGCGACTTGCACCGGGACGAGGACATCGTTGCGGCCGTGCACGACGAAAAACGGTGGGGCGGACCCGTGCACCCTCGAGATCGGCGACGCCGCCGTCAGGGCCTCGAGAGCGGCCTGCTCGAACACGTGCCGCTCCAAGATGGGTGCGAGATTGGCGTTGCCTATCTTTTCGCTGTCCACGAAGTCATAGACACCGTAAAGGGGGATGCAGCCCGCCACGGCAGTGTCGTCGCCCTCGAAGCCAAGCTGCCAGTTCGGGTCGTTGGCGCTGAGAGCGACGAGCGCCGCGAGATGGCCCCCGGCCGAGCAGCCCGAGACGAACACGAGGCTCGGGTCGCCTCCGTAGCTGGCGATGTTCTCCTTCACCCAGGCGAGGGCCAGCTTGCAGTCGAGCACGTGGCGCGGCCAGCGCGCTTTCGGGCTCAGGGCGTAATTGGCGGTGACGCAGACGTAACCGCGTTCCGCGAGGTGCTCGAGCATCGGGATGCCCTGCTCGCGCTTGTCCCCCATCACCCAGGCGCCGCCGTGGAAGTACAAGAGCACGGGCGCCGGGGCGTGCTCGCCGGCTCCCTCACGCCGGTAGACATCGAGGCGATGGGCCCTGCCGGCGTCGGGAGCGTAGGCGATGTCACGCAGGCGCTCGACCCACCGTGGTCGAAAGGGAACTGCGCCCAGGACCCTTCGCGAGTCCTGGGCGGTCCAGCTCCAGCGGGCCGGGGCGAGCCCGGCTTGTTCCAGCGCGGCTTGGAAGTGCCTGCGCGAGCGCAGGCCCGAGGCGAACTGGACACCGAGCCCGCAGCTCGCGAGCACGGCGAGGGCCAAGCCCGCCCACCCGGGCGCACTCGAAAAACCGCCCGCGAGGCCAGAGGCGACGGTCGCAACGAGTACCGCGGTCGCGAGGTGAAGCGGCGCCTCACCGACGATCCAGCTCGGAACGAAGGAAAGGGCCGACCCGATTGCGCCGCGCAGCGGCACGAGGGCGCTCAGCGAAGCGACGACGGCGACGACCCCGATCGCGAGGCACGCCCAGCTCATTGGTAGTCGGGGCCGCGGTGCCCGTACAGCGGACCCGGTTCCCCATCCCCGTCGGACTCCCGCTTGCCTCCGCTCGCTTTCGCGATTGGCTCATACGAGCGGACTTTGCTGACGAGGCTGGCAAGACGGGCCTCTGCTGTCCGGAACCAAACCTTGCGTACGTGCCGCTCCCCATAGCCCGGGGGGACCAGGTGGGCCATGTCCGCAACGCCAGTCCACCTGCTGCTGGCTTCGCCATGAGATGAGCGGCTCGGCTCCCTCGTTGTCCATCTGAGGAGGCCGCAGGACTCGCACCTCGTGGCGCCACGGCCCGCACGCTTGCTCGCTGCGAAGAGGCTTTCGACGCCCCGCTCAGCGGGCCACCGCTCAGCGACGAACCGGGGCCTGGCACCGGGGGTTCCGACATCTACCCGGGCGGGACTTGCACCCGCTGGTCTGGTCCAGTTTTCAGGACGCAACATCGAACGATGATACCGACCAGGGCTCCTAGAGACCCGTCTCGGCATCGCCTTAGGCGGTTACTTCCCCCTCCTCAGCACCGGGGCGCACCCGGACGTTCCCGGACGAGATTGATCGCGCTGGTGCTGCGGACACTGATCTTGCCCAGCCGCTGGCTCGCACGAAGGCTCACTGCCAAGAGGCCCTTCTGAGGCCCTCGGGGAAGGCCTCGACGGCGAAGTGCCGCCTCGTACGGGCTCCTCGCCGCCGGGGCGATCATCGCCGTGGTCGCCACAATCTTCGAATTCTTCGTCGATCAATTCGGCGCAGAAGAGACGCTCGCCCTCATAGACGAAGGTCTCGAGGCCCTCGTCTGTGGCTTCGGTCTCGGGGGCACCCGACTAGATCTTGAGACAGTCGGGACTTTCGGCCCTAGGGTGGGCCTCACGCCGCATAACAAAATGCGGGGGGAGGTGGGGACCGTGGGTCACTCAATAATCGCCGGGGGGACAAACCTGCTCGCGTCGCTGGTCAACCTCGGGGGAACAGGCAGGTACATCCACTGGGGGGTCATCCAGATCTCGCTCGCCAACCTGATCGTCATCTTGGTGATGATCGTCATGTTGGTGGCCGCGATCGCGATCCCCTTCCCGAAGCACCAAGCGAGGCGCAAGTGAGCGCGCCCCAAAGTGACTTTGCCGTCAGCGCCGAAAAGGCGACCTGGACCGGCAAGCTTCGCGAGACGGCTCTCGAAGCCTTCCCGCCGGACCGGCTCCTGCCGGACCGCCAACCGGCGTACGTAGCCTCGTGGGCCTACGTGTTCGGAGCCCTGTCGATCGGCGCCTTCGCCATCGTGCTGATCTCGGGCGGGGTCCTCGCCGTCGAGGGGCCCGCCTGGTGGCACGGCTCGAGCGTCGGGCTCTTCGTCAACTCGGTCCACCTGTGGAGCACCGAGTTCTTCTTCATGTTCATGGTCGTGCACCTTTGGGCGAAGTTCTTCATGGCCGCCTGGCGCGGCCGGCGCAAGGCGACCTGGATCACCGGCGTGCTCGCCTTCGCCATGTCGATCGCGACCGCTTTCACCGGCTACCTCTCCCAGCAGAACTTCGACTCGGAGTGGATCGCCACCCAGGCCAAAGACGGCATCAACGCAACCGGGGCCGGGGCCTATTGGAACGTCCTCAACTTCGGCCAGATGCTGATGTGGCACATCGTGCTGCTCCCCCTCGTCGTGGTCGTCTTCATCGGGCTGCATGTCCTGCTCGTGCGCCGGCGCGGAGTCGTCCCGCCTTTCGCCCCGACCGCCGCCCAGCTCGCGAAAGCCGGTCTCAGCACCGCGCCGGGCGGAGCGACCGCGACCTTCGCGGCCGCGCCGCAAGATCTCCCGGTCTTCTCGCCGGAACCGCCGGCCGCCGTTCCAGATGCGCCGGCGCAAGTGCCTCACCAGGTGGTCGACCTCGACCAGCTCTTGGACGAGACGCCTGCCCGCCAACCTGAGGCCGGCGAGCCGCCCGCGGGCTCGGCCCCCGCCGCAGAGCCCGGTGCCACCCTGACCGAGCCCGGGTCGAACGACCCGCTTTGGCAGCTGCCGGAGGACCAGTCATGAGCGCCACCGCCGCATCTGTGAAGACCCGCTCCCACAGGGTGCGCCGGTTCCGCCAGGACCGGGACGTCGTGGAATGGCAGGGCGCCTACCGGCGCTACGACCTCGTGAAAGAGGTCTTCATCTGCTTCCTCGTCGTGCTCATCATCGTCCTCGGCTGTTCGATCGTCTTCTCCTCGCCGGACGACGCCCCGGTGACGGTCAAGTCCTGGTCGAACGCGATGCCGGTCGACTTCGCCCAGACGGCCATGACCGAGCTCGACCACAAGAGCGCGCTCGCGACCTACGGGCCGCCCTACAACAACACCCAGGGTGCCAGCCAGCAGCTCGGCCCGATCTCACTCGAGCACGCCGTAGGGGTGAGGATCCCGATCGACACCGCCAAGGTCTTCGTGCTGAGCCCGCTCGCGACGCTGCCCAACCGCCCGGGTCTCGACGCCGCCCTCGCCCAGTACAAGGCCGCGTCCTCGGCCCAGCAGGGCCGCTGGGACTCGGCCTACGAGAAGGACATCGCGAACGCGTCCTTCTCTGCCGGCCAGCTCATCGTCAAGAGCGGCCCATACGGCCCGGTCGGCATGCTCATCGCCAACCTCGTCTCGATGGCGAGAACCGGTGCCCTCGACGGCGCCCTTTTGGCCTCGCCGCAGCTGTACGCGACCAACTACACCAACCCGCTGCTGCTGATCGCGGACGGCAACTACATGTCGGACCTCGCCACCGAGCGCCACCTCCAAGGTGACCAGTGGGGAATGATGAACGAGACCGGGAACTTCCCCGGTCAGGCATGGCTCTGGCTCTACACCTTGTGGTACCAGGTGCCACCGATGAACACCTCCAGCAACGGCGACGTCGAGGTCTGGGCGATCATGATGCTCCTCACCTTGCTGCTGGCCCTGCTCCCGTTCATCCCCGTGCTGCGCTCGGTGCCGCGCTGGCTCGGCGTCTACCGCCTGATCTGGCGCGATCACTACCGTTCCTTGGGCCCCGAGGTGCTCGCCCAGCTACCTCCCGATCACTAGCCCCTCGCCCGGTAAGGTTCGAGCCGAGCTATTAGGGAGGGTCAATGGCTTTGCGCGTGTTCTTGGTCGACGACCACGAGATCGTCCGTAACGGCTTGCGAGCCATGCTCGAAGCCGACGGCGACATCGAGGTGATCGGCGAGGCGGGCACCGCCGCCGAAGCGACCACCCGCGGCGTCGCTCTCGGACCGGACGTGGCCGTGCTCGACATCCGGCTGCCCGACGGCGACGGGATCGAGGTCTGCCGAGAGCTGCGTTCACGCCTTCCCGACGTCCAGTGCCTGATGCTGACCTCGTTCGCCGACGACGAGGCGCTCTTTGCCGCCATCATGGCGGGGGCCTCGGGCTATGTCCTAAAGCAGATCCGGGGCAGCGACCTCGTCGACGCGGTGCGCCGGGTCGGCCGTGGCGAGTCGCTCATCGACCCTTCGATGACAAAGCGCGTCTTCGACCGCCTCCGGGACGGGCCGGCGCGCGACGAGCGGCTCGACCGGCTCTCGGACCAGGAAAGGCGCGTCCTCGACCTCGTCGCCGAGGGCCTGACGAACCGCCAGATCGCAGACCGGCTCTATTTGGCGGAGAAGACGGTGAAGAACTACGTCTCGTCCATGCTCTCCAAGCTCGGCATGGACCGGCGCAGCGAGGCCGCCGCCTACGCGGCCCGGCTCTCTGAGCGCCAGAGCGCCAGAGAAGCGGCGAGACGCGCCGATGGGGGCGGGTTCGGCCCGAATTCCTGAGCCAGCGAGCTCGAGATGTGGAAAGCGCCGAGTCCGGAGCTCCGAGACGGGCCTCTCACGGGTCCCGAGCGGCCGATGCTCGAGGCCTACCTCGCCTGGCAGCGAACGACGCTGCTCAACATCTGTGCCGGCCTGAGCGCCGAGCAGCTCGCTCGCCGGCCGCTCGCATCTTCGCAGCTGTCCCTGCTCGGCCTCGTCCGGCATCTTGCCAAGGTCGAGCGCACATGGTTCCGCCAGCGCGCCGGCCGCCAGGACATAGAGGCGTTGCACACCGCCGCTGGCCAAGCGCCCGACTTCGACTGCCTCGACCCAGCCGGCGCACCGGGCGACTTCGCCGCCTTGCAAGACGAGTGGCGCCTCGCGGACGAGGCCGTCGCCGCCGTGGGCTTCGACGACACCTTCGCGGTCGGCGACGAGGTCTTCTCGCTGCGTATGACCTATGTCCACATGATCGGCGAGTACTCGCGCCACAACGGGCACGCCGATCTTCTCCGCGAGGCCATCGACGGCACCCGCGGCCGCTAGCGGCCGAGGCCGACGGCGGGCCGGGACCCGGAACCGCTAGATCCCGAACCGGGCCGCCCGCACGGCCTCTTGCGCCTGCTCGTCACCGCGCAAGGTGACGTCCGCGACACCACCTCGGCCGTAGAGGTAGAGCACGAGCTCTTGGGCGCCGCCGCGCAAAGTCGCCCTCGGCTCGCCCTTGCGGGCGACGATCCGCCTGCCGTCGGACGACTCGAGCTCAAGCCCAGTGCCCTTCAGGCTGTGGGCCATGAGCTTGGCCATGGCGGAAAGCCGTGACCAGAGAGCTTCGTCTAGTTGCGGGTCCTGGCGCGGCTCCCAGTCGGGCACGGCGCGGCGGACGTCTTCTGTGTGCACGAAGAACTCCACGAGATTGGCGAGGTCGTCGACCGGGCGCCACAACGCCGGCGGCCCCGAGCGCACCTTGGCTACGACGCCGACGAAGCCCAAGGTACGGACTGCCACGGCCATCGACCTCTCTGTGAGCTTGGCGAGCGGTCCTCGCGCCAGCCAGCCTTCGCACAGAGTCGGTGCCCCCGGTCCTGTCTGGATCAGAGCATCGCAAAGCCCGGAACGTTCCGATCGAGCCAGGTGAGTCTTGGACATCTTGCTTGCTTCCTTCCTACGCCGCGCCCTGTGACGGTAGCCGGGCAGGCTCAGCCCACGGGCATCATGGGCCTGCGACACCGACGCTTGCGAACTCGAGCCCGCGCTTACGCCGGCGGCCATGGCGCCGACGAGATCCTGGCCGAGGTGCTAGGCAGGAGCCATGGGAAAGGTCCATGTGTCGGCAGAGCGGACGATCAACGCGCCCGCCGAGACCGTCTTCGGCTACGTCGCCGACTTCAAGCAGCACCACCCCCGCTTCCTCCCCCCGGCCTTCAGTGACTTCGAGGTGGAGTCGGGAGGTCTCGGCGCAGGCACGGTCACGCACTTCAAGCTCACCGCGGGCGGGCGCACCCGCGGGTACCGCATGAGCGTGACCGAGCCCGAGCCCGGCCGGGTGCTCGCTGAGTCCGACACCAACTCGAGCCTTGTCACGATCTTCACGTTCGTGCCGCAAGGAGGCGACTGCCTGGTCCGGATCTCGACGTCGTGGGACGGTGCCGGCGGCGTGGGCGGGCTCTTTGAACGGCTCTTCGCGCCCCGGGCTATGCGCGCGATCTACCTCGACGAGCTCGAGCGCCTGAACGCCTACGCGAGCGAGCAGGCTGGGGCCGTCGCCTAAGGCGCGCTTTTGGACGCATCCATCGGGCGGGACAGGGGCGCTGCGATCGGGCTTCCTCGGCTACTACGCCTTTGCGGCAGCGAGAAGTGAGCGCTCATGACAGAAAGCCTTGGCTCGTGATCCGCTTCGCCTTCGGCGAGCTCGGCCTGCAGCCTCGAGGCCAACATCTTGCCCGCCAACGTCGCCTCGATCCGCCTCGTGCAAAAGCTGGGTTTTCCTAAAGGAGGGCTTTTCGGAAAGGCACCTGTTCCTCGCGGGCCGGTGGCGGGACCACGAGCCCTGGGCTTTGACCGAAAGCTGCCCTGACGGGCGGTCGAAAGATCGCCCCGGCGTGGTCGCCTCTTAGCGCGTCGAGGTGGCACTCAGTGCGAGGCGGCGACCTCGGCTTCGTGGCGCAACAGCCACTGCTTCATGTCGAGCCCGCCGCCGTAGCCGACAAGGGTCCCGTTGGAACCGATCACCCGGTGGCACGGGAGCACGATCGCGAGCGGGTTCTTGTTGTTGGCCATACCGACCGCCCTGCTCGCCTTCGGGTTGCCGACGCGCGCTGCCACCGAGCCGTAGCTCTCTGTCTTCGCGTACGG
>Ga0182015_10001350_pt1 | contig 32580 bp, 21 predicted proteins | sample 712P3MmetaG_FD_120478 | JGI IMG/M metagenome (GOLD analysis project Ga0182015, IMG submission 120478) | Permafrost microbial communities from Stordalen Mire, Sweden - 712P3M metaG | ecosystem: Environmental > Terrestrial > Soil > Wetlands > Permafrost | place: Sweden: Stordalen | collected...
TCGCTTGCCCCCAAACAGACCATCCGAGCGATAGACCCGTCATGCCTTGAAAATCCAAAGCCAGCCCCGCAAAAAACGCTTGACTCCCAAGAGAGAATCTAGCCGCGTTTTTGTTTCATGCGGCTAGGGTGGGCAACCAGAACCCCAGCCCCGCACCTGCTTTGTAACCAGGACACGGCTTCAGCCGTGCCGAAATCTCCCCCAAAAAACAAAAGCTGTTCGGGGTGGGCCTCTGCCCACCCCGAACAGCCCAACCAACCATCCCTGAAACACCAATATCGCATGGATGTAGACATTCTCCCTCCTCGGCAGTAGACTGTCTACATCCACATGCCTCAAGCTTCCAAATACAAGAATCGTATCGAGCTGTTGCAGGGAACTTTAGACATGCTCATCTTGCAGGCGCTGCAACCTGAGCCCATGAACGGCTATGCCATCGCGCACGTCATCCGCAACCGATCCAGCGAATTGCTCACCGTCGAGACCGGCTCACTCTACCCTGCCCTACACCGGCTCGAACGCCAGAAAGGGGTAAGGGCCCAATGGAAACTGACTGAAAACAACCAACGCGCAAAGTTCTACCAACTTACCGCTCTCGGCAAAAAGCAGCTCGCCACTGACCACCAGCGCTGGCTTCAATTAGTTCGCGCAATCGGCGCGGTCATGCAGCCGGAGGTGCAGCCGTGACACCCTGGCGCTGGGACCGAGCAAAAGAAAATCTCTCCGACGAGCTCGAGTCGCATCTGAAAATGGCAATCGCCGAGCGCATTGCCCGCGGCGAAGACCCGGCACAAGCCCGCGCGGCCGCCCAGCGCGAGCTCGGCAACGTGCCCCTCATCGCGGACGTCACGCGCGAGCGCTGGGGAGGTCTAAGGCTTGAAAACCTTCTCCACGATATCCGCTATGCGTTCCGTCAGCTTCGCCGCGCACCAGCATTCACAGCGACTGCACTGCTCACGCTTGCCTTCGGCATCGGCGCCAACCTCGGCGTCTTTCAACTTCTCTATGCAGTAATTCTGGCCGACCTACCGGTTGCGCATCCTGAGGAACTCGTTCGAGTGCACCCAGCGCGTACGCCTTTCGATCAGGCTTATCAGGTTTCATATGCTGCCTACGAGCGGCTTCGTGCGGCCACTCCCGAGGCTCCGCTGCTGGCCAATGCTGGTTCGGCACCCGAAGATCTTGAACTCCCCAATGGCGTGCTGGCCAGGCCCGCGTGCGAACTCGTCTCCGATAACTACTTCAGTGTGCTTGGCCTTGTGCCGGCCGCTGGCAGGTTCTTTGTTCGGGCAGAAGCGGCGCAAGACCAGGGCGAGTGGCCCGCCGTACTTCGTTACGACTTTGCGCGCGACACATTCGGCTCGGCGCAACAGGCCGTCGGCCAACACATGCTCTTGAACGGTCGCACGTTCGTGGTCATCGGCGTGGCGCACAGGCGCTTCCTCGGCGTGGTCACCGGGTATGCAACAGACATCTGGATCCCTCTCGCGCTGCAAAGCACAGGCGGCTTTGACCGGGCCTTCGATTCGCTCGGACCCGGCCACGACGTCACCTTGAGTAAACCCTGGTATAACCAGCCCACCATCTTCTGGCTTTCGCTCATGGCGCGCATTCCGGCGGAACGCCGGCCTGTGGTCGTTGCCAAATGGGAGCAGGTCTTCCGGCCGGATCGTGAGCTGATGACCGAAGCCATTGCAGACCCCGCCGTCAAAGCCGCACTGCTGCGCGCCACCACCGAACTGGTGCCCGCCGACCACGGACAGGGTAGTATCCGGAACAGCTTCTACCTCCCTCTCACCCTCCTGATGGCGCTCTCCGCGTCTATCTTCCTTGTCGGCTGTTTGAATCTTGCCAACCTGCAGCTTGCCCGGCTCAATGCGCGCGCTCACGAACTCGGCGTACGCATGGCTCTCGGTGCAAGCTGCGGCCGGCTCCTTCGCCAGATCGTTCTTGAAGACACCTTCCTTGTCCTTGTTGGTTGCGCATTGGCGTTCGTCGTGGGCCGCATGGCAAGCGACATGCTTCTCCATTGGGCCTCAAGCCATAACTCGCATCTCACTTTGGACCTGCATCCGAGCCTGTACTTCGTGGCCCTTGGCGTTGCGCTCATGCTGTTGTCGCTTGTGTGCCTCAGCATCGTCCCGGGCATTATTTTCATCCGAAGCACCGTTGCGCAAACCGCGGGCATGCAGGCGAAGATCTCTGGAGTCTCGCAGACCGCCCGTCAGCGCTGGCGCTCAAATGTGCTGCTGGCCACGCAGGTGAGCCTGTCGCTTCTGCTCTCCACCATGTCCGCCTGTTTCGCCACCACTCTCGTTCATTGGGAGACCGTCGACGTCGGCATGGATCGCGAGCATGTTCTCACCGTCCACGTGGACATGCATCAGCATCGCTACATGGGTGAACACAGCAAGGAGCTCCCAGCACTCTACCGGCAAATGCAGCAGCGGCTCCAGGCCCTGCCTGGGGTTCGCAGCGCGGCAGTCGAAAGGCGCGGCAGTATGCATGGAGTCTGGAACACCGCCCTCTACGTTCATGGCCGCAGTGACCTTACGAATGGGCAGGTGCATGGCCAGGAAGATCAAGTTGGCCCTGGATTCTTCCCAACCATCGGTATCCCGATTCTGCGCGGACGCGACTTCATGCCCGCCGATTCCGACAAGACACAGTCGGTTATGATCATCAGCCGCGCGTATGCGCGTCAACTTTTCTCCGACACCAGCCCGATTGGCCAATGGGTTGGTTACGAGCCCGCTCCCAACGACCACACCTTCCTGATCGTCGGAGAAGTAGCCGACGCGCGCGTGAACGGTCCTCAGCAAGACGCCCCGCCCATGGTCTACATTAGCAACGACCAGAATCTCGCGCCGATCCGTTCCATTCGCGTCCGGGCCGTCGGTGATCCCCGCCAGCTATCCGAAAGCGTTCGTCAGGCACTCCACGAAGTCGACCCCGCTCTGCCCATCGACGAAATCGTAACCTTCTCCACCGAACTGAACGACGACCTTGGCACGGAAAATCTCCTTGCCCGCCTCGCAGGAGTCTACGCAAGTCTCACCCTCTTGCTCGTCGCCATCGGCTTCTACGGCGTCATGTCATCCCGTACCGCGCGCCGCAAGAACGAATTCGGCATACGCCTTGCGCTCGGAGCCACTCGCCGCCACATTCAGGTACTCATTGTCGGTCAGACCATGCGCATTCTACTCGCCGGCATTCTGCCCGGCGCAATTCTATCGATTCTCGCGGTGCGCGCAGCGAGTCACTTCCTGTATGGGTCCGTCAGCGCAAATTCGCTCGCCATCATTGCGGCAGCTCTCGTACTTGCGTTGGCTGGTTCCGTCGCCACGCTTATCCCCGCTCGCCGCGCGGCCTATGCCGATCCGGTGGAAACCCTCCGCAATGAGTGAACGCCACATTGCGCATGGCGAGAGGGAACGCCGCGTGCCAAAGGTACTGGGCTAACCACGGACAGCTCCTCATCCGTGGGGTGGAGATCTGGGTTTTGAGACCTGGTCACAACGATCTCAATAAACGGAATCCCGCGCCCTGAGCCCCCTCCTGACTCGCCTTGTCACCTTGCTGGCGCATCCTTAACGTACTTGTCAAACCAGCGAATCATCTCGTAGATAAGCTGTTCGTTTGACTCCATAGCTGAATACCAATGCGGCTCGTGCGGAAGGATCACCAAGCGCGTCGTCCCGCCGTTCCCTCGAATTGCTTCGTAGAGCTTTTGCGATTGAATCGGCGTAGTGCCAGGGTTCGCGTCCTCCGCGCCGTGCACGATAAGCAGCGGCACCTTCAACTTGTCAGCCGAGAAAAATGGCGAAACTTTCAGGTAAACATCCGGCGCCTCCCAAACCGAACGCCGCTCGCTCTGGAATCCGAAGGGCGTAAGCGTCTTGTTATAGGAGCCGCTGGTTGCCACGCCGGCGCGAAACAGGTCCGAATGAGCCACCAGATTCACGGTCATTAACGCACCGTGGCTGTGTCCCGTGACTCCTATCCGGTTGGGGTCTGCAACACCAAGCCGCACCGCCTCACCCACCGCGGCCTTGGCATCGGCCACCAGCTGTTCAAGATAAGTGTCATAAGCCTTCTTCGGGTCGCCGATGATGGGGAACGATGCGTCGTCGATGATTGCATAGCCCGCCAGAAGCAACAGCCTATATTCGTACAGCCGCGTGAAGGTCTCCTGCGAACCAACCACCTGGCCGGCCTTCGAAGGGTCGGCATAGTCCAGCGGATACGCATACAGAATCGTTGGCACGCGCGTGCCTTCCTTGAAGCCGGGCGGAGTATACAGCGTGAACGACAAATCGAGCCCGTCGGCGCGCTTGTACTTCACCAGCTGCTTCTTGATCGCACGCACCTCAGGCGTTGGATCAGGAATGTGCGTGATCGCGACACTAGTTGATGTGAAGACCGCTTCTCCGGCGGGTGCTGCCAGCGATCCTCCCAGCGTTCGCTTAAACGCATTCGGCGGATCGGCCGGGGATTGATGCCAGGTGAGAATCGTCCGTGTGTCCGGCCCGGTGAACGAAAGGAAACGCTCGTAGCTGGTCTTGTCGCTGCGAAACAGTCGTTCATATTTCAGCGTGCTCAGGTTGAGCCGATCGAGAAACGGGCGATCCCCGTCCGGCGAAGATCCATCTCCTGAAAGGAAGATCGAATCCCCGTCCTGGCGAAGCACCTTCACCCCATTGGCAAGCTGGCGTTCCACCGGATCGCCAGGGTCCGCATAATGCTCGTCCATTGAAAGATCCCAAATCAGCCGAGGCTTGCGCTCGTGATCGTCAACGTCAATTACAAAGGTCTTTTGCCAATGCCGGTTCTCATCGTATTCCCCCAGAAGTGCGATCTCCGGGTGCTCGCTCCAATGGAAGCCCGCATAATGCTGCTCGATGCGCGCCACTTCGACCGCGGGCGACGTGAAGGGCGACTTCTCCAGCATGATCTTGTCCCGGAACGGAGCATTCACATTCCAGTCGCCGCCATCCAGAGCCTCCGCCCACACCAGCGTCGCTGATTCGGTCGCACGCCACGAAAAATCGCGCGGACCCAACGGCACGCCTTGGATTGGCACGCGGTCCGCCAGCGGAAGCGAAGCGATTGTGTGAACATCAGCGACGCCGCCACTCGACAAATCCCACACCTCCACGTTGTGTGGGAATCGACGGTATGTTGTGACGTAGGAATAGGTCTTGTGAATTGCGGTGACCAGTAGATGCTGCCCATCCGGCGCGGGACTGACCAGGTCGTAATTCCCGGGCTTCCCCACCGGCGTGATCGCGTCGGTAGCTGCATTCACCAAAGCCAGCTGCGAAGCTGCGTAGTAATCAAAGACATCCTCGTCGTGCCTGTCGGTCAGCGTGTCGCGGTTTTCATACGTGCTGCTTTGGCCGCTTCTTCCATCCGACTCCTGAATACTCGGGCCATCCGGCAAAATTGGCGCGGGAGGCGGTGCGCCCATCCCATCAGGCACCAGCTTCACCAGCAGCGTCTTCTGGTCCGGCATCCATTGCATCTCGTGTTCGAACATCGGGTTCAGACGCGCTCCCGTCACCTGGTGAATCTTCCCGCTCGCTCCGTCACCCATCCAGAGTTCCACCGATTCGGCCGCGAGGTTCACAAACGCAAATCGCTTTCCGTCAGCCGACCAAACCGGCACGCCCGGGCACGCTCCCGCGGGAAGTGCGATCTGAACCTGCGCGCCATCCCGGACGCGTGCCAGCGCAAACCCCGTCGCGCATGGCGTAACCCCGTATCCCCCCGGCGTGTCGTGCTTGCTGTGATTCTTCGGCTCGACGCGCACGCCTGCCAGGCGCAGAAATGGAGTCGCCACGCGGGCAATTGAAGGATTGATCTGCCACGAGACAAGCAGAATCGAGTCCATCGTGGGGCTCACAATGGGTTGGGGCGGCGCGGGCGCATGCATCACATCCAAAATGTTTTTCGGCGGCTGATTGTATCCAGTTGCGCCCACGCTCCCAGTCGCTGCTGGCGCCGTCCCGCTCATCGACGCCGAGCCCGTCTGCGCCGCGATTGACAACGATGTGCCTAAGCCAAACAGCGCTCCAGCCAGATAACACTTCCAGGCATTCCGAATCATCATGACTCTCCTCCGCTTCAATTCACCGCCAATATCCGAGAGTGATAACGATAAAGCATTTTAGGAATGGGTGTAGACCGAAGTCGCTGGAGCAAAGCGGATTTTTCCTCAAGAAAAATCCACCTTCAAGTATTTCAAAAGGCCACAGTAATTCCTAAAATGCCGTAGCCGATTCCCCCGTACACCGATCAAATTCTCCGCCCAACCGCCATGCCCTTCTCGAACAACGGAGGGAGCAGAGGCCTTCAGACCCCTGAAAAAACGCATCAACGAACCGCGGCCTTTAGGCCCGGGCACTGTTCCTTGATCCTTGTTCCCTGTCCCCTGTCCACTGTTCACTGCCTTCTCACGCGCCAACTCCCAGGCCCTCGACGAGCACCTTGGCGATTTCGCGAGAAGCCAGAATCGCTCGCCGCTTCATCGGCGTTTTCGGGGAGTAATCCTGAGAGTTGCCCGTAATCGGCCTGCACGCACTTCCGTTGTCGACACGACCCGCCGACCTGCTCTATCCACTCGCCGCGGCAAACCTTTGCGCGAGCCAGTCCAGAGGGCAGCATAACCCCGGCGCTAACTACCTGAGAGCGTCGGGGAGGTGAAAGTCAACTCCTGCTTCATGATTCACCTTCGCTGTCGCTGCCAGGTCGAGTTGGTCAATTGGGATTTCACGATGGTGCTGGTCCCCGACATAGAGTGTAGTCCGGGTCAGAATGTAGTTATGAATCTGCTCAGCAGGGCGACCATCCTTGAAGACGAGTGTAACCGCCTCCTCACTATCCGGGGCTGACGACTGATGCAACAGGCCAGACGCGGGCTCGTAGGGACCAGGAGGCGCTGGCTGCCCCTGGTCTGCCGGCTGTGCATCGTATCCCTCAGGTGCGTAGTCCGGCGAAGTCGAAGAATCGTCATAGCCGAATGCGTCTGGGTATCCATTGAAATAAGGGCCTACCCCCACCGGAAGCCCATAGGGAATTCTCGCTCCGTAGCGCGACTGGTATGGCCTTCGATAGCGCGAGCCGCCGGTATAGGGTCGGCGAGCGCTGAAACTGCCCGCACCACCCCTCTGCAAGCTGCGGACCATCATGGGCGATGTGCTGCCGGGCGATGTGCTGCCGGCATACCTGGGAGAGCCCGCGAATCTATTGGCAGCGGACGTGCCGAAGCCTCCGCGAGACGCCTGTGCTGTGTGGCCTGAGAACCCTCCGCGAGATGCACCGCGTTGAGCGCTGACCGGAATCGCCACCCCCACTACAATCAGCGCGACCGCGGCGAGACGATTCATGAGGACATGTTACGCCCCTTTGCGCATTTCGTGTAACGCTTGCGCCCAAAGCTCGCATCACAATCAAGTGTGTCATCCTTGAGCGCAGTTGGGCGCGCTTTTTGCGACCAACTGAGTCGAAGGATCTGCGGTTGTTCTTGAAAGGGTCTCTGGGGACACAACACCTTGGAGGAACATCGTGCTCTCGAATCGATCGGTCCCTGCGGCTGTCGTTATTCCCGTTCTCTCATATCCCGACGTGAATCAGGCCGCAGCCTGGCTTTCCGATGCATTCGGATTTAGCGTGCGTTTGCGTATCGGCACCCACCGCGTGCAATTGAATGTGGGACAAGGCGCAGTGATCCTGCGCGAGATTCGTCCCAACGAGGCCCACCAACAACTCGGCAATGGCCATTCGGTCTTGATCCGCGTCGAAGACGTCGACTCCCATTGCAAGACAGCCAGGGATCACGGCGCAAAGATCACACAAGAGCCGACGACTCACCCATTCGGCGAAAGGCAATACAACGCGGAAGACTTCGCCGGACACACCTGGACTTTTTCCCAGTCATTGGCCGACGTCCATCCTGATGAATGGGGCGGCATCGCGGTCGAGTTATAGCCCCACCCTGGCCGCGCCCATCGAGCCCATTTGTCCCTGTTCCCTATTTCCCTGCCTCACCTCTCCCTACATCAATGTTCACTGTGTCAATGTTCACTGTTTGACTGACGCCCACTTCTTCAATGCCTTCCTTGCTATACCGAATCGTCTCCGGACCCACCGCTCCGCCCGTCATGATCATGCTCATCGCCTGCTCCATCGTGAGTTCGGTTTCCGTCACCCGTTCCATCGGCAATATCTGCAGGAAAGCCGACGTCGGGTTGATCGCGTTTGGCAACAGCACGGCGGCCAGCAGCCTTCCACTCGTCGCGTCTATGTAACTACGCGTCAGGAACCCGATGCTCTTATGCCCAACCATCGGAAAGTCCACCAGCACAACCCTCTGGCTCGTCTCCTTCTTTGACATCATGCTGTCCAGCAGTTGCCGCACCGACGTGTATACCTTGGCCACAAATGGCAACCGTTCAAGCGCCGTCTCAAAAATCACCAGCGCCTCCCGCCCGATCACCTCCGACATGGCCCGCCCCACCAGGTAAAGCACAGCCAGCGTCAGAAAAAACGCCAGCACTGACTGCAGCCAGGGTTGGGTCAACAACCCATCCGGAAAAATCGCCGCTAGTAGCTTGATAAGCGGCAACCCCGTGTCGGCCAGTGTCCTGAACACAAAGCTGAATACCACCCAAGTCACAAACAGCGGCCCAATCGTGATCAGTCCCGCAAGAATATTCCGCTGCAGGCTACGCAAGGTTCTTACCATTACAGGATTCAAGTTCGTCTCCCTATTTTCTCCGCACCTTCAATTCCTACCGTCAAGTATAGGGATGCCCCACCGCCCGATCTGCCCACTATTCACCGTTCACTGTCCACTGTTCACTGTTCACTATCGCCTATATAGTTATTGGTGTAAGGAAGCCCATGAGTCCCGACAGACCAGACCGCTTGACCGACCGCATTAGTGAACTCTGGAACGATCGACCACACCCCGATCGTGGCGCCGAGCGACCGTCCCTTGACCAGTCTGCTGATCGCCCCTTCGCTGACCGTTCTTCCGATCGCCCTTCCACTGACCGTCCGGCGCCCGATTGTTCTTCTGCTGACCAGTCTTCTGACAGTCCCTTCGGAGACCGTCCTTCCAACCACCCCGCCGATCGTTTCTCTGACCGTGTCTCCACCGAACGCAATTTGGATCGGACTTCCGAGCGTTTCAGCGATCCCGAACCTGTGACCCCCATTTCCAGCCCATCCTCGCTTGCGGATTCCGCGTCCCGTCCCGGTTCCTTGCCCAACTCTTCGCCAAACTCCTCGCCAAGGTCAGCACCCGGCCCCACACCGGCCCCGGCGCCAACGCGTATTCGCTCCTGGTCCCCTCAGCCGTACGAGCCAACTCCGCGCGCCGTGGGCTCGCCCCTGCCCGCCGGCTCGGCTTCGCCTTCTGCACCTTCCCCTTCTTCTTCCACTCAGCTAGCTTCTTCGCGCACAAGCAGCCCCGCCCAACCCGGCAAGAGCCTCGCCCTTGGCCGCGGCCTACCGCCCGCCGAGGCCCCACCCATGGAACAACTTCCCTCCGGCGTCCAGCGCATGGTCAACGCCGTTCGCGCCACTCTGCCCTTCATTCAGCGCATCCTTCCTCTGCTCGATGGCAATGTCGGCACAGCCGTCTCCAACTTGATGGCCCCGCCCCCTCACCGGCCCGCACCCCCGCCTCCCCCAGTCGACCTCGCCCCCATCGAACATGGCATCAGATCTCTCCAGGCACAGCAGCACGAGCTGCGCTCCCAGATCGCCGACCAGAATACCTCGCTCAAGCGCGTCGAAGATCAGCTCGATATGGTTCGCGAAGCCACCGACCGCAACACCCTCGAACAGCAGGAACTCCTCGAAGATCTCAAGAGCGTCGGCAACAAGGTCAACATCTTTGCCATGGTCGCCCTCCTGCTCCTCGTCGTTTCTGTCATGGTCAACGTCATCCTCTATCTGCACATCAAACGCGTCCTGCCCTAAGCCAAAAAAGCTAGAACCGGCCTCATGGATGGCCTTGTATCCGGGCACGACTTCAGTCGTGCCGAAAAGTGCACAACAAAATTGCGGGCTTTAGCTCCTGAGGGACGCTCTCTTCCGGTCCGTCAGGATTTATCGGACAGCTTCAAAATCCAAACAGCCAAAACCCCGCGCAAATTCGCGCACCCCCATCAACCGCCTTACCGGTAGATCACCGGGATGAAGTGCTGCTCCTGGTAGGGAGGGCGGACATACTCCGTCTTCACAATCGGTGGCAGCTCAATCGGATCGGGAGTCAGATCTTTGTAAGGAATCTTGGATAGAAGATGGCGAATCACGTTGAGCCGTGCGGCCTTCTTGTCTTCCGCGTTGACCACAAACCACGGCGCCTGCTTGTGGTCGGTGTGGTTGAACATGTCGTCTTTGGCGCGCGAATAATCGGCCCAGTGCTTGCGCGACTCGAGGTCCATGGGGCTGATCTTCCAGCGCTTGGTGGGGTTGCTCATCCGCTCCTGAAAGCGGACCTCCTGCTCGGCGTCGGAGACTGAAAACCAGTATTTGATCAGAATGATGCCGGAGCGAACCAGCATGCGCTCGAACTCAGGGCATGTTTGCAGAAACTCCTGATACTGGGCCTCCGTGCAGAAGCCCATTACGCGCTCTACCCCGGCGCGGTTGTACCAACTACGGTCGAAGAGCACCATCTCGCCTGCTGCGGGCAGATGAGGGACGTAACGCTGGAAGTACCATTGCGTCTTCTCGCGCTCAGTGGGCGTGCCGAGAGCCACCACTTTGCAGATGCGTGGATTCAAGGTCTCCGTGATGCGCTTGATCGCGCCGCCCTTGCCGGCTGCATCGCGGCCTTCAAACAACACCACAACCTTCAAATGTTCGTGCCGAATCCACTCATGCAGCTTCACCAGTTCGACCTGCAGGCGGCTCAGTTCCTTCTCGTACTCGCAGTCCTTGCCGATGCGCATGGTCGGAATTTCGGCGGGATGCGGCGTGACCGGAGCGTGCGCCTTGCCGTTTACGAGCGGAGCTTTCCCATTGGCTGTCACTGCCTTGTTCTTTTTCTTGTCTCCCATTTCACCTCCTCGGATTGCGACGGGAAGGTTCTGCACGGGGGAAGATTTGATGAAGTGATGACTGGCGCGCAGGACCGGCGATCGCTGGTCCGTTCATTCTTGCACGGAGTTTGCTGTTTTCACAATGAAATCGGGCAACAAAGGTCTGCTTTTTCCGCGCTGAGCGAACTTGGAGACTAGCGAAATGATCCTCATCCCGAATTGGCACTGACATCGCGAACAGCCGCGTGAGCGAGCCGCTATACTGACGGCATCGCAGTGCCGGAGGAGATCGGGTGGAAACGCTGGCTGTGATCGGTTCGACAATGGGGCTTGGATTCCTCGCCGGAATTCGGCTCTACGCGACAGTGTTTCTGCTCGGACTTGCCATCCGGCTCGGGTGGTTCCATCCGGGAGCTGGCAGCGCTGAACTTACGGTGCTTGCACATCCGGCAGTCCTGATTGCCTCGGGCCTGGCGTGCCTCGTCGAATTCGCCGCCGACAAAATTCCCTGGCTCGACAGCCTCTGGGATTCATTTCACACTTTCATCCGCCCCATCGGCGCGGCCGTGCTGGCAGCGGCAGCGTTCGGACATTTTGACCCCGTGGTGAAGGCCGTTCTGATCGTCATCTGCGGCGGAATAGCGCTGGCCAGCAACAGCTCAAAGGCCGCTACGCGGCTCGCGGTCAACCACAGCCCAGAGCCGTTCTCGAATATTGGATTGAGTTTGCTTGAAGACGCGCTGATACCTGCCGGCATGTGGGTATCGCTCAAACATCCCGAGGTGGCGTTGGGGCTCGTCGCGGTTTTCCTCTTTCTGTTCCTGTGGCTCGCGCCAACAATCTTTCGCGCTGTCCGGCTCCAGTTGGCGGCGCTTTCCGCGTTGCTCAGGAGTTGCTTCGGGAGCGATACGGTTGACCCAGGCGAGGAAAGCGCGCTGACGCTCTCCGGCCTCAGCCCAGCCGCGCACGATGCCCTTTGCAGACTGGCGCGTGCGGCAAGACCGATTCCTCAAAAACACGCGCGCGGCGTTGAAAGGGCGCTCAAGCTCGAATCGCCGGCGAAAGCCGTCAGGGCGGCAGCCACAAAGAAGATCCGTGGCCTGAGAAACTCCGTAGGGTATCTCGTGGTCACCAACGATGGGCTCGCGTTTGTGACGCGCCGTTGGTTCACCAATCGTGTGCACCGTATAACTTTTGCCGAGATCCAAGCCAGCCAATGGAGACGCGGGCTCTTGATGAACAGGTTCACGGTCGAGACCGCCAAGGGCGAACGTGAGTTCTACGTCTTCAAGGATGTTCATGTGCAGCAGGCCCCGGCCGCGACGCGGATTGAAGAAACGGCCAAACAGCAGGCGTGAGCCGGGCAAAACGGCGCGCCGTAATATCCCGGACTGAACGCGCAATGTGCCAATGCGGTCCTGAATTGAGCGTCAGAGAATTGCACCGGAGATGGCTTGCAGCGGGAGTACGCGGTCGACTCCACCGAGTTTGACTGCCTCCTTTGGCATGCCGTAGACAACACAGGTTTCCTCGTCCTGGGCAATCGTATAAGCGCCTGCCTGCTTCATCTCGAGCATGCCGCGAGCGCCATCGTCCCCCATTCCGGTCATGATCACGCCGACAGCGTTGCGCCCAGCGTAGCGGGCAGCGGACCGGAACAGCACATCCACCGACGGGCGGTGGCGGCACACTAGTGGCCCATCCTTGATCTCGACGTAGTAGCGGGCGCCCGATCGCTTGAGAAGCAAATGGTGGTTGCCGGGAGCGATAAGCGCACGGCCGCGCAGCACAGTGTCGTTTGACTCGGCCTCCTTGACAGTAATGGCGCAAAGGCCGTCGAGCCGATCGGCGAACGCGCGCGTGAACAGCTCAGGCATGTGCTGCACAATCACTATTCCGGGAGTATCCGGTGGAAGAGCTTCAAGCAGCGTCTTCAGCGCCTCGGTTCCGCCCGTCGAGGCGCCAATCACTACCACCTTCTCAGTGGTCTCCGCCATAGCGTGCGTAGCGGCGGGGAGTATGGCGTCGGCAGTCAGCTTGGGCTCGACGGTCATGCTCGGCCTCAGCACGCGCGGGCGGGCCTCCGCCGCTGCCTTGACCGCTTCGCACAGCTGCACGCGCGACTCTTCAAGAAATTGCCGTGTGCCCATGCGTGGCTTGGTGACGATGTCGACCGCTCCATACTCAAGGGCCCTGAATGTGCTCTGCGCGCCTTCGGTGGCGAGGCTCGAACAAATCACGACCGGGATAGGATGCTGCGCCATGATCTTCTTGAGAAAGGTAAGGCCGTCCATCCGCGGCATCTCGATGTCGAGCGTGATGACGTCGGGGATTTCTTCAGCGATGCGGTCCGCGGCGACAAACGGATCGCCCGCTGTGGCAATGATCTCGATCTCCGGGTCCGACGAGAGAACATCGCTCAGTGTCTGCCGAACCACCGCCGAGTCGTCGACGATCAACACGCGAATCCTGGGCTTGTTCAACTTGAATTCCTTTCCCGCCGGCTCAGTTCCCTCTCCCGTCAACCAGAGGGTTTGATCTTCTAGAGACACAGCCTCCTCAGGCGAACCTCGCCCGTGCTGGTATTGAAGCTGATGTGCACGCCGCAGGTCCCGCCAAGACTGGAGGCGGCCACGGTGAATCCCTCTTCCCGCAGCACATCGAGAGCGACTTCAATGTTCATCCGGCCGATAGTGGGGCGAGAGTCGTCTGCGGCAACCATCAGCACGTCTCCGCCACCAAACAGTTTCACCTCCACCTCCCCGCGCAAAGCGCCCAGAGAATCGAATCGGCTTGCAAGCTCGCGGATCGCGTAATCCACGTAGCGGCGGCCCTGCGAGACCCCAATCTGAGCGTCGGCGGGCGCGTTGGGCAGCATCGGATGACACATCGCCGAGGCTCCCAGTCGGGGCACCCAGAAGACCGCTCCAACACAGGAACCAAGCACCGTTCTGATCAAAGCCGGATGAGCCACGAAGTGCGACTCGCCGGGCTGGACGTAAACCTCGGGCAATACATCGTTAGCAGCCGGCATGGGCCCTCCCGGGGATGGCGCAACCAGGCGCGTCGAATCTCGCGGAACCAAAATCTATGGGACCGGGGCGCGGCAAAGCGCCCCGCTTCCTTGTCATGCGGCAACTTCCATGCCCAGACGGACCGGCTCTTGACCACGGACCACTGCAAGCTCCTCGGCCGAAAAAACACGATCGATATCCAGAATCATGATGAACTGGGCATCGCGCTTGCCCATCCCCTTGATGAAATCGGTGCGGATCTGGGTGCCGATCCTCGGCGCCGGCTCAATCTGATCCGGCTCCAGGTCGATTACCTCCTCCACCGAATCCGCAAGCGCGCCAATTACGGTCGATTCGTTGTCAAGCAACACCTCTACAACCACAATGCAGGTGTTGCGCGTGCTCTCCGTCTTCGACATCTCAAAGCAAAGTCGGAGATCGACTACTGGCACCACGCTGCCGCGCAGGTTGATCACCCCGGCCATGAAATCAGGCGTCCTGGGGATTGCGGTTATCGTTGTCAGGTCAAGCACCTCTCTCACCTTGGCAACATCGGTCGCAAAGATCTCGTTGCCGAGTTTGAAGGTCAGATACTGCCGTGTCTCCGTGATTTCGTTCACGCTCATTGTGCTGCTCCTTTCTCATCCTGAAGACAGGGCGCGGTCCGCGTGCGGCCCGCGCCCGACCGGTCAGTAACGCTCGAACTCCCCGTCAAGGTCGTCGTGTTTGTCTTTGAGCCGAAGGTTGACTCCGCTCGCCGCTCGTACGCTCCCTGAGCCCGTGTGGCCATTCGGCTTGACGGCCTTCGCCGGCGCGGCCTGCACCGGCCTGGCAGCTTTGACGCCTACCGGCTTCCGCGCCCGGGCGCCATCTTCGTTTCCGGTGTGGAAGAACGCCAGCGCGCTCATCAGCTGGTCGCTCTGGCCGGTCAGCTCCTCGGTTGTTGAAGCCATCTCCTCTGACGCCGAGGCGTTCTGCTGAATCACCTGCTCCAGTTGCTGCAGCGCCTTGTTGATCTGTTCTGCGCCCGTATCCTGCTCCTTGCTGGCGGCGGAAATCTCCTGCACCAGTTCGGCCGTGCGCTGGATGTCAGGCACCAGTTTGTCCAGCATCTCGCCGGACTTCTCCGATACCTTCAATGTATTGGCGGAGAGTTGGTTGATCTCGCCCGCCGCTTTTTGGCTGCGTTCAGCCAGCTTGCGCACCTCGGCAGCCACCACCGCAAAGCCCTTGCCGTGTTCGCCGGCGCGGGCCGCCTCGATGGCCGCGTTGAGCGCCAGCAGGTTGGTCTGGCGCGCAATCTCCTCGATAATCGAGATCTTGTTGGCTATCTCCTTCATCGCTGCAACTGCTTCAAGAACAGACTTGCCGCTCTCCTGCGCATCCTTGGCGCTCTTGTTGGCGATCTTGTCTGTCTGTTGAGCGTTATCGGCGTTCTGCTTGATGTTTGACACCATCTCCTCCATCGAGGATGAGGCTTGCTCGGCCGCCGCGGCCTGAGCGCTTGCGCCCTTCGATACCTGGATCGAGGCCGTCGAGATGGATTGGCTGGCGGCCGACACTTCACCGGCAATCGTGCGAATATCGGAGACCGTTTGCGTCAACCCACCCACCATCGATCCCAGAGCCTGCATCAGCTTGTCCTGCGGCGAGCGCTCCCGAATGGCTACCGTCAGGTTGCCATTGGCAATCTCCTCGGCTGCCGACGTGATGTCGTTCATGGCTACGATCAGCGCGTTCAGGTTGTTCTTGATCAGGTTGAAGTCGCCGTGGTAGGTATCCGTGATCTGCGGCGGATTGTCTCCCTTGCTGATCCGTTCCACGCATTTGGCCGAGAAGTTCAGTGGCCCGATTACGGCATCCAGAATGTCGTTCACGCCGCGCACGATGTTCGAATAAGCGCCCTGGAATTGATCGTGCTTCCCGCGCTCGGAGAGCTGACCGGCGATCGATGCGTCAGTTAACCGCACCAGCTCCTTTTGCAGACCCTGAAGTACCAGCGCCACGTTGTTGATTGCCTGCTTCATCTTTTCGTGGTCACCCTTGTAGGTTTGCGCGATCAGCTCGTCGATCTTGCCATTCGATACCTGCGCAAGAATGCGGTTCCCTTCCCCGATCGGCAGCAGAATCGCGTCCAGCATGGCGTTGACGCCGCGAACGATCTCGGCATACGCGCCCTGGAATTGCTCCGGCTTGCCGCGGTCGCTGAGCTGTCCCTCCTTTGAGGCATCGGTCAACCGCACCAGCTCCTTCTGCAGGCTCTGAAGCACCAGGGCGACGTTGTTGATCGCCTGCTTCATCTTTTCGTGATCGCCTTTGTAGGTATGCGCGATCAGCTCGTCGATCTTGCCATTCGATACCTGCGCAAGAATGCGATTCCCTTCCCCGATCGGCAGCAGAATCGCGTCCAGCATCACGTTTACGCCGCGCACAATCTCCGCATACGCGCCGTGGAACTGTTCCGGCTTGCCGCGTTCCGAGAGTTGCCCGTCTTTCGACGCCTCGGTCAGCCGGGCCATTTCCTTTTCCAGCGCCTGGACAACCACGGCCACGTTGTTCACGGCCATCTTCATCTTTTCGTGATCGCCTTTGTACGTCTGGCTGATCAGCTCGTCGATCTTGCCTGAGGAGATCTGGGCCAGTATGCGGTTGCCCTCCCCAATCGGCAGCAGAATCGCATCCAGCATGGTGTTCACGCCGCGCACAATCTCCGCGTACGCGCCCTGGAACTGTTCCGGCTTGCCGCGGTCGCTGAGCTGGCCTTCCTTCGACGCTTCGATCAGGCGGCCCAATTCCTTCTGCAGGTCTTGGACAACCACGGCCACGTTGTTCACGGCTACCTTCATCTTTTCGTGATCGCCTTTGTATGTCTGGCTGATCAGCTCGTCGATCTTGCCCGAGGAGATCTGGGCCAGAACGCGGTTGCCTTCGCCGATGGGCAGGAGAATCGAGTCCAGCATCTCGTTCACGCCCTGGATCATCTCGCGATGAACGCCGTTGAACAGGGTTGCCTTGCCTCGTTCCGTGAGCCGGCCTTCCTTCGATGCGTCCACCAGCCGCATAATCTCGTCCAGCACCCGTGCCGAATCGTCTTCAATAATCTGCTTTGAAATGCCGGGGCGATCCTTCACCCCATTCCCGTTTCCGCCGTGACCGTTTCTGGCGCCGTGCGCCTTCCGGTCTTCCGTTACCAGTGTTGTCGCCATAAAACTCGGTCCTCTCTTGGCTGAGATTCGCTTCCGGCTATCCGTGCATCCCATGGGTTCATTAACCGGCAAACATGGGAGGAAAGCTGAAGCGATACCAGCGGGTTAAATCGTTATTGGAAAGGCGCTGAAGTGGTTCATCGGCACCTGCTAACCTTCAATTGGCATTGAGCAGGTTGTCGCTCCGTTGCCGTGCATGGTCCGTCGCCGCCGGACGCCCCCCGGTTGGTCTCCCTCTCGCCCGGTGCAACGTCACCCGCATCGCATCCTGCGCCAGCCGCTCTGGATCGAGAATCAGCGCCACCGTTCCATTGCCCAGGATGGTCGCGCCTGAAACCACCTGAACGTGCCTGTAGAACCGGCCCAGGTTCTTGATCACTGTCTGGCAATTTCCCAGCACCTGGTCCACCACAAATCCGTACCGGCCCTCCTCGGTTTCGGCCACCATGATCTGTTCGATCGCCGGGGGTTCGGTAAGCATGCCAAAGTGCTGGCGGAGACGAATGTACGGAATCAGCTCTCCGCGCACGTTGGCAAGGTGCTTGCCGTTGGCGCGCTCCACATCCGCCCGCGTCAGCTCGATGCACTCCAGCGTATTGGCCAGCGGCAGCACAAAGAACGACTCGCCTACGCTCACCAGCAGGCCGTCGATGATTGCCAGGGTCAAAGGCAGACGCAGCGTCACCTGGGTTCCCTCGCACGCCTTGCTAACCACCTCGATGCTTCCCCGCAAACTGTCGACGCGTTGGCGAACCACGTCCATCCCCACCCCGCGGCCAGAGACATCGGTGACCGTCTGCGCCGTTGAAAATCCGGGTTGGAAGATCAGGGCGAAGGTCTCGGCCTCGGTCAGCGGCGTTCCGGCCTTCACCAGACCCTTCTCGATCGCGCGGCTGCGGACCGCTTCGGCATTGATTCCTCCGCCGTCGTCTGAGACCCCGATCAACACGCTCGCACCAGCGTGCCGGGCACTCAGATGTATGGTTGCTGTCGGCCGCTTGCCGCTGGCAACCCGAATCGCCCTCGGCTCCACGCCGTGGTCCATGCTGTTGCGGATCAGGTGCATGAGAGGATCGCCCAACTGATCGATGACCGTTTTGTCGAGCTCGGTGTCCGCTCCCTCGATGGTCAATTCCACATCCTTGCCCAGATCGCGAGCCAGATCATGAACCAGCCTGCGGAATTTTTCAAACGTGGCTCGAATCGGCAACATTCGAATGTTCATCGAGTTCTCGCGCAGTGCCGAGGTCAGCCGCTCGATCTCTTCCGACACTGCGGCCACGTCAGGATCGTCGCTGCGGGCTGCAAGCTCGCTGAGCCGCGCCTGCACTGTCACCAGTTCCCCTACCAGGTCCACAAACTGGTCGAGCTTGGCGGCGGGCACGCGCAGGCTGGTCGCGTTGTCGGGCTGATCGTAGTGGCGGCGGCCGCCCGAGGCGGAGCGCGGTTCCTCCATGCCGCGCGCGAGAACATCCCCTGAAGCGGCGGCGCTTGTCCGGGTCCGCGTTGATGCCGCGGCGGTTTCGACCTCAGGCTCTGCGACCAGCTCGATCGTCAGCTCACAGTGATCTTCTACGAAGATGAAGACGTCGCGGACTGCATCAACAGGCGAGGTGGTGGCCAGCACCATCTCCCATGACACGTAGCAACGTTCCGGCTCAAGCTCGGCGAGCGGCGGCAATGCGGCGAAAGAGGCCCGGACCGATAGGCCGCCAAGAGCGCCCAGTTCATGCAACAGCAGCAGCGGATCCGTGCCGTCGAGCAGCATCTCCCGACCGGGGGCAAAGCGGATGTGCCATTCGCTCACCTGGCCAGAGGACTGACTGCCAATCTGGCTCTCAGCCGCGGACGGCGTGGCGCATGACAGAGCGGAAACGGCTGAGCATTGATCGCTCGCCAGCTCCGGCGCATCTCGTGTGCCGGAAAGTTTCTGCACCTGTTCGAGGATTGCCCGGCATGCGGCGGGATCGTGTGAGGCCGTGCCATCGTCTTCCTCCAGCATCGCGCGCATCTGGTCCAGTGCCGACAAAGTCAGGTCGATCAGCTCGGCGGTGACCTCCAGGCGCCCGTTACGCACCTCGTCGAAGCTGGTCTCCAGTTTGTGGGTGAAGGCGGCGAGCTGCTCAAAGCCGAACATGGAGCCCGATCCCTTGATGGTATGCAGTCCACGAAAGGCGCGTCCGATCAGTTCAAGATCGGCGGGGCGCTCATTCAGCTCAAGCAGCGCGGACTCGAGATCGACAAGAATTTCGCGCGCCTCCTCGCGAAAGCTCTGCTTGAACTGGTCGGACTGCTGCGCGGAATTCAATTCCTACCTCAATTGCGGTCAAACGGGCTTGGAGAGCAGGGGAAGATCGGCAAGTCCGGCTTGAGACAGGGACTGGCAAAGGACCTCGGGACAGGGGCCGATCGGCGTGAGGCGAAGGCCGCGGCTGCGTGCATCGCGATCGGCGGCCCAAAGCAGCTGCACGGCGGTTACGTCGAGGTAAGAGGCAGCTTCCAGCGACACAGCCACTTCTTTGCCCGCTGCCAGCGCCTGAATTAGAAGCTTTTTAAGCTCGGCGGCAACGGCTATGTCGACCGATCCCTCAAGCCGCAAGAGGTTTTTTGTGTCGCCTTGCTCGAGAACCACTCCCACGTGCTGCTCCTGACCCTGGCTCTGGCCCTTCGACCCTCGCCCTTAAGCACTCGATTCGTAACCTGCCATCCGTGGATCAAAGATCGGCGAACCCGGGAATCGCCAGGCAAGGACCCGCAAACCTGAAACGCGTACATCGACAACAAACGAAGGCGCACTACAAAAAACCCGCTGTTCTTTGCTGGCGTAAAACTGGCCCGATGAAACAGGACGCGGCCCGGATTGGTTCGCACGCCCTTACCGCTCACCAAAGGCCGCAGCCCTTGTCCCGGAAGCCGGACGCTTGAGACTCAAGAACGCCAAAATGCTTCCTCGGCGTAGACAGAAGAGCAATCGAAGTGTCAGTTTGGATGGGATTCTGATTGGGGGGTTCTAACCGTAGGCGTGAGCAGCCCCTAGGCGAACACTTCAGCGTCGCGAAAAGAACCGCCCTTCCGGTCCTTCTCCGAGACAATCAGGCTCTCAGCGGCGACAGGCCACGGAATCGCCAGCTCAGGATCGTTCCAGGCAATCGTCCGCTCCCCGGCGGCCCAATAGTAATCCGTAACTTTATAGGCGAAGCCCACTTCCTCACTAAGCGCGAGAAATGCGTGGCCGAATCCGACAGGAATCCACACCATCGCTCCCGTTTCGCCATTAAGCTCGACGGCCACGTGTCGCCCAAAGTGCGCCGATCCACGGCGCAGATCGACGGCAACGTCAAGCGCGGCCCCATGGGTCACCCGCACCAGCTTTCCTTGCGGCTGATCGATTTGGTAGTGGATACCACGCAGCACATTTTTTCGTGAGCTGGAAAAGTTGTCCTGCACCCAGACAGTAGGCAGACCGGCCTCAATCATGCGCCGGTGGTTGTAGGTTTCAAGGAAAGCGCCGCGATCGTCCCGATACACGGTTGGCGTCAGCAGCAGGACTCCGGGCAGTGCTGTCTCGGTGATCTTCATCGCTTCGCAGAACCCTTTTCGGAAATGCCCTTTTCAGAGACTTTCGGGCTTGGCGCGGCAGGCGTCGTTGCCGCGGAGAAGTGCGGCTCGCGGAGAAGGCCGAGCAGATACTGGCCGTAGCGGCTCTTGCTGATCGGGTGGGCAAGCGCTTCAAGTTGTGCCCCATCGATAAATCCCTGGCGGAAGGCGATCTCTTCGGGGCTTGCGATGTTCAGGCCTTGCCGTCGCTCGATAGTGTGGACAAACAGCGCGGCTTCCAGCAGCGACTCGTGCGTGCCGGTATCGAGCCAGGCCATGCCGCGACTCATGATCTGAACGTTGAGCTTCCCCGCTTCAAGGTAGAGCCGGTTCAGATCGGTGATCTCGAGTTCGCCCCGTGCCGAGGGCTTGAGCTCCGAGGCCAGCTGAACCACATCGCGGTCGTAGAAGTAGAGGCCTGTCACCGCGTAGCGGGATTTAGGCTGGATGGGCTTTTCTTCCAGGCTGACAGCCCGCCCGCCGGAGTCGAATTCGACCACGCCATAACGCTGCGGATCTTCGACCGGGTAGGCGAAGACAGTAGCCCCGTCCTCCAGTTTCGCAACGGCCTGAAGCTGGTGCGAAAACCCCTGGCCGTAAAAGATGTTGTCGCCCAGAATCAGCGCGCTGGGCTGGTTGGCGATAAAGTCCCGTCCGATCAAGAACGCCTGCGCCAGGCCATCCGGGCTGGGCTGGACGGCGTATCGAATATCGAGTCCCCAGTCGTGGCCGTCGCCGAGCAGCTCTTCAAACCGGCACGTGTCCTGCGGCGTGGAGATGATCAGAATGTCGCGCAGCCCGGCCAGCATCAGCGTGCTCAGCGGGTAGTAGATCATCGGCTTGTTGTAGACCGGAAGCAGTTGCTTCGAAACTACGTGCGTGACGGGGTAGAGACGAGTTCCCGATCCGCCGGCCAGAATGATTCCCTTCATAGCGCGGCACGCTCCGTGTAATTCTTGTTGATCCACTCGAGATAAGCGCCGGTGCGAACGTCGCGCACCCACTCGGGATGGTCAAGATACCAGCGAACCGTCTTGCGCAGACCTGACTCGAACTGCTGCGCGGGCTTCCAACCGAGCTCGCCAGTGATCTTCGTGGCGTCGATCGCGTACCGGCGATCGTGGCCAGGGCGGTCGGTCACAAATGTGATCAGGTCTCGGCGCGAACCCGTCGCTAGCGGCGCGGCCATCTCGTCAACCAGGTCGCACACCAGCTTCACAACGTCGAGGTTGGCGCGCTCGCCAGAGAAACCGGTGCCGGACCCGCCAATGTTGTAGGTCTCGCCCACCCGCCCCCCAGCGAGCACCGCACGGATTGCCGAGCAGTGATCTTCGACGAAGAGCCAGTCGCGAACATTCTGTCCGTCGCCGTAGACGGGCAGCGGCTTGCCCTCGAGTGCATTGAGAATCACAAGCGGGATGAGCTTCTCCGGAAACTGATAAGGGCCGTAGTTGTTCGAGCAGTTGGTTGTAAGCGTGGGCAAGCCGAAAGTGTGCTGGTACGCGCGAACCAAATGGTCCGAACCGGCTTTCGATGCCGCGTAGGGACTGTTGGGCGCGTAGGGCGTGGTCTCGCAGAAGGCTGGGTCGGTAGGCGCGAGCGAGCCGTAGACTTCGTCCGTTGAGACGTGGAGGAAGCGGAAACCTCTGCGATCGGCTTCCGAGAGCGCTGCCCAGTAAGCCCTGGCCTGATCCAGAAGGACGAACGTTCCGTGCACGTTGGTACGAATGAACGAGTCCGGTGAAGCGATGGAACGGTCTACATGGCTCTCGGCCGCAAAGTGGACGATGGCGCGAGGCTGATGGTCGCGAAGAAGTGATCGAACCAGCTCACCGTCGCAGATATCGCCCCGGACCAGCCGGTAGCGTGGGTCGGCGTCGACGGAGTCGAGATTGGCATGGTTCCCGGCGTAAGTCAGCAGATCGAGATTCACGACCGAGCCGGATTCCGCCGCCAGCCAGCTCAAAACAAAGTTTGAGCCGATGAATCCTGCCCCGCCGCTGACGAGAATGCAATCGCGCATCCGCTTGCTCCTGGTTCTGACTCCTGGCGCTATGAACACTATAGGGGATCAAGAGCGCGATCGCCGATGACACAATTGGGGGGCAAAGACCCAAGAATTCAGTTGGATAACAGCCCCGCAGCGGACTCTTGGGCAGGCCGGCAAACGGTCTGTCGATGCCCTCAGCGCGCAATTCGAGACGGTGCGGCCCCAGGATGCGTGATGTTCGCACCCAAATCGTGAATTTTTCGATAGTATTAATAGAGTCAGCTCAGTCCCACGCCAGGCTGGGGTGCGACAGCACCCCCATTCATGAAGTCAGCAGATCGATTCCTTCGCGGGAACCGCACGGGGTGAGTGTCTACCCAGCCTCGCGAGGTCGCACACAATTAATACCCTCATCAAGAAGGCTGCCATGGACACACTCGATCAAGGTCGCTGTATCCCCGAAGCGCAGGGGCTCTATCACCCGCAGAACGAGCACGACAACTGCGGCATGGGTCTGGTTGCGAGCATTCGTGGCGAGAAAAGCCACGACATTATCCGCAAAGGTCTCGAGGTGTTGATCAACCTGACCCACCGCGGTGCGGCCGGCTGCGACCCCGAGACCGGAGACGGCGCGGGCATCCTGATCCAGATTCCGCATGCCTTCTTCTCCAAGGTGTGCGTCGATCTTGGCATGAAACTGCCCGAAGCGGGCGCGTATGGCGTTGCCATGTGCTTTCTGCCCGTTGAGAAGCACAGTCGCCTCCAGTGTGAGGGTGTGCTTGAGCGGATTGCCCAGGAAGAGGGCCTCAAGCTGCTGGGCTGGCGCGATACCCCCGTCAACGGCGACGCGATCGGCCGCGAGGCGCGCGCAACTCAGCCGTATATCGAGCAACTCTTTGTCGCGCGTCCTGAGGGAATGAGCGAAGATGCGTTTGAGCGGCTGCTCTACCGCGTCAGGCGGCGCATTGAGAACGAGGTTGAGGCCTCCGACATCGAGGACAAGGAGACGTTCTTCATTCCTTCGTTCTCCTGCCGGACGATTGTCTACAAAGGGCTCATGCTGGCTCCGCAGATTGAGAAGTTTTATTTTGAGCTGGCCAACCCGCTGGTCAAGAGCGCCTTGGCACTCGTCCATCAGCGCTTCTCGACCAATACCTTCCCGAGCTGGAAGCTGGCGCACCCCTATCGCTACATAGCTCACAACGGCGAAATCAACACCATCCGCGGCAATGTGAGCTGGATGACCGCCCGGCAGTCCTTGCTGCAGAGTTCCGTGCACGACGGACAGATCGACAAGCTGTATCCAGTCATCATGCCGAAAGGCAGCGACTCGGCTTCGCTCGACAACGCCGTGGAGTTCCTCTTTCAATCGGGCCGCAGCCTGCCCCACGTCATGGCCATGCTCATTCCCGAGGCATGGGCCGGCAACCCCGACATGGACGAAGACAAGCGCGCCTTCTACGAGTACCACGCGTCCCTGATGGAGCCGTGGGACGGCCCAGCCGCGATTGCCTTCACCGATGGCCGCGTGATCGGCGCCACACTGGATCGCAACGGCCTGCGCCCCGGCCGCTACATCGTCACCAAGGACGACCTGGTGGTCCTTGCCTCAGAGGCCGGAGTCATCGAGGTTCCTGCGGAAGACGTCCGCAAGAAGGGCCGCCTGCAGCCGGGCCGCATGTTCCTTGTCGACACTCTGGAGAAGCGCATCATCTCGGACCGGGAAATCAAGAAGCAACTGGCTTCGCGGCAGCCCTATGCGGATTGGTTGAAAGCGCAGCAAGTAACTCTCGATCATCTCCCCGAGCCCTCGCGTGTTATCGCCTCAAATCCTGAAACACTGCTCCGTCGGCAGCGCGCATGCGGCTACACCGAAGAAGACCTGCGCGTGCTGCTCGGCCCGATGGGCGCACAGGGCCAGGAGCCCGTCGGCTCAATGGGAACCGACACGCCCCTCGCCTGTCTGTCCGATCGTCCGCAGCCCCTGTTCAACTACTTCAAGCAGCTCTTTGCGCAGGTCACCAATCCGCCCATCGATCCCATTCGCGAAGAGCTGGTGATGTCGCTAATCAGCTACATCGGCACGGAGCGCAACATTCTCGATGAGGAGCCGGAGAACTGCCACACCCTCAAGCTCCCGCATCCAATCCTCACCAACCGCGATCTCGAGAAGCTGCGCCGCGTCTCCTCTGGAGACCTGCTGGCCACCACGCTTCCTGCGCTCTTTCGCGCCGAAGACGGCGAGGCCGGGCTCAGGCACTCGCTCGACGACCTCAGCGCTCGCGCTTCGCTCGCGGTGAACTCGGGTTACACGCTGCTCATTCTCTCCGACCGTGGCGTCGACCCCACCTATGCTCCGATTCCGAGCCTGCTGGCCATGGCCGCCGTGCACAACCGCCTGGTGAAGGAGAAGACGCGCACCCAGGTGGCAATCATCATCGAGAGCGGCGAGCCGCGTGAGGTCATGCACTTTGCCCTGCTCATCGGCTACGGCGCCAGCGCCATCAACCCATACCTGGCCATCGAGAGCCTGCACGACCTGGCCCGGCGCGGGCTTCTGCCCTCGCACATCACCGGCGAGTATGCCGAAAAGAACTTCATCAAGGGCATCAACAAGGGCCTGCTGAAAACCTTCTCCAAAATGGGCATCAGCACCCTGCAAAGCTATCGCGGCGCGCAGGTCTTTGAGGCCGTCGGCCTCAACAAGATGCTGATTGACTCTTACTTTGTGGGAACCGCTTCGCGCATTGAGGGCGTTGGTCTCGACGTGCTCGCGCGCGAGGCGCAAATGAAGCACGCTTACGCCTTCCAGCCCTTCACCGAGTCCGAGACCGATCTATCCGTCGGCGGTACCTACCAGTTTCGCGTGGGCGGCGAATATCACCTGCTGAACCCGCAAACGATCTCCAAGCTGCAACACTCCGTGCGAACCAACAGCGCGGCCACGTTTGAAGAGTACACAGCGCTGATCGACGACCAGAACCGCGAACTGTGCACCCTCCGCGGACTACTCAAGCTCAAGTACGCCGACGAGCCGATTTCGATCGACGAAGTAGAACCGGCCAAAGAAATTGTGAAACGGTTCACGACAGGCGCCATGAGCTACGGGTCAATCAGCAAGGAAGCGCACGAGACGCTAGCCATCGCGATGAACCGTCTGGGCGGCATGTCGAACACCGGCGAAGGCGGCGAAGACGAAGAACGTTTCACGCCCGACCCAAACGGCGACCTGCGCCGCTCCGCAGTAAAACAAGTCGCCAGCGGACGCTTCGGCGTGACCACCAACTACCTGGTGAACGCCGACGAGTTACAGATCAAGATGGCGCAGGGCGCAAAACCCGGCGAAGGCGGCCAGCTCCCCGGCGACAAGGTCGACGCGGTAATTGCCAGGACACGCCACTCCATCCCCGGCGTGGGACTGATTTCGCCGCCGCCCCACCACGACATCTATTCCATCGAAGATCTTGCTCAGTTGATCTACGACTTGAAGAACGTGAATCCTCAGGCACGCATTGCCGTCAAGCTCGTCTCCGAAGTTGGCGTGGGCACGGTCGCCGCGGGCGTCTCCAAGGCCCATGCGGACGTAGTGCTCATCTCGGGCGACACCGGCGGAACAGGCGCTTCTCCACTCAGCTCGATCAAGCATGCCGGACTGCCGTGGGAGCTGGGCCTCGCCGAGACTCAGCAGGTGCTGCTTCTCAACGATCTGCGTTCGCGCATCCGAGTCCAGACCGACGGCAAGCTGCAAACCGGCCGCGACGTCACCATTGCTGCGCTGCTTGGCGCTGAAGAGTTCGGCTTTGCCACCACGCCGCTCATCGCAATGGGCTGCATCATGATGCGCAAATGCCACCTGAATACATGTTCCGTCGGCATCGCCACGCAGGACCCCGTCTTGCGCGCACGCTTCACGGGCCAGCCTGAGCACGTCATCAACTTCTTCTTCTTTATCGCCGAGCAGGTGCGGCAGTACATGGCCAAGCTCGGCTTCCGCACTGTGGACGAGATGGTCGGTCGCGTCGACAAGATTGAGGCCGCCATTGCGCACGAGCACTGGAAGGCCAAGGGCATCGACCTGTCGTCGATTCTCTACTCGCCAGAGCTTCCCTCGCGCGTTGCGCGGCGCAAGACACAGGCGCAGGACCACGGTCTGACCACAGCGCTCGATCATCAGCTCATTGCTAAGGCCGCGCCGGCGCTCGAGTCGAAAACTCCCGTCACGGGCACCTTTGCCATTCGCAACGTGCACCGCACCGTGGGTGCAATGCTCGGCGGAGAGATTGCGCGTCGCTACGGCTCGGCAGGTTTGCCCGACGGCACCATTCATTTCAAATTCAACGGCTCGGCTGGGCAGAGCCTTGGCGCGTTTGTGCCCAGGGGCGTCACACTTGAACTCGAAGGCGACAGCAACGACTACCTCGGCAAGGGCCTTTCGGGCGGCCGCATCATCGCCTACCCGCCCAAGACCTCCTCATTCCTCCCAGAAGAAAGCATCCTGGTAGGCAACGTCGTCCTCTACGGCGCGACCTCCGGCGATGTCTATCTCAACGGCATCGCAGGCGAGCGATTCGCGGTGCGCAACTCCGGCGCAACGGCAGTTGTCGAAGGCGTAGGCGACCACGGTTGCGAATACATGACCAACGGCACTGTCGTAGTTCTCGGTTCCACTGGGCGAAACTTTGCCGCCGGCATGAGCGGCGGCATTGCCTATGTCTACGACGACCAGGGCGACTTCTCCACGCGCCGCTGCAACCGCGCCAGCGTGGACCTGGAACCCCTCGCTCTCAACGAAGACATTGACTTGGTGCGCACCCTGCTTGAGCGCCATCGCGACCTCACCGGCAGCCCCCGCGCGGCGTGGATTCTCGAACACTGGGCCGATGCGCAGCCCAGCTTCATCAAGATCTTCCCGCACGAGTACAAGCGCGTGCTGGGCGCGGCTCGTGTCGAGGCCGTGTATTGTTCTCCGAAAACCACGTCGCCCCTGGTGACGGTTCCGACAGAGGTGCAGCATGGGTAAGGTCACTGGGTTTCTCGAGATTAATCGCGAGCAGGCAACCCGCCGCAAGGTTGAAGACCGTGTGAAGGACTGGTTCGAAATCTACGAGCCCTTCCCCGAGGAGAAGCAGCGCGAGCAAGGTGCGCGGTGCATGGACTGCGGTGTTCCCTTCTGTCACACCGGCTGCCCGGTCAACAATCTGATCCCCGACTGGAACGACCTCGCGTATACCGGCCGCTGGCGCAGCGCGATTCAGCGCCTCCACGCCACCAATAACTTTCCCGAATTCACTGGGCGCATTTGCCCCGCGCCCTGCGAAGCCGCATGCGTGCTCGGCATCGACCAGCCGGCAGTTTCCATCAAGCTCATAGAGCGCGGCATCGTCGATCGCGCGTGGGATGAAGGCTGGATCCAGCCCGAGCCTCCGGAGATCAACACCGGCAAGCGTGTCGCCGTCGTCGGCAGCGGGCCGGCTGGACTGGCCGCCGCGCAGCAACTGCGTCGCGCAGGCCACTCCGTCACGGTCTACGAGAAGAACGACCGCATCGGCGGCCTGCTCCGTTACGGCATTCCAAACTTCAAGCTCGAAAAGACCGTCGTTGACCGGCGCATCAACCAGATGAAGGCCGAGGGCGTCACCTTCATCCCCAATGCAAACGTCGGCGTCAACGTCTCCGTTGAAGCGCTCACCGAGCAGTACGACGCGATTCTTCTCTCGGGCGGTGCTGAGCATCCACGCAACCTGAGTATCCCTGGCCGCGAGCTCAAGGGCATCCACTATGCCATGGAGTTCCTCCCTCAGCAGAACAAGCGTTGCGAGGGTGACTCTGTCGATGAGTCAATCGCCATCACGGCCGCAGGCAAGCGCGTGGTGATCATCGGCGGCGGCGACACGGGTGCCGACTGCCTTGGCACCAGCCATCGGCAGGGCCCGCTCAGTGTCCACCAGTTTGAAATCATGCCCAAACCGCCCGATCAGCGCGCGGCCTCAACGCCCTGGCCCCTCTGGCCTCTCCAACTGCGCACCGAGGGCGCGCACGAAGAGGGCGGCATCCGCGACTGGAGCGTCAACAGCATCAAGTTCACCGGCGACGAAAACGGAAACGTGAAGCAGTTGCATTTGGTGCGTGTAGCCCCGCCGCCCAAGTTTGAGCCGATTGCCGGCTCCGAGTTTGTCCTCGAAGTCGATCTGGTGCTCCTCGCCATGGGCTTTCTCGGCCCTGTGAAGAACGGCATGATCGAACAGCTCGGCGTCGCTCTCGACGCGCGCGGAAACGTGCAGGCGGATGCGAACTATATGACCTCGGTCGATGGCATCTTCGCCGCCGGCGACATGCGCCGCGGCCAATCGCTCGTCGTGTGGGCTATCTCCGAAGGCCGCAAAGCCGCCGCGTCGATCGACAGATACCTCATGGCCAACGCCGACGCCGGCATCAACCGCGCCCGCGCAACAGCCTGATGGGGAATGCAATACGCCGGCTCCCGTAAGCCAATTATGCGCCGCCAGCGCCTCTCGGCACATTCTTGCCCAGAGCAGTGGCTAGCGCAATCTGGTGGTCCTGTTCGTCGATCAGGATCTCCCGGATTTTTTCGCCCATCGCATATTCGGCCAGATCCTCACACTGCTGAACGCGCTCGCGATAATTGCGGATCGTCTCCGTCTCATTGTCCAGGTCGAACTGCAGCATTTCTTTCGCCGACTCCGAAGTTCTCACCAGCTTGGGCGTGACCGTCGGCATTCCTCCGAGATAGTCGATCTGCTGTGCGATAGCGATGGCATGACTCAGTTCCTGCGCGGCATGCACTTCAAGCTCGCCTGCAATGTTCATGTACTCCGCGCCCTTCAACACTTGCGAATACACGGTATACGCAATGATCGCCTGGTATTCACGCGACAAATCCTCATTCAAAAACTTGATCAGGTCGGCGCGTGACACCTTGTCGTGTGACCCGTTGTTCGTGCTTTCAGCGGCTTTGTCTTTAGTCTTCAAGTTGCTCTCCTTCGTGCAATGAATGTCAAATCGATGCCAGTATTAATCCCTTTTTCGGCCGACAGTTTGGGACCACCTACCAGCCCTCGGCACAACCTTTTCACCGTAACAAGCTGTCGCGTCTGAAACTGACCAAAACTGCACATGGATCAAGACAGGGCGCTCCAATCCGGATTCATGCGACAGAGAGTTGGATGCAGTTTTTAAACAAGTGATGTACGAGGGCGCTTCAACCATCCCAGACCGCTTCGGATCCGAGTCTTGGCTGCCCCCCAGGGATTCGAACCCCGATAGGCTGCTCCAGAGGCAGCTGTCCTACCATTGAACGAGGGGGCAACACATCCGAAAAGGCCGTTTGCTGCCATTGCTGACCAGCCCCGGCAGGGCGCCGGGCTCACCTGGCCAACCCTTCGATGATACGAGGAATCAGGCCACCGGTCAATCGCGCAAATCGTCCCGTTGCGCCCCTTTTCCCCATACCCCGCTCGCTAGTCCCAGATCCCTTAGTCCCTTATTCCCTTAGTCCCTCAGTCCCTGCCTTTCTACTCCTCCCGCAGCACTTCAAGTGGCCTCAGCCCGAGTATGCGATAGCTGGCGATCCAGCCCGTAGCCGTAGCCAGGATCGCCGTCCCGAACAGCGCCGTGAGCGTGGCCGGCCAGTCCACATGGAATTGCAAATCGGCAAGGTGAATGAGCACCCGCGTCAGCAGGTTGGCAAACACAACTCCCACCGAGCCGGCAAGCAGCCCCAGCACCGAGAATTCCACGCTGAACGTCCGCACAATACGCATCCGCGTCGCTCCCAGAGTCTTCAGCACCACAGCCTCTCGCATTCGCCGGAACCGCGTGCTCGCCACACTCGACGCCAGAATCATCAGCCCCGCAAAGATTGAGAACCCCGCCAGAAATCGCACCACAAAAGTTATCTGATCCACGACCGAATCGATCCGCTCGAGAATATCGACAAGGTTGATGACCGTGATCGTGGGGTAGGCGAGGAACAACGCACGCTCCATCGAGCCAACCTGTCTCGGATCGATGTGGACGCCGCCATACCAGGTGGCTGGCTGATCTTTGAGCAGCGCGGAAGGCAGCACAAACGAAACCTCCATGCCGATGTGCTGGCCGTCGGGCTGGTAGAGGGCGGCGACGCGGAGTTTGTGCACGGTCCCGCCGGCTTCAAGTTCCACTTGTGACCCGATACCGACGTGGATGCGATCCGCCGTGCCTTGCCCGATGGCAATCTCGTTCGCGTTTGCGTCGGTCCACCACTTGCCCTGCTTGATCTTGTCGCCGGGCGGAGGCGCATCCGCCCAGCTCAGAGGTGCGGTCTGCAGCATGCGCCGCGGAAAATGCTGCCCCTTGAGCTGGTCGATCGTCTGGCCGTTGATTGAGACGAAATGACCAGTGACCAAAGGCAGCAGATCCAGCGACTGATTCACTCCACTCTGGTGCGCGAAGAAGTTTTTCACGCCAGGAATCTCGTCTGTAGTGATGTCCACAAGAAAAACGTTCGGCAAATTCGGCGCGGCGGTTTCGCGCAGGTCGCGCAGCAGCGACGCCTGCATCAGATACACAGCGAGAATCAGCATCACGCCCGTGCCCAGCGACGCGAGCACTGCGGCAGACTGGTTGCCAGGCCGATAAAGGTTGGCCAGCCCGTGCCGCAGAAATCCCGGCAGCCGCAAGCGCACGCTGTTCAGCAGAAGTCTCAATATCCACAAAGCCAGAGCAGCCAGGGCAAGCAAAACGGCAAGCGCTGCCGTAAAGCAAATTGCAAACCACATTCCCACATCGCGTGAGTCCGACAGTGCCCAGCCAATCCCGCCAAGCGCGACAATCAGCAACGCTGCAATAGAAATCTGCAGCCGCCGCCCCCACCACAGAGCCAACCGGCCGCCGATCCCCTGAGGCCCTTCTTCAACAAGTCGCCGAAGAACGAGCACGGGGCGCACAGCGCGGACATCGAGCAATGGCGGCAAGCAGAACAACACAGTCGTCAGCAGCCCCGTTCCCAGACCCGCAAGCGCCGACCTCCACGGGAACGCAAGTACGGCGTGTATGGGCAGCAGCTTGCCGAAGACAGCGGGCAACGCCTCCATAACACCCGCACCGGCTGCGACACCGAGGATCGCGCCAACAAGCCCCAGACCGAGAGTCTGCAAAAGAAAGATGCGCAGCAGATCCGATGAGCTTGCGCCGATCGCTTTCAGGATGGCCAGCATATCCATGCGCTGCTCGAGATGTGCATGCATAGCCATCGCAACGCCGATCGCGCCCAGAACCATCGCGACGAGGCAAATGAGGCTGAGAATGGCGGTAGCATTGTCCAGACCCTGCGTGAGTGCGGGATTGCCCTCGCGATAGTCGATCACCTGCGCGTCGGGCAGCGCTTCTTCAAGCTGCTTCCGAATTACTTTTGGATCGATGGTCGGGGCGTTGACAGCAATTCCCGTGGCAGCCACCTCCGGCAGTTTGATCAGCAGGCGCTGACTGGCGCGGCTGCCGGGGGCGAGCAGGCCGGTGCGCGCAAGGGCCGCTTGCGAGATCATCACGCGCGGCCCCATTCCGGCGCCGGAGGTCATCCGATCCGGCTCCTGCGCCAGAACGGCTGCAATTTTAAAGTCTCGCCCACCGAGGCGCATCGTCTGGCCGACCCTGGCGTTGAGCCGAACCAGGAACTCCTCGGCGACCACCGCTGAGTCGCCTTCGAGCGCCTGCTGCAA